>PVBE012161089.1_pt1 | contig 49241 bp, 39 predicted proteins | sample 1631181 | NCBI WGS metagenome assembly PVBE01 (sample SAMN08397723, study PRJNA350692) | Marine metagenome, whole genome shotgun sequencing project. | isolation source: water | place: Pacific Ocean | collected 2012-04
AGACACCCAGGAAGTCGGCATCGCGCTGGGGGCGCTCGAAGCCTTCCCCGCTTGGGCGGGCGACCGCGTGGGAGGCATTCAAGAGCTGCGCGTTCACGATCGCCGTTTCGACCCATTGTCCGCGACCCGTCTTCTCCCGCTCGTAGAGCGCCTGGCAGATCGCAACCGCCGACAGGAAGCCGTTGCCCGTGTCGCCCATGTTGGTCAGCGACCAGAGCGGCCGCCCGCCGCGTCCGCAGCCGCCATCTTCCCACTCGACGCCCGCCAGGCAGGCTCCCGTCTGGTCGTTGCCGGGCAGCTGCTCGCGGGGTCCGCGCTCGAAACCGCGGGTGTGGCAGTACACGAGCCGCGGGTAGTGATCCCTCAAGCTCTCGTAGTCGATGCCGAGCTTGACCGCCGCCGGGTAGCGCATGTTGTGCATCAACACGTCGGCCCAGTCGAGCATCTGCTGCACGACCTCGCCCGAGCCCTCGTGCTTCAGATCGATGGCGATGCTCTTCTTTCCGCGATTGCAGCACATCGCAATCTGGTTCTGCTGCCAGTACCAGTCGTGCTTCGCGTTCACCTTGATGACGGTGGCGCCGAGATCACTCAGCAGCTGGGCTCCGTAGGGGCCGGCTACGGCGAGCCCGAAGTCGAGCACCTTGATGCCCTCGAGTGGGCCGCCGGGCAGCGTCTCGCGCTCTGCGCTCGCCGGGGTCGCTCGCGGCGTCGCGAGCCGTTCGGCCTCGGCGCGCACGGCGTCGGTGTGCTCCCCCGCTCGCGGTGCGGAGCCGCCGACCTGGCCGGGACTGGTCTCGAGCTTGTAGCTGATGCCGACGGTGCGGATCGTTCCGAGCTCGGTGTCTTCGATCTGCGCCACGCAGCCGTCGGCGAGCAGGAGCGGATCGGCCAATCCCTCTTCGGGCGTGCGGATCTTCTGGATGCACACCCCGGCTTCGGCGCCGGCCTGGGTCCATTCGTCGGCCGTGAACTTCGCCACCGTCGCGGCCATCGGCGCCCAGTAATGGTGCAGCACGAAGATCTCTTCGGTCCCCAGCCCAATCCGATCTGGGTCGTCGCGGACGCGCAGATCGGCCTGGGGGTCGAGCTCTTCCCCTTCACCCGCGCCGAGAACGAAGCGCGGGCTGGGGGGCCAGCAATGAATCCAGCGCCCGTCCGAACACTCGAAGAGCCCCTTCGGAGAGCGGCCATCGCCGATCCAGGTCATGAAGCCCTCGGCTTCGAAGTTCTCGGCCTTGGAGAAGGACATCACGCCCGCGGCCAGAGCCCCCTGCATGAGAGAGGTCTCGACCCACTGTCCGCGGCCGGTCCGCTCGCGGGCCCGCAGCGCCGCACTGATGCCGGCGGTCGTCGCATGACAAGCGCCCAGGCTCGGGAAGTGCGAGGCCACGAAGAGCGGTCCTTCCCGCGCTGCGCCCTGCATCTGCTCCGCCGGGATTTCGAGGTCGGGGTAGAGGGCCTCGCGACCGGCGAGTCGTGGCGCTGCGCCGCCCGGCCAGCCGCGCTGCTCCCATTGCAGACCACTGCGAGCCGCGACCAGCGCGTCGTAGCCGGGTCGGTCGGAGTGCTCGTTATTGCGGCCGTAACCGGTGATCGAAGTGTAGATTAGGCGCGGATTCGTCTGCGACAACGTCGCGTAGTCGATTCCGAGTCGCTCCGTCACGCCGGGGCGAAAGGACTCGACCAGCACATCGGCTTGGGCTGCGAGCCTGCGGAAGAGCTCGAGATCGCGTGGGTCCTTGAGGTTCAGGATCGCGCTGCGCTTGCCGCGATTCCAGGCGTGATAGCCGAGCTGCCCGCGGAAGGGGTCGCCGCCGGGCGGTTCGATCTTGGTGACCGCGGCGCCGTGATCGGCGAGCAGCATCGTCGCCATCGGCCCCGCAATCCCCCACGAGAGATCCAGCACGCGAATTCCGTCGAGTACTCCAGCCACGCGGCCTCCTATTTCTGCTTCTGCTTCCCGATCGCGCTGGGCGAGAAACGGGCCGCGTCTCCAATGAGCTGGTGTCGGGCAACCTGCTGTCGGGCGAGTGTGGCCCTGGTCTCGAGCTCAGCTCACGTCTCGCCCTCCCAGCTCTTACTTCCGGACGCTGGGTAGGTCATGAATTCGATCAGGTTGCCGTCCGGATCGCGGGTGTAGACGCTGGTTCCAAGACGCCGGCCACGATCCCCGCCGCCTGGCTGGTCGAAGGGTCCATAGGCGATCTCGGCGCCCGCCCCTTCGATCAGGGCCTTCGCCTCCTCGATGCTGCCATCGAATACGAAGCAGATATCGCCGCAACCCGGCAAGGCGCTGGGGCCCTTGGCATCGAATTCCGGGTCCTGCCAGAGCGCTGGCCCGTGGAAGTTCAGCTTTGCGTTCTCGCCGATCTGGATGGCGAAGAGTGGGTAGTCTCCGGCGCGCCACTCTTCTTCGTGGATCGTGCCAAAGCCCAGCTTCTTGTAGAAGTCGATCAGCGCTTCGGGGTCTTTCGCGGGAAGTGCGACGTGGTCGAATCCGAGTACGGCCATCGGGGCTCCTCGTGGGTAGTTTGCTGCCAATTGCCCGATTCTAGGCGACGGGGTCGATGCCGAACAGCCCCGGGCTGGCTCGGGCAGCGCGTGCCCGATCGCGAGATGCCAAGCGCCACAACAGCCGAGCTCGAAGAAGAGGTCGCTGGATTCAGCCGCCGGCCGGGTCAAATCGCGCTCGCCGCAGCCCCGGGCGAGAGCTGGGCGAAGAGCTGGCGGAGGAGAAATGCTCGCGATCATGCCAGCCTGGGCTTTCGGTCAGTCGTGCTATCAAGTAGTCGTATTGCACACTCGGGAGGGCGCAGAATGGCGGAGATTCACGGCGGGCAGATCGCGGCGCGGCAACTATCGCGACTCGGCATCGACACGATATTCGGGGTCGCGGCGGGGCCGATGATCGAGGTCATGGCCGGCGCCCAGGCCGAGGGGCTCACGGTGGTCGGTTGCCGACACGAGCTCAACGCGAGCTTCATGGCCTCCGCCTGGGGCTGGCAGAAGCGCAAGCCGGGAATCATGGTCGCCGGTTCCGGACCGGCCATGACGAACTGCCTCACCCCCCTCTATGTGGCGACCGAGAGCGCCATGCCGCTCGTTGTGTTCGGCGGCTCGGCCTTTTCGAATACCACGGGATTCGGCGCCTTTCAGGAAGTCGACCAGGTCTCGGCGGCCAAGCCGCTCGCCAAGTGGACGGGTCGCGTCGACTCCACCGAACGCATCGGCGAGTGGGTGCGGCTGGCTGTGGGCAAGGCGCTCGAGGGCCGGCCGGGCGGGGTCTACCTGGACTTCCCCGGTGAGTTGGTGTCGCGCCAGATCGAGGAGCAGGAGGCGTCCATCCGCGGGCTGCCGGACGTCGCTGCACCCCAGGCCGATTCGAATGCGATCGCGCACGCAGCCGACCTGCTCGAGAGCGCCGAGCGACCTCTGCTGTTGATCGGCAAGGGCGCGTCCTGGGCCGATGCCGGTCCGGTGCTGGAGAAGCTCGCGGATCTGGGTCTGCCCTATATCTGCTCACCGATGTCGCGCGGCACGATCCCCGACGACCACCTGAACTTTGCCAATGCGGCGCGCTCCCACGCGATCGGTGGCGCAGACGTGGTGATGATGTTCGGCGGCCGCTTCAACTGGATCTTCGGCCTTGGAAAGCGCTTCGCCCCCGACGCCAAGATCATTCAGGTCGACATCGAGCCGGAGGAGATGACCTCGGGCGCAACGCTCGAGATCGGCATCGTGGCCGATGCCAAGGCCGCGGCGACCGACCTGCTCGCCGCACTGGATGGCCGCAAGCTTCGCTCGGCGACCAGCGGCTGGCTCGCAGGGATCCAGGCGCAGGCCCGTCGCAACGAGGAGAGCGCGCTCTCGGCGCTTGGCGACGATTCGATCCCGATCAACCCCTATCGGGTCGTCGCCGAGGTGAGGGACGCGTTGCCCCGCGACGCCATCGTCACCGCCGAGGGCGAGACGATCATGGGCATCTGCCGCGCGTCGTTGCCCTCCTACGTCAATCGCTCGCGATTCAACGCGGGCACGACTGGCTGCATGGGCGTCGGTGCGCCTTACACGGTGGGCTCGGCCATCGCCTGTCCCGATCGGCTCTCGGTCGGCATTCTGGGCGACTACGCCTTCGGCTCGGCCGCCATGGTCGTGGAGACGGCCGCCCGGGTCGGCGCGAAGCCCATCTTCGTGGTGGTGAACAACGAGGGCATCGCGGGCCACATGATCCAGGACAACCTGTTTCCGGCCGACTCTCCGCGCATCGCTGCGCTGCTTCCCGCCCGCTACGACAAGCTCGCCGAGATGGTCGACGCTCACGCCGAGCACGTGGAGCAGCCGGATCAGATCCGACCCGCCCTCGATCGCGCGCTGGCCGCAGATCGGCTGGCGGTTGTCCACGTTCGCGTCAATCCGAAGACCACGCGGATTTCAGGTTCAAACTATCTCCAATAGGAGCGCGTCATGACTCAGCCCCTCGAAGGTCTCCTGGTTCTCGACTGGACCATCTGGCAGCAAGGCCCCGCCTGCTCGGCCATGTTGGGCGACATGGGCGCTCGCGTGATCAAGATCGAGCAGCGCGGCGTCGGCGATCCCGGCCGCAACCTGATGGGTGCCGGGGGTGTCGACACCAGCAAGACGCTCAACTGGTACTTCGAGGCCAACAACCGCAACAAGGAGTCGATCGCCGTCGACCTGAAGAGGCCCGAGGGTCTCGAGGTCGTCCTCGAACTCGCCGAAAAGGCGGACATCTTCGTGCAGAACTACCGCAAGGACGTGGCGGCGCGGCTCGGGCTCGACTACGAGAGCTTGAAGGCGCGCAACTCGAAGATCATCTACGGCAGCGCGAGCGGCTACGGTCCGCGCGGCGAGGAGTCGAGTGAGCCCTCCTTCGATCATCTGGGTCTGGCGCGATCGGGCATCATGAATGCGGCTGGCGAGCCGGACATGCCCCCGTTGGCAATTACGGGCGGCATCGCCGACCAGATGGGAGCGACGATGCTGGCGTATGGCATCCTCAACGCGATCGTGGCCCGCGAGCGCTTCGGCATTGGCCAGGAGGTGCGAGCCTCGCACCTGGGGTCGATGGCATTTCTTCAGGGGCTTTCGCTCTCGATGAAGCTGATGGCTGGCATCGCCATGCCTCGCAGCTATCGCGCACAGATGATGAATCCCCTCTGGAACCACTACCGCTGCGCAGACGACCAGTGGCTGGCGCTGGCGATGCTGCAGCCCGACCGCTACTGGGCCGACTTCACCCGGGTCATCGAGCATCCGGAGCTGGCCGAGGACGAACGCTTCGACTCGATGGCGTCGCGCGCCCAGAACGCCAAAGAGTGTGTGGCGATCATCGACGCCGCCTTCGCGCGTCTGCCGCGCGCCGAGTGGCTGCAGCGGCTGAAGGACGACCCGGGCGACTTCATCTACACCATCGTCAATTCGGTCGACGACCTGCCCGACGATCCCCAGGTGATCGCCAACAACTACATCATCGAGACGGACCACCCGCAGCACGGCCCCATCAAGATGCTCGGCATGCCGGTCGAGCTGAGCGAGACGCCGGGCTCCGTGCGCCGCCACGCGCCGGAGCTGGGTCAGGACACCGAGCTGCTGCTGATGGAGCTGCTCGGATGGGACTGGGAGCGCATTGCGGCGCTGCGGGAGAAGGAGGCCATCTAGCGTCCTCACTCGCGGCTCGTCCACGACTCGACCCATTTGCGAGAGTTGAATTCCCCATGACCCGTCCCTCATGAGGGGGCCGAAGCGAGCAGACCGTGGACGGCGACAGCGGGGGTTCTTCGCCGGGTTAGGTAGTCGTCGAAGCCATGGCCGAGGGGTCGATGGATCCGGTCATGATGCCGCCGTCGGTGAAGAGGTTCTCGCCGCTGATGTAGCTGGCCGCTGGACTGTTGAGGAAGGCGAGGGGCCAGGCCTGCTCGTCGGCCGTGGAGTTGCGGCCGATCGGCTTCGGGAAGTTGTCCATGAACGACTTGCCCACGTGCTCCACGAAGTGCGGCATCATCGGCGTATCCGTCGGGCCGGGGCTGATGCAGTTGATCCGGATGCCGGTCCGCTGGGTCAGCAGTGGGCCGAGGTGGACGGTGTAGAGGATGGTGCACATCTTGGAGAAGGAATAGCCCTCCAGCGAGCCTTCAGTGTCGGCCTTCTTCACCCAATCCAGCGCCTCGGCATGCTTCGTCAGCGCGAGAAGCTCCTTTACGCGCTCCATCGCCATCATGTAGGCCATCCCCGCGCCCGACGAGATGCTGGCGATTGCGTCTCCGCGCTTCATATGCGCGACGCAGCTCTCGACCATATGCCGGAGGCCGAGGAAGTTCACGCTCATGACGTCGACGTTCGAAAACGAACCACCGGGAAGGCCCGCGCAGTAGAAGAGTGCGTCGATCGGGCCGCCGGAGGCGATCTCGGCCACGGCGGATTCGATCGCGTTCGGATCGCGACAATCGACCTCGTAGAAGGCGCCGTGTGCCACGCTCGGCTTCTTGATATCCACGGCAATGATTTCTGCGCCGAGCTCTCCCACGATGCGCGCAGTGGACTCTCCCATGCCGGAGAAGCAGCCGACCACGATTGCGCGCTTGCCCTCGTCTCCCAAATAGGTTCTTCATTCGATTGTTCTCCTTGCGTTCTTGGCTTCACTTCGCCGCCCTTGCGACGAGGTCTCGAGCATCCGCGTTAGCTGTCGCCTTCTACGCCGGCCGCGTAGCGATGCCCGACGATCTCGGCTCCCTCCGCCTCGAGTCTCGCCAGCGCAGCCTTGCGCAAGGGTTCGAGCCGGATCTTGCTGTTGCCTGTGAGGTCGAGGTCTGCTTCCGCAAAGAAGAGTATGCGGCGCGGTAGCTTGTAAGCCGACAGGTGCTCTTTCATGAATGCGCGCAACTCCGCCTCGTCGGGGTTCGCGTCGGGCGCGGGGATGGCGCAGATCACCACGATCTCTCCCAAGGTCGGGTGCGGTACGCCGACGGCGCGCGCCGTGTGAAGATCGCCGCGACGATCGAGCAGGCGTTCGATCTCTGCGGGCGAGACGTTGGCGCCACCGGTCTTGATCAGATCCCCGAGTCGACCGGTCCAGTGCAGGTAGCCCTTTTCGTCGAAGTGTCCGCCGTCGTTCGTCGCGAAGTAGCCGTCGCGGCCCAGCACGGCGTCGAGGTCGACCTTGTGATAGCCGCGCATCAGGGTGACTCCGCGCACCTCGATCTCACCGGCCTCTCCGTCTGGAAGAACCGCACCACTGTTGGGATCGACGATGCGCAACTCCATCCCCGGAAGCGGCCGGCCGTGGGTGCTGTTGCGCAGAGCCGGGTCGGAATCCGAGGGGATCGACGCGCACAGCGTGAAGGTCTCCGTCAGGCCGAAGGAAGCGTTCGGGCTCCAGTCCTTGTGGTCCACCCCGGCGAGCTTTCCGAGCGGACTGTCGGAGCTCACCTTGCGAAGGCATTGCAGGTCGCGGTCCTTCGCGGTCGGATGCTCCGCGAGAGCGTGTGACTGGTGGGCCCAGGCGAAGGCGACGGTGGCTCGCTCGGACTCGATCAAGTCCAGGGCAGCGCCGGGCTCGAAGACCTGCTGGAGCAGCAGCGTGCCGCCGGAGGCAAAGGTGCAGCCGAGGGTCATCGAGATGCCGGCCGTCCAGAAGAAGGGCTGGGCGCTGTAGACCCGTTCGTCGTCGTCGAGGCGGAACTGCTCTGCGAAGCGCCAGAATTGGGTGACGGCCGCGCGATGGCGATGCACGACGCCCTTGGGCAGGGCGGTGGAGCCCGAGGTGTAGATCACGAAGGCGTCGTCGGAGGGCTCGACCTCGTCGTTGAGCTCGTCGATCAACTCTCGGGGGACATCGCTGCCGAGCCCGAGCAGCTCGTCCCAGCTCTGGACAGCGCCGCCCTCCGAACCATGAAGGGAAGCATGGAGGGCACCATCGCGGGCACGATGGGGCGAACCGTGGAGCGCGAAGATGCTGCGCAGTTGGGGCAGGGCACGACAGCGGATGCGTCCCGGTGCAGCGTCTGCGATCTCCGGGTGGCGGCTCGCAAGCTCGTCCAGGTAGTTGCGCGAGAGCAGCGAGGGCTGCACGAGCAGGAACGCCGCATCGCTATGCCGAAGTATGTGGTCTCGTTCGGCGGGGGTGGCCAGGGTGCTGACCGGAACCGCCACCCCCCCCACCATGCCCACCGCGAAGGCCGCCGTGATCCACTCCGGCCGGTTGGGCATCAACAGGGCGACGCGCGTGCCCTTGACGACGCCCGCTCCCACCAAAGCACGCGCCAGCTCGATCGCCTCGCTGCGGATCTCGGCGTAGCGGAGGCGTCGGCCCTCGAATACGACAGCCTCGCGCTCGGCGTAGGCGTCCGCGACGTCGATCAGAAAGCGACCGAGCGTAAGCCGGCGCGGATCGCCGCCGAGCTCGGCCCCGGATGCTTCGGCCATGCTCACTCCTCGTTGGCACCCTTCGGCCAGTACCCGTGGCGGGCTGCTAGTCGCTAGTCGCTAGACTGCAGGAAGCAGGACCTGGGCATCTCCCTTCGCAAGCACGACATCCTTCTGGTTCGTCATGCGCACGGACACGGTGGTGATCGGACCGTCGGCGTTGTTGTAGTCGATGGCGGTGACTTCGCCGTTCAGGATGGTCAGATCGCCGGTGTGGGCCGGGCCGGTGTACTTCATGTCGGAGTGGAACACAAAGCTGTGTTCACCGCCCCAGTTGGCCAGGTAGTCCATGATCCATCCGCCCATGGTCGCTCCGTAGCCGTAGCTGCGCGGCATGCCGATCAGGCGCGCGAACTTCGGATGCACGTGGCCCCGGGAGGGTCCCTTGTAGAGGCCGTCGCCCTCGGCGGGATTGATCTTCTGGCCCTCGGGATCGCGCGACATCTCGGGGATCCAGCCCGCCTTCATGGTGGACGAATCGCCCTCTTCGTGGGTCGCGCCCCAAACGTTCATCGTGTAGGAGCGCCACTCGGTCGTGAAGCTGGCCACGGTGTGCGGACCGATCGGGCAGGTCGCCAGCACGTCCCCCACCTTGACCATGATTCGCTTCTCGTGGCCCATCTCGAGGAACGAGCGGTAGTATTCGAGCTTCTGCTTCTCGACCTTCTCGATCTCTTCGTCGCTCCAGACGGGATCCTCGCGGGCCTCGCCGTAGTCGCCGCCGATCCGCGCTGCCTCCTCGGCGAAATAGCGAATGGAGGTCGATCGCTGCTTGCCGATCACCTCGCCCCTCTGATTGATGTAGGTCGTATCGCCTCGCGAGAACATGGTCGGCCCGGCAAACTTGGTGTTCTTCACGACGTAGTCGAATAGCATCCGTTCGGATCTCACGCGGTCACCGGGGCGGACACGCGGACCATTGAACCACCATTCGTCACCGCCGAAGAGCATGTGCGTGCCCTCGATGTAGCCCTGGATCGCGGGCGTCGCGCCGTGCCCGACGGTGCAGTTCACGGTGAACGACTGAGGCGCCACGATCTCGCCAAACACGCTCTCCGCGGCGTAGTCGTTGTCGAAGTAGAGCGGATTGGGATTCTGCATTCCCTGTGCCCAACGCCGGATGTCGTTGATGTGGATATCGTCGTGGAACTGGCCGCCACCCAGCGGCTCGCCCAGCCACTTGTCGACCTCGGTCGTATCCATGCTGGTGCGGGGTTCGGAATCTGACATCGATGCTCCTTCTCGTGACTCGTACTCGAATCTTCGTCGACGATTCGCGGAATCAGTTGTGTCTCTCGGGTCCCGACGGCCGGGGGAGGGGGGTCTATTGAACCACGATTTGCACCCGAATGCAGCATTGCATCGGACTGCACGCGGAATTATCCTCGTTCGGCGTGAGGCATGAAAGCCGGACGGAGCGGAACAAGCGGGAGGTGCGGGGCCGGATTCTGGCCGCCGCGGGCAGACTCTTCGTGGAATCCGGGGTCGAGGCCACCAAGATCGAGGCCATCTGCGACGAGGCCGACATCGCGGTGCGGACCTTCTTCAACCATTTTCCGAGCAAGCGGGATGTTGTTCAGCGGCTGGGAATCGACGCGACCACCGAGGTCGCGGCCCGGATCCGCACCGCCGGGCAGCGGGGCCATTCGACTCGTGAGCGGCTCACGCTCTTCTTCGCCGACAGCATCGAGCTGTCGCTGCTGAGAGGGCCGCCCCACCCCGAGCTGCTCGCGGCCCTGGCGGCGGTCCTGTTTGGCTCCTCGGACTTGCAGGCAGCGCGGGACGCGATGATCGAGCTGCTCGGCGAGGGCGTCGCAGCCGGCGATGTCACGGACGCCTACCCACTCGAAACCCTGGCCGATGCGGTGATCGGGACCTTCTATCGAATCATCATCGACTGGGCGAACCAGGACGATTACGCGATTGGTGAGCAGCTGGAATGCGCTTGCCGATTCTTGTGCGATTCGATCACATCTGGGTCGCGGACGAATGACTGATCAGGCGTAAAGCGCGCGCCCAATCAACCAGGCAAACAGCGGAGGACCGGAAATGACCAACGTACGTTACGCGGCGCGACGTGAAGAACCGTCCAGCGATGTCAGCTCGGCGCCTGTGAGAGCCACGGCGAAGGCGCTCTGGGCCGACTACGAGACCGATCCCGAGATCATTGCGTCGGTCCTGCCTCGTCCCATCGTGCCCGGCCTCGAGCCGATCGTGCATCTCGCCATCGGCCAGGTAGAGATGGAAAGTGGTGCCGGCTTCGGCATCGGGAACATCACGGTGCGCGCGGCGCACGGCGACTTGCAGGGGGAATACGGGCTCGCGATGCCGATGGGAAGCGAGGCCGCGGTGATCGGCGGCCGAGAGACCTGGGGCGAGCCGAAGAAGATTGCCGACTGCCGCATCGACCGAAATGGCGATGACGTGGTCGCGACGATTACGAGAGGCGGCATCAGCTATGCCGAGCTGCGCGGGCGCGTCGTAGAGACGCTGCCCGTTCCGCCGCCGCGCGAAACGCTGGACTTCTACTTCAAGTTCATGATCTCGCCCGATGGCAAGGGCTTCGACCAGGATCCGGTTCTCGTCCACTGCCGGCGCACCTACCGGATCAGCCGCTGGGAGCGCGTGGAGGGTGAGGTCATCCTGCGCGAATCACCGCTCGACCCGATCGTCGACATCCCGGTCCGCCGTCTGGTGCAGCTCCACTACGTCGAGTTCGAGTCGGAGCAGGTGGGCGAAATCGTCGACCGTGTGCCGGGCGAGTGGATCGCACCCTTCGCGCACCAGCGTTATGACCACTTTTCCTGGCAGCGCTGAATCTTTGAGGAGCTTCGCGAGATGCAGCAGCTGAGTGGTCGGGTGGCGGTCGTGACGGGCGCAGCGAGCGGGATCGGGCTCGCCCTGGCGCGGTGCTTCGGCGAAGAGGGTATGAAGGTCGTGCTCTCCGATGTGGAGGAGGGCGCCCTCGCAGACGCCGTGAAGACACTCGAGACGGAGGGTCACCGGGTCGTGGGCATTGCCTGCGATGTTCGTCTCCAGCAGTCGGTCGACGATCTGCGCGACGCAGCCCTGAGGCAGTTCGGTGCTGTCCACGTGGTGTGCAACAACGCCGGTGTCGCCCGGGCGCCGGGTGGCGGTTACATGTGGGAGTACGACCTGAACGATTGGAACTGGATCCTGTCGGTCAATGTAATGGGAGTCGTCCACGGCCTGCGCTCCTTCGTTCCCGTGCTGCTCGAACAGGGCGAAGAGGGGCATATCGTCAACACGAGCTCGGGCAATGGCGGTCTCTCGCCGCTGCGAGGTCTACCGATCTACGCCGCCTCGAAGAGCGCCGTCACCCAGATCAGCGAGTGCTTGTGGGGCCAGCTCCAGGCGCTCACTGACGCCGTGGGCGTCTCGGTCCTCTACCCGGGACCGAAGGCGCTCGACACCGGACTCTGGACGGCGGAACGCAACCGGCCCCAGGAGCTGGCCTGGTCGAAGCCTCGCGAGGCCCAGACGGTGGCCGGTCTGCGGGAGTACATGGCCAATGCCGGAGTCGACCTCGAGCTGACGCCGCTCGGCGAGATCGCCGACTTCGTCGTGCGCGGGATTCGGGAGCAACGCTTCTGGCTGATTCCCGATGCCGAAAACATCGACCAGACCATTCGCACACGAGCGGAGTCGATGATCGCGCGCGAGGCGCCCGAGTATATGATCCAGGCGCGCGAGCTGGTGGTGGGCGGTATGGGCGGCGGAGAGACGCAGGAGTGACCGCGCACGAAGGGACAAGCGACCGCTACTTGATGATCTCGGCGGATTGCCACGCCGCTCCGAAGCTCGATGACGTGCGCCACTACATCGACCCGAAGTGGCGCGGGGCCTTCGACGATTGGCGACGCCGCCGGGCTGATTCAAAGGACGGCGGACGCCTGGGGGAGCCCCTTTTCGACGAGCAAGCCCGAGAGGATTTTCATCAGGCAGCTCAGGTCGACGACGGCGCCATGAACGGTATCTGGGACTCCGACCGTCGGCTGCGCGAGCTGCGCGCGGACGGCGTCGTCGCCGAGGTCATCTTCCCCGGCGGCGCGACCACGCCGGATGGCGAGGCGGGCAGCCTGCTATTTGACGTCGGGATCGCGACCTATCAATACGAGCAGGACCCGGCGTTGTGGCAAGCCGGCGTGCGCGCCTATAACCGCTGGCTCGCCGAATTCTGCGCCGAGGCCTCGGGCCAGCGCGCCGGGGTCGGACTGATCACTGTGGACGACATCGATGTCGCGGTGCGGGAAGTGCGCTGGCTGCGAGAGCAGGGCGTGTTCGGTGGGATCCTACTGCCCGGCGGCGCGATCGGAATCGGCAATCTACCCCCCGCCTATCACGACCCTCGTTATGAGCCACTCTGGGCGGCGTGTGCCGAGCTGGAGATGCCCGTCCACACCCACTCGGGTTGGACGCCGGACTTCGGCGGACACCCGGGATCCACCGGTATCTTCCTCTCGGAGATCATTTACTGGGCCCACCGGCCATTCTGGTTCATGGTCTGGTCCGGTGCCTTCGAGCGTCACCCGGCACTTCGTCTCGTGATGACTGAGCAGAAAGCCGAATGGATTCTCGACACCCTTGCGCTCATGGATTCGCGCTACGAGTTGCCGATGTTCGCCCAGCTGCGCAAATCACTCCCGACGAAGCCGAGCGAGTACTACCAGCGCCAATGCTATCTGGGTGCGTCCTATATGGACGAAGGTGAGTGGGACGCGCGGCACGCGCTGGGAGTCGACCGCCTGGTCTGGGGTTCCGATTACCCGCACCTCGAAGGCTCGTGGCCTCACACCATCGAACGCCTCGGGCAGACCTTCAAGGACGTGCCCCGTGACGAGGTGGCGAAGATGATCGGCCTCACGGCGGCCGAGCTATACGGTTTCGATCTGGACTCGCTCTGGACCCTTGCGGCGGAACACGGTCCGATGCTCGACCGGATCGGCTCTTCATAGCATCGACACAGAACGAGCTACTCGGAGGAAAACCATGAGTCGCATGCTCTTCGTATCCACCGATTGCCACGCCGGGCTGCTGCCCGGCCAGTACCGCAAATACCTCGACCCGCAATTTCGCGAGGCCTATGACGCCGACGTGGCGGTCCAGCGCGAGATCGCGAAAGAGAACCGCAAGGTGATGCTGGTCGAGGAAATCAACGCGAAGTGGCGTCAGGGTATCGAGCAAGAGCTCACCGGGGCCTGGGATCACGCCCAGCGCATCAAGGTGTTCGACGGCGATGGGATCGCTGCGGAAGTCATCTTTCCCGACGGCATCACCGAGGAAAACGCCCCCTTCTTCGGAGCCGGGCTGAGCGTGGGCCCCCTCGGCGGCGAATACGAAACCCAGTGGGCTGGGGCGCGGGCGCATAACCGCTGGATCGCCGAGCTCTCGCAGATGGCACCGGCACGACACCTCGGTGTGGCCGTGGTGCCCGCCACCTGGGATGTCGACGAAGCGGTTCGCGAGGTGCGCTGGGCGCGCCAGAATGGACTGGGCTCGATCATGATTCCGGTGATGTGGGGCCCGCACGCTCCCTACCACCATCCCAAGTACGACTCGCTCTGGGCCATCTGCCAGGAGCTCGACGTCGTGATCCATTTCCACTCGGGTCCGGGCGCGGCCGAGGAGTATTTCGGCCCGATGCCGCGCGAGCCGGGCCATCAGGACATGCTTGGCGGGATGGGGATCTACGTGTGCGAGGCGGTGTGGGCTGTCGTGCGACCGCTGACCTTCCTGATCTGGGGAGGCATCTTCGAACGCTACCCGAAGCTCAAAGTCGTGGTGACCGAGGCGACCACGACCTGGGTCGCGAACTATCTCGAACACCTCGACGACCGCTACCTCGATTGGCACGTAACGGCAAAGCTCGGCGACTACAAGAGCCACCTGTCGATGAAGCCCAGCGACTACTTCCACCGCAACATTCGGCTCGGAACCTTCTTTCGACGCAAGGAAGTCGAGCGGCGCCACGAAGTCGGCCACGAATGCATGATGTGGGGCAGCGACTACCCGCACCCCGAAGGCACCTGGCCCTACACGCGGGACATGATGGTCGACGCCTTCCGCGGCGTCCCGGAAGCGGAGATCGCGACCATGCTCGGCGGCAGTGCGGCGGCGTTCTACAACCTCGACACCGACAAGCTCGCCCCTCTCGTCGCGCAGATCGGCCCTGACACGAGTTTGTTCAAAACCTGATCGAGGCCACCGGCGGGTGCACCCATACAGCAATTGCGTGGCTTCGCGCACGCTGGTCGCTCCTCCGGGCGGGTCTCATCATCATTCCCAGCCGTTTGAGAAGAGGAACACGCCATGAGCACGAGAGCGATCGATTTGTGGGTCAATGTCAGTATGGGCTCGATGGTGGACACCGACTTCATGGTGCGGGTCAAGGAGGACTACTTCAAAGGCGGCGAAGACTTCTTCAAGAACCTGACCAGTGACGAGACCCTCGAGGCCATGGACAGGGCGGGCGTCGAGAAATGCCTGCTCACCCTCGACCCCGAACGTGCCGACGAACGCACCCTGGCGTTCTGTCAGGACCACCCCGGCCGCTTCTTCCTGGCGCTTCAACCCAATCTCAAGCGGGGCATGCGCGCGATCTGGGCGATGGAGGCGATCGCGCGCGAGCATCCGGTGGTGTTGGCGCGAGTCACTCCCTTCGGCATCGACGTGCCGCCGAACGACGCGATCTACTTCCCCTTCTACGCGAAATGCATCGAGCTCGACCTCGCGGCGGGCATCAACACCGGAATCCCCGGCCCACCCATGCCCGGCGAATGCCAGCATCCGATGCTCCTCGACCGCGTCTGTCTCCACTTCCCGGAGCTGAAGCTGATCATGCAACACGGCGCCGACCCGTGGTGGGACGTCGCGATCCGCTTGATGATCAAATACCAGAATCTGTATCTGATGACCTCGGCCTATGCACCGAAGTACTTGCCGGAGTCACTGATCCACTACATGAACACGCGCGGCAAACACAAGATCATGTTTGCATCGGACCACCCGGTGCTCAGCATGGAGCGCTGCATCTCGGAAGCCAAGGAGCTCGAGCTGCGACCCGGCGTCCTGGAGAGGTACCTGTACGACAACGCGGAGGCTGTACTCTTTCAGCCACGCAAACCGCGCTACTAGCGCGCTAGATCCACGCTATTCGCAATATCCGCGTTATCCGCCTTATCCCCATTCGGCACAGCGAATGGCCGCCGGGGTTTCCCGCAGTTGGCTCCGATCCTACTCGCGCGTCAACAACATACAGCCGCAGGTGTTGCCGCCGCCCGCCGCCGCGATCGCGACCTGCGGATTGCTCTTGGCGATCTGGCGTTCGCCGCCGTCGCCGCGCAGCTGTACGACGGCTTCGTGGAGGTATCCGTAGCCGTGCAGGCGGCCCCCGGAGAGCTGCCCCCCGTTCGTATTGAGGGGCAGAACGCCATCGCGGGCGATGCGCTTTCCGTCCTCGACGAAGGGGCCCGACCCACCGACCGGACACAGCCCAAGCCCTTCGAGCCAGGAGAGTGTGAGGAAGCTGAATCCGTCGTAGAGCTCTGCCAGGTCGACGTCCGAGGGTTTGAGATCGGTGCGGCGCCAGAGATGGGCGCCGGCGTCGCGGGTCCCCATGGTGGACAGATCGTCGAACTGGTCCCAGGAGGGGCGTCCGTGAAGTGCCGTGCCGACGGCCTCGACGCGAATCGGCGGGTGGCGCAGGTCGGCGGCCCGCTCGATGCGCGAGATCACGAAGGCGGTGGCGCCGTCACAGGGCACATCACAGTCGAAGAGGCAGAAGGGCTCGGAGATCATGCGCGCCGCAAGATAGTCGTCCAGCGTCATGGGCTCGGTGTAGATCGCCTTGGGGTTGTGCGCCGCGTTGGCGCGTGCGTTGATGGCGATCTGGGCCAGCTGTTCGCGGGTGGTTCCGTAGAGATGGAAGTGACGCTTCGCGAACATCGAGACCCAGATGGCAGCCGAGGGTGCCGAGAAGGGCAGCGTCCATTCCATGAAGCCAGACGGCGCGCGTGAGGCGCCACGGCCATCCCCGCCCGGCATCACCGCCGAGCGACCCTTCTCACCCTGGGCGCTGCCTTCCCACACGCTGCGGAAGCACAGCACGTGACTAGCGAGCCCGGCGGCGACCGCCAGACAGGCTTTGATGACCGAGCCCAGTTGTCCCGAGGTCTCGATGCCGGAGTCGTACCAATCGAGCTCGAGGCGCAGCGCGTCGTGGACCGAGACCGCGCCGGCGCCGCTGAAGCCCACCGGACCGCCGAGTCCGGGATAGGTCGAGAGCCCGTCGATATCCTCGACTTTAAGCCCTGCGTCGTCGATTGCGGCGAGGCAGGCGTCCAGGGTGAGCTCGAGGGGATCGCGGTTCAGCCGGCGTGCTATGTCGGACTGGCCGATGCCGCTGATACAGGCGCGGCGCTCGATGATCTCGTTTGCATCCATCAGCTGCGCTCCGGGTCGGGTTCGAAGAGCGGGATCCAGACGACGCCGTCCTCGTCCGCATGGTGCTCGAAGACAGCGCGCACCGGCATCCCGATCTCGACATCGCCGGGCTCGACGTTCACCAGGTTGGTCATCAGTCGCACCGACGGATCTTCCTCGATCGTGACGATCGCCACGACATAGGGCAGTTCGGGACCGGGCATCCACGGCTGATGATTGATGGTGAAGGTGTGGACGAGCGCTCGACCCGAGACGACATCGGGCTTCAGGTTCTTGGAATGGTCGCGCGGGCAGATGGGCTGCGGCGGATGGATCCAACAGCCGCAATCCTGGCAGTGCAGGAACATGAGCTCGCCCCGCTCTCCCGAGGTCCAGAAGAAGTGGCTGCTTCCTCCCAGCTCGGGCAGCAATCGAAACGGCACTTCAGCTCGACTCACTCTGGGCCTCCCCATTCACATCGCTCTACCCGACTCTCTACCCGACTCACATGCTGCGAGCCAGAAGGCTAGCCAACGGGTTCCGCCAAGGCCTTGATCTCGAGGAATTCCTCGAAGCCGGCGGCGCCGTTCTCCCGCCCCAGTCCCGAATTCTTGTAACCGCCGAAGGGGACATCGGGGCCGTACCACATGCCGCCGTTGATCATCATCGTGCCGGTGCGGATGCGCCGGGCCACGCGCCTGGCGCGCTCGATGTCGGCGCAGAGGATGCCGCCCGAGAGTCCGTAGCTGGAGTTGTTGGCGATTCGGATTGCGTCCTCTTCGTCATCATAGCCGATCAGACACTGCACGGGGCCGAAGAACTCCTGCTGGGCGACGACCGAGTCCGGCTCCGCCACGAAAGCCGTCGGCTCGACGTAGTAGCCCTTCGGCTGATCCTTCGGCCGACCGCCACCGCATAGCAATCTGGCGCCATCTTCGATGCCCTCCTCGATCAGAGCCAGGACGCGGTCGCGCTGGTCGGCACTGCACTGCGGGCCCTGTACGGTCTCGGGATCGTTGGGGTCGCCCACCTTCACCTTCGCCATGGCGGCCGCGAGTTTCTGCGCCGATTCGTCGAGCTGGCTCTTGGGCACGAGGATCCGGGACAGCATCGCGCAGCCCTGCCCGGAGTGCATGCAGACACTGGCCCCGGCCTGGCCCGCGATGTCGGGAATGCCCGGCAGGTCGTCCATCAGGATCAGCGCCGACTTGCCGCCCAGCTCCAGGGCCACTCGCTTTATGAAAGGCGCCGTCACCTCGAGAATGCGTTTACCGGTGGCCGTCGAACCGGTAAACGACACCATGTCGACTCGTGGGTCCTTGGTGAGCTGCTCGCCGATTCCGTTTTGGGACGAGGTAATGGTATTGATCACGCCCGCCGGGATGTCGGTGTTCTCGTGAAAGAACTTGCCGAGGAGCAACGTGCACCAGGGTGTTGCGGGTGCACCCTTGAGCACCACCGTGCAGCCCGCCGCCAGAGCCCAACCCACCTTTTTGAGATTCAGCTCGTGGGGGAAGTTCCAGGCCGTGATGGCAGCCACCACGCCCACCGCTTCGCGCTCGAGCCAGCGGCGTGCTTCGCCGGCGCCGAGTGGCGCGGCGGTGCCCAGCTCTTCGGTCCACTCGAACTTCTCGAGAAAGTCGGCGTAGTATTTGAGGCTCTCGACGGGTGCGTCGATGCCCGGGCCGTAGGTCATGGCGATGGGGCAGCCGACTTCGGCGACATAGCTCTTGCGCAGCGCATCGAGATTTTCCTGGAACGCGTCGTGAAGCTGGCGCAGGCAGCGTGCACGCAGGCTGTGATCGCGCGCCCAGTCGGAGTCGTCGAAGGCGCGCCGAGCGGCGGCGATGGCCCGGTCGATATCCTCGGACCCGGCGTCGGCGGCGACGCCGATCACCTCCTCGGTGGCCGGATTGATATTTTCATACGTGGCGCCCCCGCTTGCCTGGACGAGCTCGCCGTCGATGAGAAGTCGCTCCTCGCGAAAGAAGTCAGCCATGGCGGGTCTCCGTGCATCCCGCTTGCTGCGCGGGGAGCGATTCATTCCACTCGATCGGGTGTGAGGCTGACTATACCCGCCCCGAGGCGGGGCGCAGCCGCGGCGCACTGCGGCCCATCAGCGGGGCGTGCCGCGTGCTGCTCGTGCGCCGGCCTGGCGCCCGAAGAAGGTCGCATCCGACAGCGAAATGCCACTGTTGTAGCCCCGCGCCGCCAGGCCCGAGGCGGTGGCACCGGCAGCGAAGAGACCGGGCACGTCGCGCCCGTCGGGGGTCAGGACCTGACCGTTGGGTCGCGTGTGGAGACCACCGAGGCTGAAGGTCGTGCTGCGCTCCGACTCGCCGCAGCCGAGCGCCGCGTAGGGGGGATGGACCAGCGGCGTCAGATACTCCGGCGCCTTGTGGAAGCAGGGATCCTCGCCGCGCGCCGCGTCGTCGTTGTAACGCTGGATCGTGGCCTGAAGGCTGCCGTCCGGGATCCCGAGCTCCGCTTCGAGCTCGGCCATGTCCTCGCCGACTGCGGCGACGACCGAGGGCATGTCGGTGCGCTCGAAGATCGCGTCGTCCACGATCAGCCAGACGTCGCCGTCCTGCCCGTAGACCGCCACCTCACCGGCGCGCGCCTGATAGACATCCTCGTTGACGAAGCGCAGTCCCTGTCGGTTCACGAGCACGCCGCGCCGGAGTCCCACGGGCGATACGAAGGGCAGCACGACGAGTCCGGATTCCATGCGGATCGCAGCCGCCCCCGCTCCGATGCCCATGCGGATGCCGCTGCCGTCGTCGGTCTCGCAGCCGACCGGTGTGCATTGCTGCAGCAGTGGGGCATAGCGCGCGACCATCTCGGGATTCTGGATGAAGCCACCGGTCGTCAGCACGACGCCGCGAGTGGCGCGCACCCAGCGCTCCTCCCCCGCGCTGCGTACGACTGCGCCGACGACGGCGCGCTCGGTGTCGACGACGAGGGTTTCGCAACGGGTGTCCGGCAGTACGCGCACGCCCGCCCGCTGCACGGCGCCGAGCAGATGCTGCATCAGCACTCCGCCCGACTGTCCCGCTTGCTTTACGGTGTGGCCCCGAGGCGCTGGGCGCGCGATCTCTCGCCAGGGGTGGGCCAGCTCGTTGCCGGTGTAGCTCAGACAATCGTCGGTCGTCGGATCCGTGCCCTCGGCGAAGAACGATTCCTTGAAGGGCACACCCGTTGCTTCCAGCCATGCGAAGTGCTCGACGCTGTGTTCGCAGAAGAGCCGGATCTTCTCCTCGTCGGGACCCGGCCCGCACGACGCGACCAGATACTTGAACATCTCCTCCGAAGAGTCATCGAAGCCGCAGGCCTTCTGGATCGGCGTGCCGCCGCCCAGGTAGAGCTGTCCGTGGGAGGTCGCGGAGGTGCCGCCACCACCGGATGTGCACTCCAGCACCAGGACCTCTGCGCCGCGGGCCGTGGCCTCGATGGCAGCGCTGGCGCCCGCCGCGCCGAGTCCGACCACGACGACCTCCGCCTGCTCGTGCCAACGCGGCGCGTCGGCGGCCTTGCGCACCTCGGAGGGTCGGCGACTCACGCCAGCATCCCGCCGTCGGCGACGAACTCGGCTCCAGTGCCGTGGGGCGAGTCGTCTCTGATCAGGATCTCGGGATCGCCCAGCACCCCCGATGTGTCCTCCGCGATGAAGAACCGCGCCTCGATCTGGCCGCGCGCCGCGCCGCTGATCGATAGGCCCCCTGCGTCGAGTTCTCCCGTGCTGCTCATCGCTGCTCCTGCCAGTGCGATTGGCGAGACACTACCAGTCCAGGGCTGGTCGCCGCATCTCGCCACGGGTGGTACTGGCCGATTTGAGCGTTTTTCGCTTGCTCCTTCGTCGTGAACGTGGTCGCAAAATGGTCGTGAACATGTCTGCTCGATCCTGAGCGAGGCAGCTACCTGGTTGGCGGACTTCCTCGAGCAGATCGATTGCGGCCACTCGTTTCAGGCGGCAGACTGGTCTGGTGCCGAGGAGATGATCGCGATGCAAGAGATGCAAGAACAGCGTGCAAGGGCCGAACATGAACCTCGTTGAGCTGATTCGGGAGCCGGTCGCTGAAGTGCCCGAGCGCATCGCTCTGGTGGTAGGCGATCGCGAAGTCAGCTATGGGCAGATCGGATCTTCGGTCGAGCGCTGTGCCGCGCACTTGCGCCAGCGCGGCATCGGCGTGGGTGATTGCGTGGCGGTGCTCGACGATTGCAGCCCACTCCTGATCGCCGCCATCCTGGGTGCGGCGCGCATTGGAGCCGCGGCGGCGCCCATCCACGTAGAGCTGCAGGTCGAAGAGCTGCGCCAGGTGATGGCGCTTTCGGGCTGCGGCGTGGTGGGGATCGCCGGAGAAGAGCACGCGGACAAGCTCAGCGAGGCTCTGGGCCGACCGGCCCTGCGCGCGATCGACGTACTCGACGCCGAGCCGGAAGTCCCGTTGCCCGAGGTCTGCCAGAACTTCGAGACCGACTGTGTGAAGATCTTGACCAGCGGCACGACGGGGTTGCCCAAGCCGATCGGTTTCAGTCACGCGACCTTCACTCCCCGCATGGCGGGCTTCGCCAACTCATTCGATGCAGCGGCACCCTACGGGCGCAGCCTGTTGTGTGTGCCCGGAGTCCATATCGGCGGTCTGGGTGGGCTGTTGGTTGGCCTGGCAGGTGGCAACACGTTGATCATCATGCAGCGCTTCAAGGCCGGTGACTGGCTGCATCAGGTGGAGCGCCATCGCATCAGCCAGGCCTTCCTGGTCCCCACCATGATCCGCCGCATCCTCGACCATCCGGACTTCGACGGGGCCGATCTCTCGAGCTTGCGCGCGCTCAGCTACGGGGCCGCCGCCGCGCCGGTCGCGATGGTGGAGGAGATGATCGAGCGCTTCCCCGAGAAGGTGGCCTTCGCCAACGTCTACGGGCAGACCGAGACGACCGGCGCCATTACCAGCTTCGGGCCCGCGGACCACGAGCTCGACCCGAGCGGGCACTTGATTCGCGCGGGCTCGGTGGGGCGTCTGGTACCCGGTGTCGAACACAAGCTCGTCGATCCGGAAAGCCAGCAAGAAGTGTCGGACGGCGAGGTGGGCGAGTTGTGGGTGCGTTCGCGCTTCAACGCCCAGCAAGGCTGGAACAAGACCGGAGACCTGATTCGCATCGATGGGGATGGATATCTCTTTCCGGTTGGGCGGCTGGCGGACAACATCAATCGCGGTGGCGAGAAGTTCGGTCCGATCGAGATCGAAACGGTGCTGCGCCGGCATCCGTCTGTGGCCGACGTGGCGGTAGCGGGCATCGCAGACCCGGAGCTCGGGGAGCGCGTCGGGGCGGCGATCGTGCGCAGTGGCGAGCTCGACGAGGCAGCTGTGAAGGCCTACTGCCTCGAGCATCTGGCGCGCTTCAAGGTGCCGGAGCGCATCGTCTTCGTCGACGAGATTCCGAATACCGCGCTGTGGAAGGTAAGCCGCAAGCGCATCGCGGAATTGATCGTCGACACTCTTGATGAGAATGGCTGAGGCTCGTAGTGGAGGGATCAGGGTGACGCAGACTCCGCCGCTCTCATGGACCCTGCGCCGATGACGCAGCTCCCCTTCGATCGCCCCGCCGAGGCCACTGAGACCCTTGTCTGCGGTCTGACGCCGAGCGGACGCATCGATGTACGACGCGACTCCTCAGAAGCGGGACCGCTAATCGCCAGCGTCGCAGCCCAGCGCATCCTCCGCGCCTTCCAGGCCGGACGAGGCTACGGCGTGCTGCAGCTGGGAGCGGGCGAGTTGGGCCGCGATCTCGACCCGACGCTTTCGTATTGGCGCGAGATCGGGCAGGCCCTCGTCGGTCGGGTCTGCGGTGCGTTCGATCCGACCGCCCCGACCCACGCAAAGTCGCTCGTCGTCCCGGACGTGGCCCCGGACGAGATCGAGGCTTTCCTGCAGTCGGTTCCCCCGATGCAGGGCGCCGAGTTCATCACCCCCGCGTTGCTTCTCGAGTTGTGGAGCGAGATCGGCCAGGCACTGGATCTCGAGGCTGCGAGCTTCGAGGAGGGGGTCAAGGGTTATCTCGAAGCGCAGAGCTCCGTCTGGAACGTGATCGGCCGCGTCTGCTTTCATCTGGCCGAGAACAAGCGCGATCCCCACTACCCCTTCGCCTTCATGGCGACCTACGTCCACAAGGTGTCGAGGCACGCCAAGCCCCAGCATTTGCCGCTGGGGCGCGCCCTCGAGGACTACGCCGGGGCGAAGAACCGCAAGCAGCTGCTCGCCTTGCTTTCTCCCCTGTCTCGTGCTGCCGAGCAGAGCGAATTCATTCGCGAACTCGTCGATTCCGGCGACGTCTACCACCCGCTCTCCTGGACGCCCGGGGAGGCGCACCGTTTCCTCGGCGAGGTCGCACTCTACGAGCGGGCCGGTCTGGTGGTGCGATTGCCGGATTGGTGGAGCGCTACGAGGCGTCCCCGACCCAAGGTTTCCGTTTCGGTGGGCGGCAGTGCGCCGTCGCATCTCGGTATGAACGCGCTGCTCGACTTCGATATCGAGCTGACTCTGGACGGCGAGCCGCTGTCCGCGAAGGAGATCGAGAAGCTGCTCGCCGCCAGCGAGGGGCTGGTGCTGATCAAGGGCAAATGGGTGGAGGTGGACCGCGAGAAGCTCGGCCATGTGCTCGAGGGGTGGCGCGAGATTGGGGAGCAAGCCCGGGCGGGCGGGGTCCCCTTCGGCGAGGCCATGCGCATGTTGGCCGGCGTCCCGCCAGTCGCAGACGCTGCGGCGGGCGACGAGGACGACCGACCCGAGTGGTCCGAGGTCATCCCCGGCCAATGGCTCTGCTCCCAGCTCGACGCCTTGCGCTCGCCCGAGCTGCGGGCCGAGATCGAAACAAACGCCGGCCTCGAGGCGGAGCTGCGTCCCTATCAGAAGCTCGGTGTGCAATGGTTGTGGACCCTGCGAGGGCTCGGGCTCGGCGGTTGCCTGGCCGACGATATGGGCCTGGGAAAGACGATCCAGGTACTCGCCGTGCTCTGCATGCGCCGACGCCAGCAGGGCGAGAAGAACAAGGGCACCGACCTGCTGGTGGTGCCGGCCTCGTTGGTGGACAACTGGCGGCTCGAAATCGAGCGCTTCGCCCCCGAGCTGAAGCTGCTCATCGCGCACCCGTCCCATATCCCCTCGGCCAAACTGGGGAAGCTGCCCAAGAAGCAGGTGGATGCCCACGACGCCGTCATCACCACCTATGGCAGCATCATGCGTACGCAGTGGATGAGGTCGCACGCCTGGCAGAGCGTAGTCCTCGACGAGGCCCAGGCGATCAAGAACCCCGCCGCCCAGCAGACCCGAGCCGTCAAGGCGCTGGACTCGAAGTGGCGCCTGGCGCTGACCGGCACCCCGGTGGAAAACAGCCTGGGCGACCTGTGGTCAATCTTCGACTTTCTGAATCCGGGGCTCCTGGGCTCGGCGAAAGCCTTCAATCGCCTGTGTAAGTCCATGGCATCGGGCGAAGGCGGCGGCTACGCGCCGCTGCGTAGGCTCGTGCAGCCCTACATCTTGCGCAGGCTCAAGAGCGACAAGAGCATCATCGCCGATCTGCCCGACAAGAGCGAGGTCAACGCCTACTGTCCGCTCAGCAAGCAGCAGGCCGCCCTCTACAAGCAGTCGGTCGACGAGATGAAGGCGACCATCGAGGCGCTTTCCGGCATCGAGCGGCGCGGAGCAGTGCTGGCCTTCTTGATGCGCTTCAAGCAGATCTGCAACCATCCGTCCCAATGGCTGGGGGACGGCGGTTACGAGCGCGCCCAGAGCGGGAAGCTCCTGCGCCTTTGCGAGCTGGGCGAGCCGATTGCCGCGCGCCAGGACAAGGTCCTGGTCTTCACGCAATTTCGCGAGATGACGGCGCCGCTGGCGTCGGTCCTGGCTGAGGTCTTCGGCCGCAGCGGACTGGTGCTGCACGGCGGCACTCCGGTGGGGAAACGTCAGGGGCTCGTCCAGCGCTTCCAGGAAGACGAGCGGATCCCCTTCATGGTGCTCTCCCTCAAGGCGGGGGGCACGGGGCTCAACCTGACCGCGGCCTCGCACGTGATCCACTTCGACCGCTGGTGGAACCCGGCGGTCGAGAATCAGGCCACGGATCGCGCCTTTCGGATCGGCCAGAAGAAGAACGTGCTCGTTCATAAATTCATCTGCCGGGGTACCGTGGAGGAGCGGATCGACGAACTGATTGCCGGCAAACAGCAGCTCTCCGACGAAATCCTCTCGGGCGGTGCGGAGTCGGCCATGACGGAGCTGAGCAACGAAGAGCTGATCTCACTGGTGTCGCTCGACTTGAATCGTGCATTGGAGAGGTAGCCCCGAAATGATCGACTCGAGACGGCCAATTGCCCGATTCTGCAAGAAACGCGAGGCAAATCGATGAGCAGGAACTCCGGCTACGACGGTTGGCGCCCCTATGTCCCGGTGGCCGAGCGCCGCCGCCAGGCCGCCAGGAAGATTGCCAAGCTGAAGCAGGCCGGGCACGAGCTCTCACCGGTCGAAATCGCGGGGCGCAAGATCACAACGACTTTTTGGGGCGATGCGTGGAGCCAGAATCTCGAGTCCTACAGCGACTACGCCAACCGCCTGCCCCGCGGCCGGACCTACGTGCGCAACGGCTCGCTGATCGACCTGCAGATCGAGGTCGGGCGCGTTCGGGCCCTCGTCAGTGGCTCGGAGATCTACCAGGTGGGCATCGACATCAAACGCCTCACCAAGCCGCGTTGGCGCGATATCAAGGGTCGATGCGCGGGCCAGATCGACTCGCTGGTCGAGCTGCTGCAGGGCTCCATCTCCAAGGGCGTGATGGAGATCGTGACCCGCAAGGGCGCGGGGCTCTTCCCCGCGCCGCGAGAGATTGTGCTCGACTGCTCGTGTCCTGACTGGGCGACGATGTGCAAACACGTGGCCGCGACACTCTATGGCGTTGGCGCTCGACTCGATCAGCGGCCAGAGCTGCTCTTCACCCTGCGCGGCGTCGACCCGGCCGAGATGCTGGAGGCCGCGATCGATCGGCCGCTGACCGCGAGTCGATCTCGACGAGGGCGGGTGCTCGAATCCGACGAGCTGTCCTCGGTTTTTGGAGTCGACATCGTCCAGGATCGGGACGTTGCACGGACGCGGAAGAGGGCGGCTTCCGCGGCGAGCGGGAAAGCCCGGAAGAAGTCGGCGGCCAGGAAGACGCAGGCCGAGCAGAACAAGAGGTCGGGAAAGAAACCGGCAAGAAAGGCGAGCGCGAAGAAGGCAGCGGTCAAGAAGACAGCGACCAAGAAGGCGGCGGCCAAGAAGGCAGTGGTCAAGAAGCGTGCGAGCAAGAAGAACAAGATCAAGAAGGCGAGCAGGAAGAAGACCTCCGCGAAGCGGCGCCCTTGAGGTCTTCCGTTAGGATCTGATTCGCATGGCTCAGCCGGTACCATCCACTCGGAGGCATGACTGGAATGGGCAAGAAAGTGAAACCGAGCCAGAAACTGCAAGTCTGGATCGACGCAAGAAAACGTCACCGGCTCTCCCACGGCCAGGTCCAGATGGCCCGCGAGTTGGGAATGAATCCAAAGAAGCTCGGCAAGCTGGACAATCACCACCAGGAGCCGTGGAAGATCCCGCTTCGGCAGTATATCGAGAGCCTGTATTTCAAGCACTTCGGCAAGCAGCGGCCCGATGTAGTGCTGTCCATCGAGGACAAGATTCGCCTCGACCAGGCAAAGAAGGCCCGCAAGCGGACGCTGAAGGCTCAATTGCGGCAGGCCGGGTCGGGGGATGAGAGTCCGAGTCCGCAGCTGCGCCCTCGGTGAGATGGGCATCGAAATCTGGCGACACTCACCGATCGAGCTCGCAGCGAAGCGCGCGATCGCTACTGAATTTTTTTTCGTTTGGATCAGGAGAGAATGAAATGTTATTTCTACACGAAGTGCACGAGGTCAAGGGGATCCGCGAGGATGAGTTCGAAGCCGCCATGCGCAGCGATTGGATGCCGACGCTCGCCCAGGGCGACGACGCTCGGCTCCTGTACTTCGCGCACCAGGCCCATGGTTCCGGGAAGTCTTATCAGGTGGTGACGCTGACGGCGATCGCCGATGGCGCCGCCTGGGAGCGACTGGCGCAGCGCATCCAATCCGGGGATCTGCAGAAGTGGATGCGGGAGCTCGATGAGTGCCGTCGCGACGTGACCGGCAAGCTCTTGATGCCCGTCTATTGGTCACCGCTCCAGGAGGTCGACCTCAGCAGCGTACCCACCGATGGAAAGGAACACGAGATCAGCCTGTTCATGGAGGACACCGGCTGGCCCTACTCCTCGCTCGACGATTACATCCGGTGCTGGGATGTCGACTACTATCAGGTCATGAGCAAGATTCCCCGAGAACACATGTTGCTCGACATCCAGGCATGCTTCCAGATCGCCCATGGGAGCCATATGCGGCGGGAAGCCATGCTCTGGCAGAAGGTCGTGAACCACAATGGGCTACTTCGCCTTCTCAGTACGGAGACGGCGCCGGAACACAAGGGCCCCGACTCCTATATGATGAAGGCGCTCAAGTATCGCGACGACTGGCAGAGCCGCCTGTTGCGGACGAGCGCCTGGTCGCCGCTCTACTAGTTGGTGTCCCGAGTCCGAAATCCGACGAAGCATCATCGAGCGGTGCGGCATCCCTATCTCCGCCCCCCTGGCCGGGCCGGATTCGTACCCGCTGGACAACGAACGAGATCCTTGGCGTTCTCGCAAGTTCTCCAATCCCGATCGATCAGCCGGGCCCCGTCGCACTCGATCGCCCTTCCGCGCTAGAGTCATCGATTCGCCCCTCCTGGAAATCTCCGATCGGATTGCTCGAGCACTCTTATGTCCGGACCGTTGCGAGACATCCGCTACCTGGACCTGGCGCCTTACGGGCCGGGAGGCCACTGCTCCAGGATCCTGGCCGACATGGGTGCCGACGTCATCCGGATCGCCGAGCCCTCGCAGAGCAGCGCCCGCGAGGGCCGCATCCCCGACGTCGGGTCGACGGTGTACAGCCTCCGACGCAACACTCGTGTCATCGGGCTCGACCTGAAGGACGCCACCGCCCGCGAGGTCTTCTATCGACTCGCCAAGACAGCCGACGCCATGGGGGTCGGATTGCGCCCCAGCGTGCCGAAGCGCCTCGGAATCGACTACGCGACGATGGCCGAAGTGAATCCGCGCATCGTCTACTGCTCGATGACCGGGTTCGGCGCGACCGGTCCCTACGCCGATTTCATCGGCCACGACATCAACTTTCAGGGGCTCGCAGGGCTGGCGGCGATGACCGGTGAGGCAGGGGGGAAGCCCTATGCGGCGGGCACTGTCGGAGACGCCGCAGGGGGAGGGATACAAGGGGTCATCGGCATCTTGGCGGGCATCATCGCGCGCGGCAGTACGGGACGGGGGCAGCTCGTCGACGCGGGTGCCACGGACGGCCTCCTGAACATCGTCCATCGTTGGATCGAGATGTACCTGGAGACCGGGGAGCGGATGTCTCGCGGTACGGAGATGGCTGCGGGTAAATACGCTTGGTATGACATCTACGCAACCAAGGACGGCAAGTACGTCAGCGTTGGAGCCGTGGAGCCCTATTGCTACGCCAACCTGTGTCGACGTCTGGGCCGGGAGGATTTCATACCCCACCAGTACGACGACGATCGTATCGACGAAATGCGCGCCATCTTCACCCGGATATTTCGCACCAGGACGAGAGACCAGTGGGCTGCCGAGCTGATGCCCAAGGAGTGCTGTGTCGCGCCCGTCTATGAGATCGATGAGCTGGTCGACGACCCCCACTTCAAAAGTCGCCGCGCTATTCTCGAGCTGCAGCACCCGTCTCGGGGAGAGATCCGCCAGGTCGCTCCGATGACCAGGTTCTCCGAAACCCCGTCGGAGATCGGGAGCCTCGAGCCTCAGCTCGGCGATTTCACCCAGGGAATTCTCGCATCACTCGGCTACTCCCGCCCCGAGCTCGCAGCCCTGATCGAATCGGGGACCGTCGTCTAGAGCCCGTCCCAAAACCCTCGACCGAGTGAGGTGCGCGCCTCTTCACGCGGTCATGCGCTCAGGAGGGGGCCGAGATCAAGGCGCGTCTACTCGCCCTGACTAGCGTCTCAGGGCGGGCGGGCCGCCTATCGAATCACACCCTCGCTCTCCAGCTCCCGTACCTCTTCCGGGGAGTAACCCGCCTCCAGCAGCACCTCTTCCGTATGCTCGCCGAGCTCTGGTGCCGCCAGGCGGAAGCTCTGCGGAGTTTCGCTGTACTGCACGGGAAAACCGGGCACCTTGATCTTGCCGAACCGCGGGTGGTCCCATTCCGTGATGTAGTCGTTGGCCAGCACTTGAGGATCGTTCTCCAGGTCCTCGATGTCGTTCACCCGTGTGTAGATGAGATCGCCGGTGTCCTGGAACTTGCGGTCCCACTCCTCATAGCGGCGCGTCGCGAACCTGGCGTCGAGAATTGCGATGAGCTGCTTGCGGTTGCGTTCCCGCGCCGGCGTGTTCTCGAACCTCGGGTCGTGTTCGAGCTCGGTGAGGTCTGTCGCTCTGCAGAACACGGGCCAGTAGCGGTCCGCGTGCGCCAGCGCCAGTACGATCCACTTGCCGTCCTTGCACTTGTACCAGTTTACGAGCGGGTTCGCGGCGTCCGACCTGCCTCGACGGTCCGGGCCGTTGCCGGTGACCGTGCGGTTGAGTACCGCGAAAGACTGCAGGTTGATCATGGCACCCAGGCCGGATGAAGAGACCTCCTGGCCGATGCCGAGGCGCTCTCGCGCCAACAGACCCGACACGACGCCGAAGGCGAGCCAGATGGCACCGGCCTGGTCCGCAATGCCGGATTGGCTGATCGGCTCCCCGTCGGAGCCTCCTTGCAGCGTCATGTTGCCGCTGGCCGCGAGAGTGATCGTGTCCAGGTTGGGCCGGTTCACGTGGGGCCCCTTGGGCCCGAAGCCGGTGGAGGACGCGTAGACCAGCTTCGGGTTGATCCCGGACAGCGTCGTGTAGTCCATCCCAACGCGCTCAGCGACTCCGGCCCGGTAGTTCTGGATCAGCGCGTCGGCATTCTCCACCAGCCGGTAGATCACCTCCCTGCCTTTCTCCGTCTTCAGGTTGACCGCGATGCCGCGAGCGTTTCGGTTGTTCTTCTCCCAGACGAGACTGCTTCCCGAGGGCATCGTCAGGTCGGAACCTTGGGCGCGGGTGAGGGTCCGCGCCATATCCCCGGACCGCGGGTCTTCGACTTTGATGACATCGGCGCCCATGTCGCCGAGAATCGTCGCCGCCATCGGACCGGTGGCGCCCACGGTCCAACTTATGACGCGGAGACCCTCGAGAATTGCGGGCATGGCTTCTACCTCCACATGATATGTATAAACGAGTGAGAATGAGTCTACGCCATATCGAGCGGTCAGCTCACTTCGCGACCTTCGTGCTCAGCGATCACTGAGTACGAAGCCCCTGGGTGCAGAGCGTGGCTCTACGAGACGCTGAATCCGAATGTGGACGATTGTGATCGCCGGGATCGCGCAGAGTCGATCGATCCCATTCGCTCGCGAGCGCTAGCGGGGCGCCATCTCGATCACGACCTTGCCCGTGGCGCGTCGCTCCGAGACCTCGGCCAGCGCCTGGATGGCTTCGTCGAGGGGGTAGACAGCCGAGATGTGGGGTCGGAGCTTGCCGCTTGCGAGCAGCGCGGTCAGTTCTTCGCGCCCCTTCCGGATCTCCTCCGGCGCGTTGATGGCGAAGTGCCGAAAGTCGAAGCCGCGCAAGTCGGCTCCCTTCAACAGCACGAGGTTGAGGGGGATGCGCGGGATCTCGCCGGATGCGAAGCCGACCACGACGTAGCGCCCGCGCCAGCGCGTCGCACGGTAGGCGGATTCGGAGTAGCAGCCGCCTACCGGATCAAGGACGACGTCGGCGCCGCCGGGCGCGAGCGCCTTGATCCGCTCTTTCAGGTCTTCCGTGTTGTAGTCGATCGTTTCATCGGCGCCGCACGTGCGGCATACCGCGAGCTTCTCCTGGCTCGACGCGGCGGCGATGACGCGCGCCCCGAGCTGCCTGCCGATCGCGATGGCTGCGAGCCCGACGCCGCCCGCCGCACCCAGAACGACGAGCGTCTCGCCTTTCCGCAGCTCGGCCACCGAGGTGAGTGCCAGGTAGGCCGTGGTGTAGACGACGCCGAAGGCGGCGGCCTCCAACATGTCGACGCCGGTGGGCACCCGGGACACTGAATTCGCGGCAACGACGATCTGCTCCGCGAAGGCGCCGACGAATGCAGCACCGCAGACCGCATCGCCGATTTGATGGTCCGATACCGAGGGTCCCCTGGCGCTCACGACGCCCGCCAGCTCGCTGCCCGGTGTGAAGGGCAGCTCGGCTGACACCTGGTACTGGTCCTGCATGATCAGGACGTCGGGGAAGTTGATCGATGCCGCGTGGACGTCGATGCGGATCTGGCCCTCGCCCGGCTCGGGCGTCGGGAGCTCCTCGATGACAGCGCTCTCGGGGGGCCCGTAGGCGTTGCAGCGCAGGGCACGCATCAGCGCGTCGCCGGAGTCGGAGAGGATCGAGTCTGCATGGCGCCATTCTGACCCAAAGCGCGGCGTTGCGCGATCGCTGACGCCGCCAAACGACACTACACTCATCTCGCCAGCCGCGGGCGACGCGCAGCCAAGGGCAAGGAGGTCTACGAGTGTATCCGGGGAAACATGGGCAGGAGACTCCCGACAAGCCCGCCTACGTGATGGCGGAGAGTGGTCGGGTCGTGACGCACCGGGAGCTCGACGAGCGCTCGAACCAGTGCGCTTGGCTGTTTCGCGAGCTCTCGCTGACGCCGGGTGATGGCATCGCGATCTTCATGAAGAACGAGGTGGGCTTCCTGGAGACGTGCTGGGGGGCGCAGCGCTCGGGCCTCTACTACACGCCGGTGAGCACCCATCTGACCCCGGACGAGATCGAGTACATCGTGAAGGATTGCGGGGCCAAGGTCTTCATCGCCTCCCACGACCTGCAGGCCGCCGCGGCGCCGATCGCCGAACGCGCGACGGGGCTGCAGCGCTGCTTGAGCGTGGGGGGGGCCATCCCGGGCTTCGAGAGCTTCGAAGCGGCACTCGAAGGCCTGCCGACGCACAAGGTTCCAAACGAGCAGGAGGGCTCGGATATCCTCTATTCCTCCGGAACGACGGGTCGCCCGAAGGGCATCAAGTATCCCCTGCCCAGCAATGAGATCGGCACCGCGCCCGCGATGCTGGCCGGCATGCTGAATGGTCAATACGGCCTGTGCCCGGAGACGGTCTACCTGTCGCCGGCGCCTCTCTACCATTCGGCGCCGCTGCGTTTCACCATGTCGATCTGCCGACTCGGTGGGACCTCCATCATCCTCGAGCGCTTCGACGCCGAGAATGCCCTGGCCGCAATCGAGAAGCATCGCGTCACCCTGAGTCAGTGGGTGCCCTCGATGTTCGTTCGCATGCTGAAGCTGCCCGAGGCGGTGCGGCGGCGCTACGACGTTTCGAGCCAGCAGGTGGTGCTGCACGCCGCCGCGCCCTGTCCCGTGCCGGTGAAGGAGCAGATGATCGAGTGGTGGGGGCCCGTGATCACCGAGTACTACGGCGCGACAGAAGCCAACGGTGCGACCTCGATCGATTCCGAGGATTGGCTTGCCCATAGGGGCTCCGTCGGCAAGCCCACCTTTGGTGTGCTCCACATCGTCGATGACGATGGCGTCGAGCTACCCGCAGGCGAAATCGGCACCATCTACTTCGAGGGTGGCGTCGACTTCAGCTACCACAACGACCCCGGCAAGACTGCGGGCGCCAAGCTCGGCAACGGCTGGGCGACGGTGGGCGATGTGGGTTATGTCGACGCGGAGGGCTACCTCTTTCTCACCGATCGCAAGAGCAACATGATCATCTCGGGCGGCGTCAATATCTACCCGCAGGAGACCGAGAACCTGCTCATCACGCACCCGAAGGTGGCGGACGTGGCGGTCTTCGGCGTTCCCAACGAGAGCTTCGGTGAGGAGGTCAAGGCCGTGGTGCAGCCGATGGACTGGAGCGAGGCCGGGCCGCAGCTCGAAAAAGAGCTGATCGACTTCTGTGTGCAGAATCTCTCGAAGATCAAGTGCCCGCGCTCGATCGACTTCGACCGCCAGCTGCCCCGCGCCGAGACGGGCAAGCTCTACAAGCGCCGCCTCAAGGACCGCTACTGGGCGGGGCACGAGACGCGCCTTCTCTAGCGTCTAGCGCAGCCCCGGACGAGCGATCAGCTGCCCTGCCTGGTCGGCATCGCGTTGCGGCGGACCTGACTGAAGGGTACGCCGCGGTCCGCGGCGGGCTCCCGCGGCATCTCGAGTACGCGCTCGCTGATGATATTGCGCTGGATCTCGGTGCTTCCGCCGCCGAGCTCGCCTCCCTGTCGCGCCAGGAACCGGTTGCCGACCAGGCCGCCGTCCGGATCGCCCGTCTGCCACACCCCGGTGTCGGCCCCGGAGATCTCCAGCGTAATGTCCGAGCGGCGAACGCCGACTCGAGCTCCCATCAAGCGCAGGATCGCGCCGGCCGGAGGCCCCAGCTCACCGCGCATCATCGCGCCCGTGACCCGATGCGAGGTCTGGTCCTGGACGAGGCCGAGCACATGGGCCTCGGCTACGAGCTGTCGCACGCGAGGGTCTTGGGTCCGACCGAGTCTGCGCGCCAGGGCCAGGATTTCGTCCTGGCGACTTGGCGCTGCGAAGGCCCCGCCGCTCACGAAGGGCGAGGCGCCGCCCATCGAGTTGCGCTCGTGGGCCAGCAGGCCGCGCACGACGGTCCAACCCGCATCGACCGGGCCGAGCACGTTGGCGGCCGGGATCCGCACGTCGTCGAAGAACTCCTGACAGAACTCGTCGTCGCCCGCGACGCCGCGGATCCGTTCGACCGTGACGCCCGGTTGATCCATCTTCAGGATCAGCACACTGATTCCGTCGTGCTTCGGCACATCCCAATTCGTGCGCGCGACGCAGATCCCGTAGTCGGCCGCGTAGGCGCCCGAACTCCACACCTTCGAGCCGCTCAGCACGAAGCCATCCGCGTCGGGCGTCGCACGGGTCATCACCGAGGCGAGGTCGGAGCCGCCGGTGGGCTCGGACAGAAGCTGTACCCAGACCTCCTCGCCACTCAGGATGGGCGGCAGATAGCGCTCCTTCTGCTCCTCGCTGCCGAACTCGAGCAAGGTCGCGGCGATGATGCCGAAGGTCGGGACGTTGAGCGTCAGGGGCATCTCGTAGTCGCTGACCTCAGCGTCGAAGGCCTGCTTATAGGCCAGGCTGAGTCCCTGGCCGCCATAGGCCTTTGGAAAGCAGAGTCCGGCGAAGCCGGCATCGAAGAGCCGACGCTGCAGCTCTTTGGCACGTGGCCAACGCGCCGGGTCACCGTGCGCCCAGGGCTCGTCCGGCTGCGGCGGCATGTTCTCCGCCAGCCAGGCGCGTGCCCGCAGTCGGAAGCTCTCGACGTCTTCGCCAGCTGTCGCGTCGCTCACTTTGCCACCTCCTCATCGAGACCGATTCTCGACGCAATGCGTTCCCGGTGCTCGCTGGGGGTACCGTAGAGCGCGCGATTCTGCGTGGCTCTGCGCAGGTAGAGGTGGGCGTCGTGCTCGAAGGTCACCCCCATCCCGCCCTGCATCTGGATGCACTCCTGCTGGATATGCACACCGTGATCACCGGTATAGGCGCTCGCCGCACTCGCCAGTACGTCCGCCCCGTCTTGCTCGGCTTCGACGGCGCAGGCCGCGGCGTCGGCCGTGGCGTGGCTGGCCTCGAGCCACATCTTCATGTCGGCGAAGCGGTGCTTCAGCGCCTGATAGGATGCGAGGGGACGGCCGAAGGAGAAGCGGTCGAACATATATTCGAGTGTCGTTTCGAATAGCCGATCCACCGCTCCCACCGTCTCGGCGCTGTGCAGCACCAGCGCGATCTGTAGCTGGCGTTCGACGTCGCGGGCGGCCGCTCCGAGCTCTCCCAGTACGGCGCTGCGGGGCACCACGACATCGTCGAAGCGCAGCCGAGCGAAGCGTCGCACCAGATCGAGACCCTGCATGGGAGTGCGCTGCAGGCCCTTCGCGTCCGCCGCGACGAGGAACTGTGTTGGACCTTCGGCGCTGCGCGCGGTGACGAGCAGCTGGTCGGTCTGGGCCCCGGCTTCGACGGGTGTCTTCGTACCGCGCAGTACGAAGTCATCGCCCCGCGGCTCGGCCCGCAACTCGATGTCTTCGACCTGCCAACGGCCACCGGGCTCGAAGAGCGCCCAGGCGGCCACGAGATCGCCCTCGACCATCCCCGCCAGCAAGGCCTCGCGCTGCGCCTCGGTCCCGCTTCGCGCCACGGCCGCCGCGACGACGTTGGTGGGCAGCAGGGGTCCCGGCGACGTGAGGCGCCCGAACTCCTTGGCGATGATGATGAGATCGATCAGCCCGCCGCCAAGACTGCCACCGCCGAGTGACTCGGGCACGAGCATCGAGGTCCAGCCGAGCTCGGCCCCTCGCTTCCACCAGCCTCGGTCGAAGCCAGCGGGATCGTCCGCCAGCTCGCGAACGGTGCCGAGCGATACCTCCGACTCGAGGAACTTGCGCGTCGTGTCGCGCAAGAATTCTTGATCGTCGCTATAGCCGTAGTCCAAATGAAGCCTCGAAAGAATGTGATCCATATGTGTAGCAAGAACACGATGCTCTGTGGAACAGTTCGGCCCGCCGAGGCAATCGAAATCTCGAACTCGCCCATTCCGGCTACATGCCGACTGGGTTGCGAGGCGCCCTCGGGGGTTGTTTTTGGGTAATATGCTCCGCGGAACTGTTCCGCGGAAGAAGGCGGAGCGGACGAACACCGCCCCACACAGACCGAGCTGCGGAGACCCCGATATGTCAACGAATCCCCCCGACGTCCTCGTCAAGGCCTTCGATATCTGGATGGACGCCCAGCGCAAGGCCCTGGAGATGATCTGCGCCGTCGATCAGCCCGGCACCGGACCGGACTGGGCCGAGGGGTTCCGCAGCGTCACCCGCATGGCGAGTCTGGCGCTCGAGCACGTCGTGGAAAAGGGCGATCCCGCCTCTCCGGTGCTCTTCAGCTCCCAGAACCCCTGGTCGAAGCTGATCGGCGACAATCCCGACACGAACTACTACTTCTGCACGATCGATCCCCAATACGACTATCGCGTCTGGGGGGTCAGGGGCAACGCGCCTTATGTCGGGCTGACCTTCGGGAGCGACATCTTTCGGGGCACCGCACCCAAGGGCCTCGGCACCACCGGCCAGGGCCATCTCGATCAGTTCGAGCGCGACGCGGACGGGCACTTCGAGCTGATCCTGAGTGCCACCGAGAAGCCCGGCAACTGGATCGAGATTCCGCCCCACACCCGACACGTGGCGTTTCGAGAAACCATCCCCGACCGCAGCCAGGTGCAGCCGGCGGAGATTCATCTCGAACGGACCAGTCCCGAGCAGCCGCCCGAGCTGCAGCCGGAGGTCCTGGCCGAGAGGCTGGAGGCGGCTGCGAACCACCTGATCTGGATCTTCACCGCGGTCACGGGCAGTTGGAAGATGTCGGGTCAGAACCTGAACGTGATCGTGGGCGCCCACGGCAGCCAGGTCGTGAAGGCAGCGCAGCGCGAGGTGAGCACTCATTCTGCGACCGACATGTACTACCAGAGTGGTCATTGGAAGCTCGAGAAGGGACAGGCCTGGGTCGTGAAGATCCTGCCTCCGCCCAACGACTACGCGTACTGGGGGTTGGTGATCACGAACCCGTGGTTGGAGTCCTACGACTACTTCCGCACCACGACACACCTCAGCAACAAGACGGGCGTAATGAATCCCGACGGATCGATGACGATCGTCGTGGCCCAGGAAGATCCCGGTGTGCCGAATTGGCTGGATTGCGGCAGTCGGCTCGAGGGCAAAGCCCTGTTGCGCTGGACCTTGGCAGGAGACCAGGTGCCGGATCCGGAATGTGAGGTCGTGACCCTCGAGGATGTGAAGGCGGGTCGGGTCTAGGCATGGCGAGGCAATCTCGACAATCCGCTTGGGTGGCGTCCGTCAACGCATTGGGTAGGGGACTCGGGGACGACGGCCGCAGTGTGATTTCACTGGATCCGGACTCGGTGATGTCCGCAGCCAGGCATAACACCGGGTTGGATGATTTTGGCCCGGACGATTGGTTCGTCGAACCCCTGCACGCCTTGTGCAAAGCCCTGGAGGAAGAGGCGCAGCTGACTCTGCTCGGCCGCTTGATGGCGCGCCACGAGATCCAGGTGCTGTTGCAGAACCGCTTGAGGATCGAGGACACCCTCAGCAAGAATCCGCAGATTCTCGACCAGGAGATCGCCAATCCGATCTTTGTGTGCGGCCTCGGTCGCTCTGGCACCACGGTGCTTCACGAGCTGCTCTCAGAAGATCCGGCCCACCGGGTCCCGCAGCTCTGGGAGCTATGGCATTCCGTTCCTGCGCCGGAAACGGCGAGCTACACGACCGATCCGCGCATCGCCGTGGCGGACCAGGAGATCAATCTCCAGGCCGAGATCGATCCGGACTTTCGCACCATGCACAGCAACGCTGGTGACAAGCCCAACGAATGCATCTTCATCTTCGGCCTGCAGTTTCTGGGTGATTTCTTCGTGGGTCAGTACAACGTCCCCAGCTTTGCGATGTCGACGGCGGCGAAGGACCTCACTCCGGTCTACGCGTACCACAAGAAGGTGCTCCAGCTACTGCAGTGGAAGCACAGCGGGGAGCGCTGGGTCCTGAAATGTCCCGCCCATCTCGGTCGTCTGAACTTCCTGTTCGACGTGTATCCCGACGCGCGAATCGTCGTGACCCACCGCGATCCTCTGCGAGTCATGAGCTCCATGTCCAACCTCGTCATGCACCTGAAGGCCATGCGCAGTGAGGCGACAGGGGAGGGCGATATGGGGGCGGCGTCTTTCGGCCAGCACATGTTGCTCGGCCGCTATATGGAGCTGCGCGATAGCCTGCCCGAGAAGGCGAACCAGATCTTCGATCTGCGCTATCGGGATCTGACGAAGGATCCCCTGGCAACGGTCGCATCGATCTATTCGCATTGGGGCCTGCCCTTTGGCGATCGGGCCAGGCGACGGGTGCAAGCCTATATCGAGCGCAACCCGCAAGGTCAGCACGGGACGCATCGCTACGCCTTTGAGGAGACGGGCCTCGACCTCGAGGAAGAACGGGCGAAGTTCGCGCCCTACCAGGCGCGCTTCGACGTGCCGTCCGAGGTCTGAGCGGCTGGCGCGCGGGTTTGCTCGAATGGCACCCCACGACACCGGAGGCTCCGCGGCGTCGTCGCCCGGCTAGTCGATTCGCTTTGCAAGGTCATCGACGCGACTGCCGAGGCGCCCGCCCATGTACTCGATCAGCTCGACGATGTAGCCATCGGGATCGCGGCAGCAGACGATGGACTCGACGCCGGTGATCGGGTCGGGATCTCGTGGCTCGCCGATGAACTCGATGCCTCGCTTGCGCAGATCTGCGTAGGCGGCGCGTAGATTTCGCGTTCGGAGCGCCATGATGCGAGGCACGCGCGAGGGCGATGGCTGGGCGTCGGGATTTTCCCAGACGGGCTCGAGCCATTCGATCAGGTCGAGACGCGTGTGGTGCTCACTCTCGCCGAGGGCGAGCAGCGCACCGCGCCCCTGGGCCGCCGCCATCCCGAAGTTCCGTGCAACGTAGCTCGGCCAGACGACATCGCAGTTGTCCCGCAGCACCCGAAAGCCCAACATCTGGTAGAAGGCCAGGGAGGACTCGAAATTCGTCGCGTTGACGACGAAATGGAACAGGGACTCGACCGACCAATCTGCGGACATACTGCCTCCGGAGTGCTGAAATCGAGGCTGGCTCGGATAGAGTGTGGCTCACCTATCGTCGCTCGACTCGTGGAGATCTGCGAGGGGTGCGAGGGGTTGGAGTGAGGGTAGGGCTCTGGCAAGACCTGACACCGAACCCGGCGCCGAGCCCGGCAACGAGAGAGACGCCGCGACGCAATTAGAGCTAAACCGCGGCTGAGGGGACGAATAGTTGATTCTAGACATTTTCTCCGAACTGCAGAGAGCCAGGCCCTCGGGACCCGATCACGAGGGCCAGGTCTTTCGCGATGAGATCGAACAGGCCAAGCTGGCGGACGAGCTCGGATTCGGCTGCTGGTGGACCGTCGAGCACCACGGGGCGCCCGAGTTCAGCTACAGCTCGGCTCCCGAGATGATGCTCGCCGTGCTCTCGCAGCATACGCAACGCATCCGCCTCGGACACGCCGGCGTGCTCGCTCCCTTCCACATCAATCATCCGCTGCGCGTCGCCGAGCGGGCCGCCCTGCTCGACCACCTGAGCAACGGGCGGCTCGAACTCGGACTGGCGCGCTCCGGCGGAACGGAGTGGGAGACCTTCGAGATCGACCCCGAGAAGGCGGGTGACCAGCTCTACGAGGCCCTCCACATGATGCCGCGGATGTGGTCGCAGAACAGCTTCAAATGGAAGAGCGAGTTCGCGACGATTCCCGAGCGCGATGTCGTGCCCAAGCCGGTCCAATCGCCACACCCGCCGCTGTGGCAGACCTCGACGAGTCCCGAATCCTTCTACATGGCGGGGTCGTTGGGTGTGGGGGTGCTGGGCACGACCCTGATCACGCTGCTGGAGAATCTCGCCGCGCTGCTGCAGGAGTACGACCGCGGACTCGAGCGCTGCAAGCCGGCGGGCGAGTTCGTGAACGCCCAGCGATCCATCTTCACCTTCATGTTCTGCGCGGAGACCCGACAGGCGGCGATCGATTCGGGGGCGGCCGAGGCGGTGCTCTGGTTCATCAACGCGGCGCCAAGCGTATTCCACGTTCCGCGTGCGGTCTGGATCGACGCGATTCGCGGCGACTTCTCAGACACCGCGCCCGAGAAGACGGCAGCGCTCACAGCCCCCGAAGTCCACGACGATCTGAACCCGAACGATCCCATCCCCGTCATCGCGCTCCTCAACCGTCATCTCGCCGGAGAGAAGCTCGATGCCCTCGAGGTCTTCGAGGTCATGGAAGCGATCGAGTCGGTGGTCATCGGAGACGTGGACGCCTGCCACGCAAAGATGCAGGCCTACGCAGACGTGGGCTGCGACCGCTTGATGTGTCTGATGCAGATGGGCGCCGTCTCCCACGCCGATGTGATGAAGAGCATCCGTCTGACGGGAGAAGAGCTGATCCCCAGGTTCGCGTGCTGAGTGTTTCACAGCGGGACCGGCGCATTCCGCGTCCGCGCGCGGTCGGGTATTGGTCGATCACCAGATTGGGGAGAAGAAGATGCACGAACGTCGGCTTGCCACCTGGCTGAGTACAGCCTTTGGTTGTCTTTCCCTGGTGCTCCTCGCACTTCTGGTGCTTGGCTCGTCGGCCTCGAGGGCCGACGTCGTGGTCCCGAAGGACGTTCCCTACCGCGCTCGAGATCTCGAGAAGGCGCCGATCGAGCTCGTGAAAATCAACGATTTCATCTACATGGCCCGCGGCATCGGGAACGTGTTCATGATCAGCACCTCCGAGGGCAGCGTCATCTACGACACCGGCGTCAGCTGGCAATCGGAACAGCAGCGAGATCTGCTGCTCGAGCAGAATGACCAGCAGGCGACGCATATCATCGTCTCCCACGCTCACGGCGATCACAACGGCGGGATCCCCGCCTGGCGCAAGCATCTCGATACCGGAGCCGAGCTCGTCGCCCACGAGCGCTACGACTATACCAACAAGATCTACGGCGACACCGACGAGTACCTGTGGCGGGTGCGGACCGGCACGCTCTACCCGTCGCACGGTGCGGGGCAGGTCAACCGGTTTCGTAGCTACGTCCCGACGCGCACGGTCGACATGCACCAGGACTATCACTTCGAGGTCGGCGGTATTCGCTTCCAGGCGATCGCGGCGGAGAACAGCGCGGAGGGCGAGGATGCACTGCTGCTCTGGCTGCCCGATCACGAGATCCTGTTGACGGGTGATTTCTACGGTTGTCTGTATCCGATGGTTCCGAACCTGTACACGGTGCGAGGCGAGAAGCTGCGGGATCCAATCGGCTATGCGCACGCCCTCGACCGGCTGATCGAGCTGGCGCCGAAGATGCTCCTGCCCTCGCACTTCGATCCGATTCGGGGCCAGGAGTACATCGTCAAGAGCCTCCAGGTCACGCGCGACGGTGTCCAGTACGTCTACGATGAGACGGTCAAGGGGATGAACTCGGGCAAGAGCGTGTACGAGCTGATGCGTACGATCGAGCTGCCGCCCGAGCTCCAGATCAGCCAGGGGCACGGCAAGGTCTCATGGAATGTGCGGGCGATCTGGGAGCTCCTCGCAGGCTGGTTCTACTACGAGGACATCGCCGATCTCTATCCCGTGCCGACTCGCGAGGTCTATCCAGATCTCATCGAGCTGGCCGGCGGCACCGGGTCCGTGATCGAGCGCGCCGAGAGATTCGCCGATCGCGGCGAAGACCTGAAGGCGCTGCGACTGCTCGACGTGGCCAAGGCCGCGGGACCCGAGGCCGAGCAGGCGCTTCGATTGCGGCTCGCGATCCTGGAACGCATGCTCGAACGCTCGATCAATGGCTACGACAACATGAGCGAGACGGGGATCCTGCGCGCGACTGTGAAGCAGACACGCGCTGCGCTCGCAGCCAAGGCGCAATGACGTGATCGCCGACTGATTCGAGGGCTCGCGATGCCGGCGATTGCGGCCAATGCGCGAGACTCGCAACCGGCTGTCAGGAGTGCGAGTGCGGCCTGAACTCTTCGTGGATCTACACATGGGCCTTCACCAGCAGGGCCCGGGCTCCGACGAGGAGACCTCGAGGGCGCTGAGGATGCTGCCTCCGCTGGGCCCGGACGCTCGCATCCTGGATGCCGGGTGCGGGCCCGGGCGGCAGACCCTCGTGCTCGCCCGCGACTCTGGCGCGCACGTCGTGGCCGTCGACTTGCTGCCCCCTTTTGTCGAGGAGGTCGCACGCCGGGCCGACGCGGCGGGGCTCGCGGATCGTATCGAGGCTCGCGTGGGCAATATGGCCGAGCTCGACCTGGCCGAGGGATCCCTCGATTTAGTCTGGAGCGAGGGTGCGATCTACAACCTGGGTTTCGAGGCGGGGCTGACGCTCTGGCGGCCGTTGCTTCGGCCGGGTGGGCATCTGGCCGTGACCGAAGCCAGCTGGCTCGTGCCGGAGCCGAGCCGAATGGCCACTGACTTCTGGGACTCGGAATACCCGGGCATGGCCGATATTGATTCAAACATCGCCGCCGCGTGCCGAGCGGGCTTTGAAACCATCGGCCATTTTGCTTTGGCCGAGTCGTCCTGGTGGCGCTACTACGACGAGCAGGAAGCGCGGCTTCCCGAGCTGCGGGAGAGGTACGCAGGCAACGCCGAAGCACAGGCCGAACTCGACGCGGCCCAGCGTGAATACGACCTGTATCGCGGGCACGCCAGCGAGTACGGCTACGTCTTCTACGTGTGCCGCCGGAGGGGGGAGCCCCAAGCTTCCGAGACCGTCGAGGTATCGGCTCGATGAAGGCGATGGAAGGCGATGAAGGGTAATGAGTCGAAGAGGGCTAGCGACGCTGCTCGCGTAGGCCGCTGGCCTCCCATTCCTTCGAGAGTTGCTTGAGCTTGTGGGAGAATTCCTCGAAGGGGTCGTCGAAGGAGAGGATGATCTCGGTCGTACGCGGGATGTCATCGCCGTTGAGCAGACCGCGGTATCGATTCAAGTTGGCGAGGATGGCTTCGGCGACTTTCAGGGCGCGCTTCTCTGTCTTGATAAGCGGCGACTGCAGCGTGTAGACATTGTTTCGTCCCCAGAGGCTCTCATCTCGGACGATGGCGATCTCGCGATAGACGCCATTGATCGGGTCGAAGTTGTACTCGACGCGAACTTCCTTGAAGATGTCCGAGTTGCCCGTGTAGAAGCCACGCTCCTTCTCGACCCGGCCTAGCTGTCGGCAGCGGGGGCAATAGAAGGTGTCACCGTGGTTGAGCAGGAACACGCCCTTGGCGTAGTCCTCACAATCGGTGTTTTCGCAATATCCAACGCCGCGTTTCATACTGGCCATCCGGTCGGACGCCTCCTTGGTCGAGTTCTACTCGCTTCGAGCTTTCCGCTTCTCAGACATAGACACAGGGTCAGACAAACGAGAGAGCAAGTCTTGTACCATCCTATCCACGTCTCCGGGTGTCAGCCAACTCGAGAGGCTTTCAGCTGACTGTGGCTGACAGTGGATGTTAGCGGAATCTCCTGCCGGTCGGCTGCTGCTGCCCTGCGCCCCGCTCGGCTTCGGACCGCTCTGGCGGCCATCAGTCCTCGAGGCGCCCGGTGGTACAGAAGGACACAAATGGAAGTTGATTTCCATCCCAGATGGGCCCCGCAATTCTTGTCATGGTGGTCGGGCGGGGGGTGCCGGGGGGAGGTCCGCTTCCTACTCAGGCCGTCGGGATCCAGCGGGTGATCGGACGAGCCCAGTCGCTCGTCTCGCTCGCACACTACAACCCCGACTATGCCTTTGTAGTTCGCTGCCCCGGATATTGTCAACCGTCTTTTTGAAGCTTCTGGGTACTCCGGCCTAGAAAAACGTCCTCAGCTGCGGTCTTGCTTCTCATATTGGAGCAACTCGGTCTCGCTTCCGAGGACGCCCACCCGCCAGCGCAGCACGAGCAGATAGGCGAAGGCGACGAAGAGGGTCAGATTGCCCACGAGAAACGGTAGGCCCATCCCCTCCCCCAGGCTTCCCTGCTCGATATTTGCCGGGTGCTGGGTGCGTCCCCCAACGAGGTCGATGATCCAGTAATTCAGGGGGATCAGGACGACGCCCAGAATTCCGTAGATCGACGCGAAGCGGGCCGCGCGGTCGTCCCCCTCGGTGAAGCTGCGAAGGAGCAGGTAGGCCAGGTAGACGAACCACAGCAGCAAGGTCAGCGTCAGCCTCGCATCCCAGACCCACCAATTTCCAGGCCCCCAGGCGCCGCGAGCCCAGATCGGACCGGTGATCAGCATCAGCGTGCAGAAGACGGTGCCCACCTCAGCGCCCGCGATGGCGAGCTGGTCGTGGGTCTCCCGCTCTCGCCAGAGGAACAGACCACCGGCCACCGCCGTCACGACGAAGCCGAGATAGGCCCCGTAGGCCAGCGGGGGATGGACGTAGAGAATCTTCTGCATCACGCCCTGAACCGCGTCCAGCGGCGCCCTCACCACCAGCCACGCGTAGACCGGGCACAGTGCGAGCAGGATCCAGCCAAGGCCGCGAAGGACCTGGCCGATGCGCTCGCTAGAGGGGCGGGCAGCGGGCGAAGCGGGCATGTCATCTCCCTCGGGCCGGAGCGCGCCGGGCTACTCGTCGAGAACGTAGTCGAAGAGCAGGAATGAAAGGATTGTATACACGCCGTCGATCACGATCAGCGGCCGCAGTGTGTCGAGGCTGGGCAGGCTCCCGTCGAGGCAGAGCTCGGTCGCGTGCACCGCAGCCGCCAGCACCGGAATCAGCGTTGGGATCAACAGCACCGGCAGCAGCACGTCGCGGAAGCGACTGCGCACCGACATCGCCGAGAGCAATGTCCCCACGCTGCAGATTCCGAGGTTCGCGAGACACACGATGCCCGCCAGTCCGGCTGCGCCCGTCAGCAGATCGACGCGGAAGAAGAGCGCGAAAACGCAGGCGGTCATGGCCTGGACGATCGTCACCAGGATCATCGTGGCCCCGGCCTTGCCGAGGAAGATCCAGCCCCGGGTCCCCGGGGCCAGAGCCAGCGCCGTCATGGCATCGTTTTCGAGCTCGAGAGCGAAGGTGCGTCCCAGTCCGATCACCGCTGCGAACAGATAGGTCACCCACAGCACGCCAGGGGCGAAGCGGACCATCTCTGCGGGCGCCATCGGTGGCCAGGCGAATTGAAACACCATCACCACCAGAAACGAGAACACGACCATGGCCACGATCCGATCGCGCGAGCGCCATTCCGTGACCAGATCCTTCCACAGCAGCGCTCGCGCGACGTTCATGCCGCATCCTCGGCGACGCCACGCGCGATCTCGTTGAGGGTCGCGCGCAGCGATGCCACGTCGAATCCCGCGCTCTCGGGGCCGCCCGGGTCGAGCTCTCGATGGGCGGGGCGAGCCACGATCTCGCCACGATGCAGGATCAGCGCTCGGCTGGACAGCTCGACGGCGCGACGCGGATCATGGGTGACCACGACCAGCGTGCGTCCGCCTTCGCGCAGCCCGGCGAGCTGCTGCGAGAGGCGCTCCGCCGAGACTTCGTCGAGTCCCGTAAAGGGTTCGTCGAGCAACAGCACCGCCGGCTCGTGAATGATTGCACGCGCGATCGCGAGGCGTTGGGCCATGCCGCGGGAGAAGCCGCCGGCGCGTTGCGTCGCGACCTCGGCCAGGCCGACCTCAGCCAGCAGCGCCGCGACCTGCTCGGCGCTCGGCCGATGTCCGGCGAGGCGTCCGGCGAAGAGCAGATTCTCGGCTGCGCTGAGCTCGCCGTAGAGCAGGCTGGCGTGGCCGACGTAGCCGATCTGGCCGCGCAGCCGCTGCCGGCTGAGCGGGCTCGAGTCCGCGCCCTCGCGAGTGGCCTCGAAGGTCCCACCGCTGGGGCGAGAGAGCCCCGCGAGAATTCGAAGCAAGGTGCTCTTGCCGGCGCCGTTGGCGCCCAGGATGGAGACGGCCTCGCCCGGCTCGATCTCGAAATCGACGCCGCGCAGAGCGGCGACGCGTCCAAAGCGCTTCGCGACGCCATTGCCTCGCAGCCGAACTCGACTCACCCACCGGCCTCCGGCGCCTGTTCGAGCGGACCGCCGCAGCGGGAACAGAAGCGCCATTTGCTTTCCACCTGCGCGCCGCAGGCCGTACAATAGCCGCCGGCCGCTGGCTGCGTCCCGCCCGGACTGCTCGCAGCGGCCCGGCTCGCAGACGATTCTCTCGAAGCCGGCGCGATCTGCACCTCGCTCGCCGTGGCAATCGCCTGGGGGCTGGCCGAATCCGTCGCTGGCGCCCGCTCTTTGCGCAGCAGCGAGATCGCCCGTTCGCGCAGGTCTTTGCGCATCGTGCGATGATCCACGGCTTCGAGCTTGCCGGTTTCGAAGTCGTGATCGAGGTCGCGGATCGCTTCGTAGAGCGCTTCGCGCTCGGCTCCAATCGGTTCGCCTTTCGCAGCCACGTCGCGCTGGCGTCGGCTCCCTCCGAACAGCGGCATTGCCAGGAACACGGCACCCCCCGCTGCGGCCGCGATCGTTAGCCCCATCGCGGCCGGTCGAGGCATTCCAGCAGCCCGGAGCGGCACGAGTTCGAGGTCGAGGACCTCTTCCGGGGAGACGTTGTAGGCCTCGCGGTGCAGGTAGTTCCGCGTGCCGGAACGAAAGGGGCGCCGACGATGGAGCCGTCGACTGTCGAGAGCGAGCCCGGTGTCGGCGATCATGACATTCAGCGTCTCTACATTGCGTGGAAAGCGCAGCTCGAGCCCGATGCCCTCGGGCCGAGCCGGCAGCTGGTATGAGTAGCCGAGACTCGTGGTGCCGGGATCGATCGGGCCGATCACGTCGAAGCCAGCGTCCGCGGTCGGCACCAGGCCGAGGGCCTCGGCCTGCGGGGTCGCACCACTCATGGCCGCGCCGATCGGGAGCGACACGTGGAACAGGGGGGCCCCCGGCGTGCCCGCGACGGGCGAGCCGGGGGGGATCTCGATATCGAGCTCGACCGTGGCCGTGAGTCGCGTGTCATCGAGTTCGAGCCAGATGTCGGCCCGGGGAATCGTGATGAGGCCGGGATCTCGCCGGAGCTCTGGGAAAGTCAGGGCGACGTCCAGGCGTTGTGCGCCTCGCAATCCGGAGCGCGTCCAGGCCGAGAGCGGTTGGCCCGACTCGGAAAGCACCTGACTCGAGGCGACCAGCTCCGGGCCCGCGACCTCGATGCCCGGGGTGCCGGCCACGATGACGACGCGACCGAGGGCCTCGCGCATCTCGACTGGGAGCGTGAGGCCCGGAGCTTCGATCGGCAGGCTGTACTGGTAGTCGATGCGCTGCTCGCCCGGATACAGCGGACCCCAGAAGCGCACTCGGCCGTACTCGAACCCGAGTCCGCCGCTGATCGAACGCAGGCCGGGGGAAAAATCCTGCGCAGCGGGGCCGAGCTGGCGGCTCGTGATCGCTCGCGAGCGGTCGTCCCCGGAGAGCAGGATCACCCGATCCCCGGGATTGATGATGCGAAGGGTCTCGCGCACGACGACTCGATCGCCCCGCCAGTCGATGCGCGCACGCAGCTCTTCGACCTCGACCCCCGCCAGCCGATCCGTGGGGTCGGAGATCTCGATTTCGGCTCGCGCGGTGGTCGCGTCTGGAGCGAAGGTGACTCGCTGACCGAAGGGGATATCGCGGTAGCTCGCACCGATCAGATACACGATCTCGGGGTCGGTGGAGATGCCTTCGAAGCTGAAGCGGCCCTGCGCGTCGGTCTGACCATTGGCCAGCCCCGGACTTCCGTCGGGCGCGAGGGCGTAGAGGGCGATCGACAGACCCGCGGCCTGATTCGGGGTCGTCGCGTGCCGGACCTGGATGTTCAGTACACCGTTCCCAGCCGGAGGCCGCGGCGCCCCCCGGCCGTCTCCGCCGTCGTGCTGTGCAAGCGCGAGCGGCGTCCACCACAGGACACAGATCGCGAGCGTCGCGACGTTCTTCGCGACGAGCGCGGGGTGGCGTGTGAATCGACGCCGCTGAGTCCGGCCACTGCGGCGAGAGGGTCGGGAAAAAAGCCGGCGAGAAGGTCGGCCAGGAAGTCGGCGAGATAGTCGGCGAGAAAGACAGCTCATGCGAGGTCGTCTCGATCGCCGTCGGCCGCGTCGGAGCTGGATTCGGCCGCTCGTGGTGAGCGCTCGGGATGGGGCCAGAGCACGATCAGACAACCCGCTACGAAGAGTCCGCCCCCCGTCCAGCCCCAGTTCACCAGCGGGTTGTGATGGATCTTCACGGTTGCGGAGCCATCGGGCTCCAGCGCGGTCAGGACCACGTAGAGATCCTCGCGCCAGCTCGAATAGATCGATGGGATCGAGCTGGGCTGCTGCTCGAGCCAATAGAAACGCTTCTCGGGCGTCATGACCGCGAGCGGCCGCTCGTTCTTGTAGAGGGCGAGTCGCGCCCGGGCACCGCCATAGTGCTGTGCCGGGATCGCGTCCGCGGTCAGGTAATGGAGCCGAAATTCCCCGATCTCGGTCGAGTCGCCCGGGCGGATATTGTCGAGCTTCTCTTCGTTGAAAGCGCTGCCGGATATGCCGAGCAACAGGACGACGAAGCCGGCGTGCACGATGTAGCCGCCGTAGCGGCGTTGGTTGCGGCGCAGCAGTGTCACCAGGGCGGTCCAGGCGTTCTCGTCGAGCCGGCGCATGCGCCCGCCGATGGCACGACCGTATTCCTGGGCGATGCTGGTCAGCACGAAGGCCGACAGCCCCCAGCACGAGATCGCCCAGTAGCCGGGGGCGAATCCAAACAGGGTGAGTACGAGGAGCGTAACCACGACACCCGAGCAAGCGGGCACGACGAATTGGCGACGCAGGCTGCGCAGGCTGGCCTTGCGCCATGCGATCAGCGGTCCGACGCCCGTCAACACCAACAAGACCAGCGCCAGCAAACCGGCAAAGGTATTGAAGTAGGGCGGGCCGAGGATGCGCCGAACGCCGCTGAACGACTCGGTGAAGACCGGGAACATCGTGCCGACGAAGACGACGAAGAGGATCGCCATGAAGATCCAGTTGTTGATGATGAAGCTGGCTTCGCGGGACAGGACGCTCTCCAACTTGTTGGTGCTTCGCAGTCGAGGAAGGCGGTAGATCAACACCGCTACGAACGCCACCAGCATCACGACGACATAGAATAGGAACATGCGCCCAAAGCTGTCGGAGTTCGCAAAGGCGTGGACGGACTGGACGACACCACTTCGTGTCAGGAAGGTGCCGAAGAGGCAGAGGCCATAGGTCAGGCCGATCAACACCAGGTTCCAGGTCCTCAGCATGTCGCGCTTTTCCTGGATCATGACGGAGTGGATATAGGCCGTGCCCGCGATCCAGGGCATGATCGATGCGTTCTCGACTGGATCCCAGGCCCAATAGCCCCCCCAGCCGAGCACTTCGTAGGCCCAACGACCGCCCAGCATGACGCCGATGGAGAGCACGCTCCAGGCGAAGAGCGTCCAGCGTCGCGTGGTTCGAAACCAGGTCGTTCCGAGCTCGCCAGTGACGAGCGCGGCGAAGGCGAAGGCGAAGGGCAGGGCGAAGCCGGTGAAGCCCGTGTAGAGCGTCACGGGATGAATCAACATGAC
>PVBE011258651.1_pt1 | contig 49217 bp, 41 predicted proteins | sample 1631181 | NCBI WGS metagenome assembly PVBE01 (sample SAMN08397723, study PRJNA350692) | Marine metagenome, whole genome shotgun sequencing project. | isolation source: water | place: Pacific Ocean | collected 2012-04
AGAGGCGGAACTGCTCAAGCATCCACCCGTCGACTACCCCTGGGCACGCTGACCAAGCTGCCCGTTGATAGAGCCCCACCTTCCGGGCGTCAGAAGGCGGGGTTATATTCCAATTCAGCGGCAACCGGACACCCAGCTAAGAGAACCGAAGGAACAGACATGCTGACGAAGGACCAGGTCGAGCACTATCGCGTGAAGGGCTACCTAGGTGTGGAAGGGGTCTTCAGTGCCACCGAGGTGGCTGAGTTAGGGAGTGTGACGGACGAGTTCGTCGAGCAGTCCCGCCAGGTCACCGAGCACACGGATGTGTTCGACCTCGAACCCGATCACACGCCTGAATTTCCCAAGTTGCGCCGACTGAAAAGCCCGGTACAATCGCACGAAGTTTACAAGCGGGCCCTGCACAACGATAGGGTGCTCGACATCGTCGCAGAGCTTGTCGGCTCCCAGGGCATCCGATATAACGGCAACAAGCTCAACATCAAGGGCGCTGAGTCCGGCAGTCCGGTGGAGTGGCACCAGGACTGGGCCTTCTACCCGCACACCAATGACGACCTGCTCGCCGTCGGTGTCTGTATCGACGAGATGACGGAAGCCAACGGTTGCCTCCTCGTTATTCCGGGTTCGCACAGGGGGCCCATTCTCGATCATCATCAGGATGGCCACTTCATCGGCGCCGTCACCGATCCAGAGTTCGACGACAGCACTGCCGAGAAGGTAGAACTGCCCGCCGGAAGCATATCCATCCACCATGTGCGCGTCCTGCACGGTTCGCTGCCGAATCGCTCGCCGACGCCCCGTCGCCTGTTGCTGTTCCAGTACTGCTGCGAGGACTCCTGGCCGCTGCTCGGCAGCGACTGGGACAGCTACTGCAACGGGTATCTGCGGGGTGATCCCTGCAACCGTCCCCGGGTCACCGACGTGCCGGTTCAGCTGGCTATGCCCACCGCCCTGAAGGGCGGGTCCATCTACGAAACACAGACCGACCTCAAGACTTCAACCTTCAAGCACGCCGCCGAGGCCAACTGACCCACATACTGCGGATCGCCTGTCCCGACGCTACCGGACTCATTCACCGGATCACCGGCGTGTTGCATCGCGCCGGGCTCAACATCGTCGCCAACGGCGAGTTCGTCGATCTTCACCACGACCGTTTCTTCATGCGCACGGAGTTCAGTGCGCCGCGCTCGGAGTTCAGTGCGCCGCGCTCGGAGTTCAGTGCGCCGGGAGATGATGTACCGGCCGGGCTGATGGACGAGCTGCAGGCCGAAGTGCCGGATGCCGACCATCTCGAGTTGTGGCAGAGCGGGCGCCGCGATCTCGTTCTTCTCGCCACCTCGGAGGCGCACTGCCTGGGGGACCTGCTGTTGCGCTGTCACAGTGGCGACCTGGATGCCCGCGTGCGGGCCGTGGTCAGCAACCGGGCAAGCCTGCGGGACCTGGTGGAGCGTTTCGACGTGCCTTTCCATTTAGTGCCGCACAAGGGGCGCAGCCGCGAGGACCAGGAGGCGGGCGTGCTCGACGCCGTGGCGCCCTACGAACCCGATTACCTGGTGCTGGCCAAGTACATGCGCATCCTGACTCCCGACTTCGTCTCGCGTTACCGTGGGCGCATGATCAACATCCATCACTCCTTTCTCCCCGCGTTCGCCGGCGCCCGTCCCTATGCCCAGGCGTTTGATCGGGGGGTCAAGATCATCGGCGCCACGGCCCACTTCGTCACCGACGGTCTCGACGAGGGCCCCATCATCGCCCAGTCGACGCTGCCCGTCGACCATACTCACAACGCCGCCGACATGGCGCTGGCAGGTCGCGACGTGGAGAAGGTCGTCCTCGCCCGTGCCCTGCGGCTCGTCTTCGAGGGCCGTGTCTTCGTTGCGGAGAACCGTACAGTCATTTTCGACTGATTCACCGTGCGCGACGTCACTCTCTATCTGATCGCCAACCCGCTCATCGCCATCGGCACCGCCCTGCTCGGGCTGCTGTTCGTCTACAACATGATGCGGCGACAGGTACGGATCGCTGTCGGCATGTGGCTGGCCATCGTGGCGGTGCTCTTTTATGTATTGGTGCAGGTCTCGGCCGAGACCGATGAACTGAGCGACATCGAGATGGTCGCGCCGCCGGGAGCTCAACAGTGAAGGCAGGCGGCACGATCCGCATGAGCACCGATCGGGTACGCCATGTGTTGAGCGAGATCTCCAGCAAGGATCTCGATATGCAGGTTTGCCCGGCGCAGGATGTCCCCGGCCCGGGAGGCGGCGTGTACATCACCAAGCAGACGCCGCTGACGCTGAAGCATCTGGAGTGGCTGGAAACCCGCAATCCTTCCCTCGACGGTGTGACCTACGTGGACGTGCACTGGGTGCAGGGATCGCGTCAGGTGGACCCGCCGGCTGAGATTGACCGACCAGACACCGAAGAGCCCGCCGCTCAGGCGTTGGAGGAGCGGGCCCAGGTTCACGCCAAGCGGGTCGCCGGCGCCGCCCGCGAGGTGGCTGACCAGGCGGCAGGGATCTACCGCTCTCTGGGCAAGGCGGACTTTACTGTCGGCGACCTGCGCCGTACCGAGACCGACGCCAGCCTGCGGCAGTTCGAGCGCAGCTTCACCGAATTTCACGGCGCCGTGAAGAAGGCCCTCGACGAATACCTGCATGGCAACACGCTGGTGATGGACATGATTCTCCGCTTTCAGCTCGATAGAGAGACAGTCCGTCACGCCCTCAGCGTCGCCGCCTTCGCTACCGAGATGGCGACGCAGCTGGCTCTGCGTCAGGATGAGGACGAGGCCATGACAAGCTATTTCGGCGAGGCCACGGACGACGACATCCGCAACGAGCTGGGACTGTCCCACGAGGAGGCGGAGGTGCTCAGCGCCACCTATCCGGGCGGTCTGCGTATGAACCTGTTCCGTGAAGAGCTCGTGGAGGTCTTCCTCGGCGGGTTCATGCACGACTGTGGACTCTGGATGGAGCCCTTCAACCTGCCCGAGGGACACGAGGTGAAGGGGGCCAAGCTGATCTCGGAGACCAGGGAGGTGGAGCGGTTCGCGCCGGCCCTGGCCAAGATCGTCCTGTTCCACTCCGATATCGTGCGCCTGGCGCGCAAGCATGGCCTGGTGAAGATCACCGACAGCCCCGACGATCCGACGAGGATGAACTTCCGCCGGGAGTTCTACGACCAGCACGACGACGCAGCGGAGGCGGCGGAACTCTACTCGGGTAATGCTCACGCCGACGTGCTGAGTACGGCCGACCTGCGCAAGGTTTTGCCCGTGGCCCTCGCCGAGTACTACATCAGCCACACCCGCGATGTCTATACCAAGTCCGAAGTGGAGGTGATCAACGACCTGTCACAGCATGTGCGCGGCGGAGCCTTCCAGCGGTACATGGTGGTCCTGTGCAACTCCCGCGTCGAAGTGGTGGCGCCGCGACGTGCCCTCGTGCGGCTGGAGGGGCACTTGTCGGTGATGGTGGAGAAGGGCAAGGACTCGCGACGGGCCGTTCGCCTGGAGGTCGACGGCTTTGACGCCGGCAGCCTGCACCACGGCCGCGATCGCAACTCACCGCACCTGATCACCCTGTTTCTGGCCAGACGTGACGGCAGCCGGGAAAAGGCGGAGTATGTGAACCCCCGTGACGGCGCTCTGTGGGATCGTGCGGCCGGCATCGACAGCCGCATGTACATCGCCGGGGGGAGGCACAAGAACAACCTGTCCTGTAAGGTGACGGGATTCATGGGCGAGGAGGTCTACGCCCGCGTGCTGGGTGAATACGAGCAGGAATTCGAGCGACGCAACTAGTAGCAGAGGAGGACCGTGATGAGCCATCCGATGGACCACATCAAGCCGGGAATGAAGATCGCCGCGCAGATGTCGCCCGAAGCGACACAGCAGGACTTTGACTTCGTCCGACAGATGGGCGTGGAATACGCCGTCTGCTGGACGGACGGCAGCAAATCCAGCGCCGACTACTACGCCAGCCGCCGCGAAGTGTTCGGTGAGAACGGGATCGAGATCTTCGGCTTCGGCAATTCGGACGTGCACAACCAGGATGCCATCGTCCTGGGTCTGGCCAACCAGGACGACAAGATCGAGGAGTACAAGCGGCACATCGTCAACCTGGGCAAAGCCGGGATACCCTACACGACGTACGCTCACATGGGCAACGGCATCTGGAGTACCGAACGTGAAGCAACCCGCGGCGGCTCATCGGCCCGTGGCTTCGATCTCGACAAGGCCACCGTAGGCCACTGGGGGGGGCGTGAATACGCCATGCCTCTGAGTCATGGCCGCGAATACTCCGAGAAGGAGCTGTGGACGCACTTCGAGCGCTGGGCGAAACAGGTGAAGCCCGTCGCCGAGGATGCCGGCGTGATGATCGGCATTCATCCCGACGATCCGCCCGTACCCAACCTGGGGGGAATACCGCGCTGCGTCTTCTCCAGTTTCGATGGCTACCAGAAGGCGATGGAGATCGCCGACAGCCCCAATATCGGTATCTGCTTCTGCGTCGGCTGCTGGCTGGAGGGAGGCGACCTGATGGGGAGGGACACGGTCTCCTCCATCGATCACTTCGGTGGCGACAAGATCTTCAAGGTCCATTTCCGCAACGTCGACCAGCCGCTGCCGCACTTCGTCGAGACCTTCATCGACGACGGCTACCAGGACATGTACCTGGTGATGAAGGCCCTGCAGCGGGCTGACTTTCGCGGCGTGCTGATTCCCGATCACATCCCGCAGATGGGTGATGACGGCCGCATCGGCACCGCGTACAGCATCGCTTACATGAAGGCCCTCGTGCACAGGGCCGAACAGGAGGTAGCTCTCGAGGCGAGCAACTGACCATGGGTGATACAACCCGGCTGGTGCAGCAGGTCCACGACCACGGCTACTGCATTCTGGAAGAGGTCATCCCTTCCGATCGCGTGGGCGGCGTGTGTGCTGATGTGCTTGGTGTCGATCCCGCCCACAATCGGGCGGATGCGCCAAGCAACCGCGGCGCTGTGTCAGGACTCATCAACCACACGCAGTCCTTTGCCCCGTACCTGGCCGACCCGCGCCTGCGGCCGCTGACGAGGGCACTGCTCGGCGAGCATGTCCGCGTCTCGTTCACCTCCACCATCATCAGCCTTCCTGGCGCACGACGACTGAAGTGGCATGGCGACTGGCCATTCAACCAGGACAATGCCGGACACATTCCGGCGCCCTATCCGGATATGGTCGCGCACCTGACATCGATCTGGATGCTCACCGACTTCACCGAGGACAACGGCGCCACGCTGATCGTGCCGGGCAGTCATCGTCAGTCCAACAACCCCACCGGGCGCAACGGCGTGGACCCGCTGGCGCCACACCCGGACGAGACGCCGGTTACCGGACCGGCAGGCACGGTGATGGTGATGGACAGCCGTCTGTGGCATGCGACGCCGTCGAATGACAGCGACGAGACGCGGGTGGGCCTGGCGATCCGCTGGGCCCCCTGGTGGCTGAATCTGGATGGTCTGATGCCGGGCTCGGACGAGCGCGCACGGCTGGTGGACGAGGTCGATGGGGCGACGGACAACGAGGTGCCAACGGTGGAGCTGGAGATTTTCGAGGGGCTGCCGGCAGAAGTGAAACCCCTGTTCCGGCACTGGGTCGATCGGCGTCCCCGGTGATCCAGTGCCGAACGGTGATCCAACGCCGACCACTCGACATGGCTTCGCCATGCCTGCGCTGATTCAAGACCTGTGGTTCAGCGTGAGAATCGAGAAAAAAAGTCCCCGCCGAGCAGCAGCTACTCGGCGGGGAGCCCCAAGAATCGAATCGCGTTGGTCCTGGCGACCCTCGTGATTCACTCTTGAGATCGGTCGACCTGGTACGAACTTGAGTTTTATTGTCTGATCTCGCTCAGGAGCGGACCCGGGAAATACGTCGTAATAGGTTGTTTTTGATGCAATTGGGGCTATTTCCAGAGAATGCCGGGAAGTTCCTCATACCTCTCAAACACGATTTCGGCCCCCGCCTCGCTGAGCAGGTCCGCGGCGTGGCTGGAGGTGAAGCCGATGGGGCGCATGCCGGCGGCAGCTGCCCCCTGCAGGCCCGGGACCGAGTCCTCGATCACGGCGCAGTCGGCGGGGTCCACACCCAGTCGCTGAGCGGCGAGGAGGAACAGATCGGGCGCTGGTTTCCCCCGGTCCACCTCGGTGGCGGAGCAGAGAATGTCGAAGCAGCCATCGATCCCGGCCTGGGCCAGGGAGAAGCGGATCTTTGCCAGGCGTCCTGACGAAGCCACCGCCATGGGCAGACCTTCCGAGTGGAAGCGGGAGAGCAACTCGGGAAGTCCCTCGAAGGACTCGGTGGCTCCCTCCGCCTGGCGGAAGTACTCCTGCTCGCGGTCCTCGAGGATATCGCCATCCAGGGTGCGGCCGGTACGCCGGGCCAGGTCCTCCAGCACGGCGCCGTCGGAGCGTCCGATAAAGGTCTCGATGTACTCGAGATCTACATCGATGCCGCGCCGCTGCAACACCGGCAGCCAGGCCGAACAACTGTGCTTTTCGCTATCCACGAGAACGCCGTCACAATCCCAGATCAAGGCTCTTGTCATGGCGTGCAAGAAACATCGTTGCCATGATCGGCACCAACCGCGTTTTTCGTTGATACAGCGAAATCCTGTGATCCTCTCTCCATGATGGTTCCGCCGCTATGATTGATGTACGTCAGATCCGCGAAAACCCGGACGCTCTGCGTCAGGCCATCAGCCGCCGTGGCGTGGACCCGGCAAAGGCGGATGTCGATCACTTCCTCGCTCTCGATGAAGAGCGCCGCACGCTACAGCAGGAGATCGACGGTCTCAACGCCCAGAAGAAGGAACTGGCCCAGTTGGGCAGGACCGATCCGGATGCGGCTCGAGCCCGCGGGCAACAACTGCGCGAAACCACCCGTGACGTCGAGGCGAAGCTGGCCGGGGTCACCGGGGAGTGGCAGACCATCCTCGACTGGTTCCCCAACTGGCCGCACCAGGACATGCCCGATGGAACCGGCGAGGAGGACAACCCCGAGGAATGTGTGTGGCTTCCAGGAACGGGCTATCTGCCTGCCGACAGCCTCGGCAAGGGGGATGGGTCGAAGGCAGCCATGTCGTTGAAGCCCGCCCATGCCGAGGGTGAGTTTGAGGCCATCGAGCATGCGGACCTGGCGCCGACCCTGGGCGTCGACACCTTGCAGGCGTCACAGGTCTCCGGTTCGCGGTTCACCTACCTGAAGGGTGACATCGCGCGGATGCAGTACGCCATTCAGCAGCTGCTGTGCAATGAGTTGCTGAACCGGGGGTACGACATGATGGTGCCGCCTTTGCTCGTGCGCGAGCGGACTCTGTATGGCACGTCGCACTTTCCGGAGGGCCGCGACCAGGTCTACGCCATCGAGTCGGAGAACGTCGAGGATGGGGCGCAGCTGTTCCTCGTGGGTTCATCGGAGCCGACCAACTTCAGCTATTTCATGGACCGCACACTGAACGAAGCCGACCTGCCGGTAAAAGTCTTCGCCTATACGACCTGCTTCCGCTCGGAGGCTGGCTCCTGGGGCCGCGACGTGCGGGGTATCAAACGGGTGCACCAGTTCGACAAGATCGAGATGAACGCGGTGTGTGCTCCGGAGCAGTCACATGAACTGTACGAGGAGTTCGGGCAGATCAACCAGTGGCTGCTGCAGCAGTTGCAGTTGCCCTATCGGATGGTCGCCAAATGTGCTGGCGATGCCGGGTACCTGGCGACACACATCCAGCGGGACGGCGAGGTGTGGATGCCGGCCACGGGAGAGTGGATGGAGGTGATGACAGACACCAACACCACCGACTATCAGGCCCGGCGGCTCAACATCCGCTACCGCCCCACCGAGGGGGGTGGTCTGAAGTTCTGTCACACCGTCAACGACACCGGCTGTGCCATCGGCCGCATGCTGATCGCTATCCTCGAGAACTACCAGCAGGCGGACGGTTCAGTGAAGGTTCCCGAAGCGCTGCAGGCCGTGGTCGGCAAGGACCGGTTGACGCCCGATCCGGCGGCGGTCGACAGTGGCGGCGGGAAGGGCAAGCGAGTTGCCGGCAAGAAGAAGGGGAAGAAGCAATGAGTGCGCGGATTCTGGATGGACAGGCTCTGGCAAAGGACTTCAGGAAAGAGCTGAAGACCGAGGTGGCCGGACTGGAGGCCGATCACGGCGTCGTGCCGGGTCTGGCGGTGGTTCTGGTGGGAGATGACCCGGCGTCGATGTCGTATGTGAAGGGCAAACGCAAGGCGGCGGCCGAGGTGGGTGTGTATTCGGTGGAGTCGAAGTTCGACGCCGACCTGCCACAGACGGACCTGATCGCCGAGATCGAAAGACTGAACGCCGACGACTCGGTGCACGGGATTCTCGTGCAGCTGCCCCTGCCCGACGGACTGGACGAAGAAGCAACGCTGAACGCCATCGATCCCGATAAGGATGCCGATGGCCTGCACCCGGTGAATCTGGGTCGGCTGATCCGCGGGCAGGAGGGCTTCTTGCCCTGCACGCCTCACGGTGTGCAACAGATCCTGGCGCGGTCCGGCGTGGACGTGGCCGGCAAGCATGTCGTCGTCGTCGGCCGCAGCACCCTCGTCGGACGGCCGTTGGCCAATATCCTGACGCAGAAGGGCCCGGGAGCCAACGCGACGGTCACGATCTGTCACACCGGTACGAAGGATCTGGCCTACCACACCAGACAGGCAGACGTGCTCGTCGTCGTCACCGGTTTCCGCAATACGGTGACAGCTGACATGGTGAAGCCCGGCGTCGTCGTCATCGACGTGGGGGTGACCCGTATCGATGATGCGTCACGCAAGCGGGGTTGGCGGCTTGTGGGAGATGTCGACTTCGACGGGGTGAAAGAGGTGGCCTCCGCCATCACTCCGGTGCCTGGCGGCGTCGGTCCCTGGACGATCACGATGCTGCTGTACAATACGATCAGGGGGGCAAAGCGGGCTCACGGCATCTGCTGACCCACAGCGAAACCAGTCCGGGGACTCCCGTTCCCGGCCTTTCCTTGTTATATAGGGGTATCCCAACCCCCGTTCCGCCCCGGAACGAGACTCCGCGCCTCTCCCGGCGCGAGTGCCGTCAACAACGGTAAGAGGTCCATGCGTCATCCGATTGCTCTGCTGCCGGTACTGGGCCTGTGCCTGGTGCGGTGCGTCCCTATGGCCGTACGCGCCCAGGAGACCGTTCTCATCGTCACCCAGCAGGAGGACGATGGCTTCTTCACGACGATCTCTGCCGCCCTCGATGCGATTCCCGACGAGATGGCCGGACCCTACGTCATCGAGATCCGTGACGACGAGACCTACGAGGAGCAGGTCAAGGTCAACGTCAATTCGTCGGCGTCCGCCACATTGACGATACGTCCCGGCGTCGGCAACACTCCCGCGATCCAGTCGGACAAGAACAAGAAGCCGGCACTCAAGATCAGCTCACCCTTCGTGACGGTTGAGGGGCTGACACTGCTCGGTCGCGGTCAGAGCTCCGGCGTGCACCTCGACTGGGCGGACGATGTGACGGTGCGTGACTGCGACATCCGCGATGCTGAAGGCGGACCCAGGTCGGGCGTCTACATCCAGGGGGCGCAGCGGGCACTGATCACGGACAACACGATTCGCGACAACGGTGTGGGCATCCTCGTCTTCGACGCTGAGGATGGCGGCAACACGATCCGCAACAACCGGATCTACAACAATCGGGTACGGGGAATCTGGATCTACAAGGGCTCGGCGAATACGAGCGTTCTCAACAACACGCTGTATCACAACCAGGTCGAGATCCACCTGGGGAAAGGGAACAAGAAGAACGATGAGCCCGGCGAGGGGAACATCTTCCGTAACAACATCCTCGTAGCGCACGAGAACGACGGCTACGGCGTCCGCGTGAATATGAAGGACGCCCAGGGTCTGCCGGCGGGAACCGTGTTCGACTACAACCTGTATCACACGGAGGACGGTGGCACTCGAGTCGCGCGCTTCCGCAATCAGGACATGGACACCCTCGTCGACTGGCAGAGCGCCATGGGCGTCGATGGACAGAGTCTGCAGGCGGATCCGCTGCTCGTGTCGGCGCCATCGGATCTGCATCCCCAATCGACGACGGGCAGCTACCACGAGGGCAGTTGGACAGCGGACGCGAGCCACAGTCCCGCCATCGACGCCGGCGATCCGGCCGCCGCATTCGCCGACGAGCCGGATCCCGATGGCGGGCGCGTCAATATCGGCGCCTACGGCGGCACGGTGGAAGCGTCGCTGGCGGCAGCTCCCGTGGCCGCTGTGCCGACGGGGGAAATCTCCGCCGCCTCACAAGGGACTGACGGTACCGGCGCCGTGGCGGTATCGATCGTGGCCAACCACGCCACCGGCGCCGACGTGCAGACGAAGGTCGAGTGGAGCGACGCCGAGAACGGGACCTACCAGAAAGCGACGCTGTCGGGACCGGTCACTGCGAGCGCAGACGACAGCGGTGGACCGCCCGGACTCGACAATGGGGCTGACTACCAGCTCGGCGCCGGCGGCGACACACGGATCGTCACGTCCGCTGGCAGCAACACGGTGTCCTTCACCTGGTCATCGGCTGCGGACGCTCCCACGGCGGAGGGCACGTACTGGCTGCGACTGACGGTCAATGACGGCGAGACCGATCAGGAGACACCGGCCCTGCAGCAGTTGGCGTTGGACAACGTGGCTCCGGTGGGGCTCGACAGCCTGCAGGTCACCGACCTCACGGGGACGTCGCTGGTCCTTACCTGGCTGGCCGCGACAGAGAGCAACTTTGCCGGTTATAAAGTGTGGTACGGCACGGATCAGACCGATGTCGAGGGCCGCACCGGGGGCGCGGCGATCTGGGCATCAACTTCCTGGACACGTCCCCGGCGTACGGCGACGGGCGCAGCGAGAGGATTCTGGGCAAGGCAGCCAGCGAGATCGGACGCGACCAGGTCGTGCTCAGCACCAAGATGGCCGTGGCTGGATCCATGCCAGGCGAGCCAGTTCAGTTCATGAAACCTGAGGAGGTGGGCCCGGCCCTGGACGAGAGCCTGCAACGACTGCAGACCGACTACATCGACGTGATGCTGATGGCTGTGGCCGACGTGCCGGAGGCCTTCGCCACGGTCGTGGACGACATCATCCCGGAGTTTCTCAGACTGAAGGAGCAGGGCAAGATCCGTTTCCTCGGTTCCAGCGAGCAGACCCGGTCCGATGGGGCGCACATCTGGCTGCGTCATGTTCTGCCGACCGATCAAGTGGACGTGGCGATGGTGGGCCACAACATGCTGAATCAGTCTGCCGCCCGGACGGTCCTGCCACTGTGCAGGGAGAGAGGTATTGGCGCCATCAACGTGTTCACCGTGCGCAACCTCTTCTGGAATGTCCCCCGACTCACCGAAGTTCTCACCGACCTGACGAATCGGGGTGTCATCACCCAGGACACCATGGCCGACGAAAGCCCTCTGTCCTGGTTGCTCGAGGAAGGCGAATGCGATTGTCTCGTGGAAGCTGCCTACCGGTATGCCGCCCACACCGAGGGGATCAGCCTGGTGATGTGCGGTACCATCGTCAAGTCCCAGCTGGAAGATGACATCGCATACATCGAGAAGGGACCATTGCCAGCTGCGGCACTCGAGAGACTGCGTGAGACATTCGGCCACATCGACGAGGTGATGGGGAACTAATACAGCGACATCAGGTTCTGCGGCACTCCGGCGGTGGCTTCGAACTCCGGCGTGAGCCATCGCGCCCTCGACTCGGCACCGGGATTGCGATAGGCGTACACCACAGTCCAGCGGGTGTCGCTGCCGGGGAGACGGGCGTTGACCCCGTGGGCGGCGTGCGTCCACATGAGGGCCACCGATCCCGGTGGTGCCTCGAGTTCCTCGATCTGCAGCGGTTCACCCGTTTCCGGATGGGAACGCCCATTCATCCAGCCGCTACGCAACGCCTCGTCGTCCGCTGCTTCGATGCTGCGATCGCGGAAGAGATGGCTGCCGGGAATCACCTTCAGATTTCCATCGCCGCGCGCGAAGCCGTTCACGTAGAAGAAGATCCGCACGAAGCCGAGACCTGCATCTTCTTCTGAGTAGGCATGGCTGTGCCAGCGTATGCCGCCGTTGCCGCCCGGCCGGTTGAGTGACACACAATGGTCGTAGCGGATCTCCTCGCCCAGGATCCGCCGAGCCAGGTCGAGCATCTGCGGATGATCAATGAGGCTGGCCAGGTATCGGTCGTACTCGGCGGAGTAGTGGTTCGGGCGGTGATCTTCGTCGCCAGGCAGCAGGGACTGAATATGTGTCAACGAGTCGGTGAGAGATCGGCAGGCCCCGGCGCTGAGGATACCCGGCAGCAGGACCTGGCCGTCGCTGTCGAGCCGTGTGCGTTCGGCGGCGCCGAAGGGAATGGCGTCGAACAAGACGGGTCTGTCGTTCATCGGAAGTGCGGCGTCTCCCGCACGTGGTACTCCAGCAGATGTCCCCTGGCACCGATGTAGAACACGCCGTCATCCGGGCCTTCGACGATCTGGCACAGATCCGGAATCGGCGCCCGGTCGAGATTGACGACCCGGTCGGTGGTGACGTCGATCTTGAAGACCTCCTGTCGCGTGACGCCATAGATGTCGCCATCACGGCCGCAGGTCAGGTGGATGATGCCGTGGGCCTCGGGAATACCCATCAGCGGCGTACCCGCGTCGTTCATCTTCCAGCGCCAGACGACCCGCCGACGCCGGGGACAGAAGGCGAAGACGTGGCCCGTGTCGGTGGAGCCGTAGACGTACCCGGTGACGGTGCTGCAGGCAAGATTGCCGACGGTGATGGCCCCCCACTGGGGGATACACTCGAAGACGCGGCGATTCTCGGTGGGTGAGAACATGAACAGACGCGCCTCGGTGGTGGTCTCGAGGCAGCCGCGGCCACCACGAATGCTGGTCCCACAATAGACCCAGCTGTCGTCTGAGGCGACAGACTGCACGGACTGGTCCTCGTCACGGTGGACGGTCTTCTCTTCTGTCCTCGGGTCAAACACGGCGAGCCCGCCACCGGAGACGTGATAGTTGGCGCGGCAGGCGATGTAGATCCTCCCGTCAGGGCCCACGGTGTACTCGAAGGGGCGGTTCATGCGCTGACCGAGCTGGCCGAAGTTGCGCGGGTTGGCGTCCTCGTGTTCGCCACCGTGCTCGGGCATGGGGTTCCAGGGCCGTGCCGGGTCATAGGCGGCGAAGTAGCCACCACCGTAACTGCCCATGTAGACCTTGTCGTCGCAGGTGATGACGTCGTAGACCTCGCCGCCGCCCCAGCCGACACGACCGAGATCCTGCAGGTGCCGCCGACCCGGATCGTAGCGGAACACGTGCATCGAAATGATGGTCGTGCCGTATATGTCACCGTCCGGTCCGCGATGCAGACCGCAGATATCTGTCGCCACCGTCGGTTCGTAGTCGGCACGGCGCTCGTCGCCATCGACGGTGTAGACGCAGCCCTCCTGGCGGAAGCTGCCCTCAATCTGCCGCGAGACGGTGGCAGCACGTTCGACAGGCGCGGGGTCGTCCTCGAATCGTTCGTCAGCAGTTACCAGCACACGCGTCGAGTCCGTGGCCGGATCATAGGCCACCCGCCCGGAGGGGTCCCGCTGGATGTTGCAGACCACCTCACCATTGGCGGACACATACTGCGGGTTGCACCAGATCTGCTGACTGTCCGGACGGGGTTCCGGCGCCTGCACGCCGTGGTCGGTCCAACCGTTCTCGTCAGGGTCGAAACTGACCAGGTGGGCTCCGGGATGGGTGCCGATCCACAAGCGCCCGTCGGGTCCCAGGCAGCCATGATAGAACCGCTGTTCACTCAACAGGGGGAAGCCGTGGTGCCGCATACCGTCACGGGGGGTCCACGACTGCAGCACGTGGCCGTACTCGTAGAGGCCGTGGAAGGTGTGGACGTAGAGCGTGCCGTTGCGCGGATCGACGTTGCAGTCGAACTCGCGACCGGGAATCCAGTGGCGCTCGATCACCTTGCCGGTGTCGACATCGACGCCGAAGAGGATCGAGCCCTCCTGACCGAACTCACCACCCCAGAGAATATCGATGCCGCGCACGTCGTCGTGGGAGGCCCAGCTGCCACCCATCCAACCGCCGATGACGGGCCGGCCGACGTCGAAGAACACACCACCCATGGACTGTTTCTCCTAATCGATCTCCAGCGACACCTGCTCGTTGAGCTCGGCGCGTTCCGATGCGGCGTCGGATGTGGAGAAGTGCAGAATCAAGGCCTTGCGCCAGGTGTCGGTGTGGTTGTCGGCGCTGTTGTGCAGGGAACAGCCGTGGTGGAAGATGGTCGAGCCGGCCGATACCGGGCAGGGTACGGCCCCGGGCAAGTCGAGATCGCCCGTATCTGGAATATGGTGCACCGGGCGAACCGGATCGGTCGTAATCGGGAAGATCCCGTGTCTGTGCGAACCAGGAACATAGGTCATGCAGCCATTCTCGAGGGTGGCGTCGTCCAGGGCGATCCAGGCCGTCAACAGATCGTCAACCGGCTGCACGCGGAAGTAGCTCTGATCCTGGTGCAGGGGCTTGGCCTGCCCCCGCGGCGGCTTGAACAGGGCCTGGTCACGGAACACCTTCACCCGCGGTCCCAGCAGGCCGCGGGCGTAGTCGAGCAGCTTCGGCGTACGCGCGAAGTCCTGGAAGAAGGGGTCGAAGCGCACGAGGAAGCCGGCACCGCGGATGTCACCGGTGCCTTTCGTCTGTGGATTGGTGTCCCCTTCACGGCCGAGAGAAACCCCCTCCGGCCTCGATTCCGGATCGGCGATGAGCGCCTCGATGCGCTGCCGTACGCCGGCCAGCTCCCCGTCGTCGAATAAACCCTCGGCGACGAGGAAGCCGTCCTCGTCGTACCTGTCTTTCATGGCGGCGGTGAACATGGCTCCGCTTTAGCCCCCGGCCTCGAGGCGGGACCAGATCTCGCGTACACGGTCCTTGATCATCAGGGCCTCCTCCCAACGGTCGGACAGCTCTTGGCCATCGGCACCCTGGATGGCGTAGGTAGGAGGACCGAGCTCGACGACGAAGGTCAGTGTCGAATCCTCGCCGGCGCGCTCGCGGAAGGCGCGGAAGCCGTGTTCCCACCAGCCGGCAAACAGATCGAACCAGACTCTGTTATGGGGGAAGGAGATCGACACCTGCACCTGCTCACGCGAGGCGACACGTCCGTGGAAGGCGCCGCAACGCTCGACGATCTGCTCCATGTACTTCTGGTTGGTCTCCGAGATGGGCGGGCCGGCGAACTCGCGCCCTACGAGGAAATGGGACAGGTCGCCGCACAGCTGCATCTCCGGAACCGCCTCGATGAGGTCCAGGGTGTAGTACATATCTGTTGTCGTGCGATCCCGGTGGGTTTCGAAGAACAGGTCGTAGCCAGCATCGGCGGCCATGTCCATGCAGCGCACGAGATACGGGATCGGTTCGGCGACAGACCGCGTGATCGGCATGGGCTGCAGGTTGATGTGGGAGGCGCCGCCGTCCTTTGCCGCGGCGATGTCATCGGCGAATTCAGCCGGAGTCCAGGGGAAGACGATGTTGGAGCGTTTGAGGTTGTACCTGTCACACAGCGGCACCATGGCCTCCCGGTGGGCCGTGTCCTCCATGAGGAACTCGACACCGTCGAAGCCACCTTCGGCGATCTTTGCCAGGTTTTCTTCCATCGTCCAGTCGTCGCCGCCAAAGGGCAGACCGCCCATACCCCAGTACGATTGGTACACCTGGAAGTTCATCCTCGTCTCCTTGGTCGGTGTCGGTGAGCTTGACTAGGCGGGCCTCAGCCAGCCCGTGGTATCGCGAAACGCCGGGAAGCGCAGGAACTGAGCCGCCGTGCCGCCCATCAGATGCTGTCGTTCGTCGTCCGTCAGGTCCGGGAAGGTTCGATCCGGCAGGGCGACCAGCTCGCCATATCCCGGATCCGTGTCGATCCAGGGAAAGTCGGTGGCCCACATCAGGCGCTGACAGCCGAAGACCATGCGCAGGCTCTGCTGCCAGCCGATGAGGTCCTCGTACGGATAGGGTTGCTTGCTGAAGGCGTAGTGCCCGGAAAGCTTGACGCAGACATTCGGGTAGGGGTAGTGGCCGCGGGTGTTGTGCAGGATGCGGCCGATCTTGAGGCCCATCGTCGAATAGCGGGTCTCGGGTGGCATGGGCACGTCAGCCTGCGGCCGGCCCTTGTCATCCCACCAGAACTTCGGCCCCGGGCAGACCATCAGATGGTTGAAGACGACGCGCACCTGGGGAAAGGCCTCGAACAGGTGCGGGATCACGTGGGCGTCGACGGCCTTCGGGTAGAGCCAGATGACGTAGTCCTTCTGTGCTGCGTGCTGCCAGATCGGGTAGACGGGCAGCTGGCTGACGTCCACCGGTTCGAAAGGGTCGGCCGGACCACCCAGAGCACCGAGGCGCACACCGATGATGCGGCCGTCGCTGGCGTCGGCGAGCCGGTCCATGTGATCGCCCGCCCTGTCACAGTCCGGCGGCACCAGGCCGATGCCGAGGAAGTGATCCGGGTGCGCCCGGAGGCAGTGCAGCAGGTAGGCGTGCTGCTCGAAGGAGGTCCCGCCGATCTGGACGAGAACGGCGCCGTCGATGCCATGGGTCTCCATACGTTGGAGAAACATCTCCACGGGAGCTTCCCGTTCGGCGGGAAGATGGTCGCTGACCTGGCGCGGAAACTCCGCGCTGGCCCTGGCGAAAACGTGCAGGTGGGCATCAAGGATGGGAGCGGGACGCTCGGTCATAGCGGTGGCTCCGGCCGGGGATCGAGGCGGAACAGCTGACGACGTTCCTCCGTCGTGCAGCGATCGGCATAGGCGGCGAAGGCCTTCGGCTCGAAAGTGGCTTCGGTGCCGACTTCATAAATGAGGATGATGGAACGACGCGGCCGCGGCGAGCGGATGACCATGGACGTGTGCATGCCGTGGCTGTTAAATACCAGGGCGGTGCCGGCGCCGCCTTCATAGACGCGATGCCCCGGCATGGTCTCCAGGTCACTCACAAGGGGATAGGGGCCGCTGTCGGGATGATGGCTCCCCGGCACGTAGGCGAAGGCGCCCTCATCGCGGTTCACGTCATCGAGGTAGATCTGCACCTTGAGATGCAGTGGATTTGATCGTGGGATGTCGTAATGCCAGCCCACGTAGCTGAGCGGACTGGGCGGCACCGTGCGGAACTGTGGCTGAATGAAGGTGACTCGGCCCTCGGTGAAGGCCTGCAGGTGACCGTACCACGCGGGGTGGTCGACGAGATCGAGAAACATCTCATGCCGTGCCAACGGGTCGGGTATGTCAAAGAAAGCCCCTGGCCGTGTACCCGCTGTGACCGCCTCGAGCCAGTCGGGTCGCGCCTGTGCGGCGGCGGCGGCAAAGGCGGTCTGCAGGTCGGTCAGAGGCGCACCGGCCAGTGCCCCCTGCAGGGGGACGACACCGTCGTCACGCCACTGTTGCCACTGCTCGGTTGTGGGAGAAGTCACCGTCGTTTCAGCTTCCTCGAAGATGGGCACAAGATAGCGCCGCAGATGGGCGTGGCGCCACGCTGAGGGTTCCTTGACGCCCCCCGAGGTCCGGTTATTTTGGCGCCGATGCCTCCCAGAGAGAGTTCAACCCGTCCGGACTCGGACGGACCGGCGCAGTTCTCCTTCCAGCGTTGTACCGTCCACTGGTGTCCGCCGCAGCGACTCGATCTTGTCGAGCACGTCCGGGAGGGCCGCCTGCAGATGGTACAGGCGGGAAACTTCGGTCCCATGTTCTACGGTCTGGCCGACGATGCCGATGTGGAGCGCTGGTTCCCCGGGCAACCCCTCATCGGCATCGAAGCCAATCTCGAGTACGCTCGCGACCTGATCGCCAGGGTGCAGGCCGAAGGCGCGCGTTATGTCGGCACCCTGTCGATGTCGTGGCACTATGGCGATCACGAAGCGGGCAAGGGGCTGTGGCAGGTCTGGGACCGGTTGTGGACGAACGACCTGCTCGGTCTCCGTTCTCCGTGTGACGACCCGGCTGCCGCCATGCAGGTGGACGAAGCCGGCATCCGCAACTGGCCCATCGACGGGCGCCCGTACCGCACCTATTCGGGTTGTCTGGCCAACCCCCTGTGGCGGGCGACGCTGAAGCCGATGATCCGCAAGGCCGTCGAGGAGCTCGGTGTCGATGGCTTCAACGTCCACCATGGATTTGAGAACCTCTGCCGCTGCGGCCACTGTCGATCCTGGCTGTGGCCACGACTGAAAGCCGCCTTTACCGCCGATGAACTGGTTGCCGTCTACGGCGCGCATCCCATCGAAGAGGGGGCAGACCTGCTGACGCCATGCGATGACTGCCCGCCGGAACTCCGGGTCCGTGTCAGTCTCGAGATCGAACGTGCCGCCGCGCACCTGCGCAAGGACACCTTCGACGACCTGTTCGTCGACTACGGCCGTTCGCTGAAGCCGGATCTGCTGCTGGCACAGTGGTATCACAAATACAACTTCAAGCCGCGCGACGAGCGCTCGCTGCTGCCGGCCGGCGACTGGGCCCGTGACGAGTCCTACATCTGGTACAGCCAGGGATCACAGAAGGGGGTCACCTACTTCGACCACGGCTGGCTGGCCGACATGGGTCTGCCGGCGCGGTTCCTGCACGCTGCCGCTGACGGACGTCCCTTCATTATCAATAAATACGACTGGGATCGATGGCGACTCTCGATCGCCGAGATGGCAGCCCACGGCGGGGCCGGACTCGCCGTGCACTGGGCGGTACACGGCGAGGACGACCGTGCCAACGGCGCCGAGGAGCGCTACCGCACACGGGTGTATCCGTACCAGCGGTTCCTCGCCGAACACGAAGATCTCTTCGTCGAGGCGCGGCCATACTCCGAACTGGCCATCGTCTACCCCCGCCGCAGTGAGGTCGCCGCCGAGGGGGGCGCCACCGACGCCTTGCGCCGCATCGGCACATTGCTGGAAAACGAACACTTCCTGTTCGACATGATCCTCGACGAGCAGCTGGCTGATGGTGGGGATCGGTACGGCATGCTGATTCTGGCCGACGTGAAGCGCCAATCTCCGGCGGAGGTCGCCTTCCTGCGCTGGTGGGTGGAGGAGCGAGATGGCCAGGTCATGCTCGTCGGCGACAACGGCACGCTGCGCGAAGATGGCCGGTCCCGAAAGGAATCGCCCTTTGCTGACTGGATCGAGCAGGCGTCAGATGCGGCAGCACGCATCGGCAGGGGGCAGGTGCTGAGTCTGGCGGATGGCCCCTGGGAGGCGCAGAGGGTCGAGGTGAAACCGGGTGTCGAGATCGCCGTCTACCCGACGCCGGCGGAGGACGAATTCGGCCGGGAGCTTGCAGCTCGCATCGATGATCTGCTCGAAGGTCGCTGGCTGGTGACGGATGCCCCCTGGTTCGTGCGTGTGCGCGCCTGGCGTACGGCGGATGACCGGCGGATCTGCGTTCACTGGATCAACTACCGACAGGTAGAAAACCTGGATGACGAGGTGCCCCTAGAGCAGGGCCCGTTCCAGGCGACGCTGCGACTGCCCACCGGTGCTCGCGTCGAGCGACTGCAGTGGCTAGATCCCGAAGATGTGGAAGGCCCCGACGACCTGGACTTTCAGCAGGACGGCAGTGAGGTGCGGTTCACGGTGTACCAGCTGATCGTCTACGGCATCACCGTCGTTCACCTGAAAGAGAAATAGATGACCGAACCTGTTCCGATCCTCATCGGTGACCGCTGGCTGCAGCCTGATAGCGAGCAGTCTTCACCGGTCCACCGGCCTGCCACGGGGGAGGTCATCGCCCAGACACCGCATTGCACTTCTGGCGACGTGGATCGCGCGGTGGCCGCGGCACAGGCGGCCTTCCCGGCCTGGTCGCGCACGCCGGCGCCGGATCGCGCCCGGGTCCTGTTCAATTATCGTGAACTGCTCGAAGCGAACTTTGAGGAGCTCGCGGGTACTATCTGCCGCGAGAACGGCAAGACCCGCGAAGAGGCCCGCGGCGACGTGCGCCGCGGCATCGAGGTCGTGGAGCTGGCCTGCGGCATCGGCCACCTGGCCAAGGGGGAGGTCCTGCCCGAACTGGCCAGCGGCATCGATGGCATGGCAACACGCGAGCCGGTGGGCGTGTGTGCCGGTATCACGCCGTTCAATTTCCCCGCCATGGTGCCCATGTGGATGTACCCGCTGGCCATCGCCTGCGGCAACTGCTTCCTGCTGAAGCCGAGCGAGAAGGTGCCGTTCACGGCGAACCGTCTGGCAGAGCTGTTTGTCGAGGCCGGATTACCTCCTGGTGTCCTGGGTGTGATTCACGGGGGCCGGGACGTCGTGGAGGCGCTCTGTCTGCACCCGGGGATTGCAGCCGTGTCCTTCGTCGGCTCGTCACCGGTGGCGCGCCGGGTGTATGAGCTGGCCGGGCAGACGGGCAAGCGCTGTCAGGCCGCCGGCGGCGCCAAGAATGTGCTGTTCGTCATGCCGGACGCCGTCGATGACCCGACGGTGAAGGCCATTCTGCAGTCGGCCTTCGGTTGCGCCGGGCAGCGATGTATGGCCGGCTCACTACTACTGGGGGTCGGCGACGCCTGCGACGGTCTGCGGGACCAGGTGGTGTCGGCGATGGACACACTGACGATGGGAGACACGCTAGCCGACGATGATGTCAGCATGGGACCCGTCATCGACGGCGCTGCCCGTGAGCGCCTCGTGAACAGCATCGGCAGCGCGGAGGCGGACCTCACCCTGGTGCGGGATGGTCGCGAGGGTGTGCCCGACGCCGGGTTCTTCGTGGGACCCACGTTGCTCGACCACCTGAGGCCGGAGCACGACCTGTTCAGCGATGAGCTGTTCGGCCCCGTTCTCGGCCTGATGCGGCCACAGACGCTGGCGGAGGCCATCGACTGGGTGAACCGGATCCCGTACGGCAATGCGGCGACGATCTTCACCCGCGACGGCGGTGCGGCGCGCACCTTCGCGCGGGAAGTGAGCTGCGGCATGGTCGGCATCAACGTCGGCGTGCCGGCGCCCATGGCGCTGTTCTCCTTCAGCGGCTGGGATCAGTCCTTCTTTGGCGACCTGCATGTACAGGGTACCGAGGGGGTCCTGTTCTATACGAGACAGAAAACGACACTGACTCGCTGGCAGGGGGCAACGACGGCCTTCACCGGCGTGGGAGGCATAAAATGACAGCAGCATCCGTTCTCAACCGTCCGGCATCAGCGCGCTACGATCTACAGGGCGCCGCCGCCGACTACCTGCAGGCTGTTACCGAGCAGTGGTTGCTGCCGACGCCGGCGGCGAACCCGGCGATCCTCGAGATCTTTCGTGATCGAGACCGGCAGCCGCAGCGCGACATGGTGCCGTGGGCGGGAGAATTCGCGGGCAAGTACCTGACCTCCGGCGTGCAGATCCTGCGGCTCACCCGTGATGCCTCGCTGCGCCGGCATCTGGCGGCCTTCGTGGCCGAGTTCGTCGGGCTGCAGGAGGACGACGGTTATCTCGGCCCCTGGTCTCGGGAGCACCGGTTGACGGGCAAGGCGCCCAACAGCCGCGGCGGCACCACCTGGGACGCCTGGGGCCACTACCATGCCATGCTGGGTCTGTTGCTGTGGCACGAGGACACGGGCGACCGGTCGGCACTGGATTGCGCCTGCCGCATCGGCGATCTGCTCTGCGACCGTTTCCTCGGGCAGCGGCGCCGCGGACGCAGGCTGGTGGATACGGGAAGCACGGAGATGAACCTGGCGCCTGTACACTCGCTTGCGCTGCTCTACCGACGCACGAAGCAGGAGCGCTACCTGGAGCTGACGCGGCAGGTCGTCGAAGAGTTCGCTGCCGCGTCACCGGACGGCACGCCACTGGCAGGGGACTATCTGAAAGCCGGTCTGGCGGATCAGCCCTTCTTCGAGACACCGAAGCCGCGCTGGGAGAGCCTGCATCCCGTCATGGGGATGCTGGAGCTCTACCGTCTTACGGGTGACGCGGACTGCCGGGCGGCCTTCGAGCAGATCTGGTGGAGCATCGTCGAGCTCGACCGGCACAACAACGGCGGTTTCAGCTCGGGCGAGAAGGCCCAGGGCAATCCGTACCATCCCGGCGCCATCGAGACGTGCTGCACCGTCGCCTGGATGGCAACGAGTGTGGAGATGCTCCGCCTCACAGGCGATCCGCGCGTAGCGGATGAGCTGGAGCTGTCGACGTTGAACTCGGGCCTCGGTCTGCACTCCCATTCAGGACGCTGGGTGACCTACAACACGCCGATGGACGGTGTGCGCAAGGCGAGCGCCCACGAGATCGTGTTCCAAGCCCGGGAAGGCAGCTCCGAGCTGAACTGCTGCTCGGTGAATGGTCCGCGGGCCCTCGGGATGATCTCCGACTGGGCGCTGATGACGGGGAAGGACGGGCTCACCGTCAACTGGTACGGCCCGGGAACGATGCAGGCCCGCGTCGCCGGCACAACCGTGGTCCTGGACCAGGACACCGACTATCCCGTGGAGCCATCCGTCGTGATGCGGGTGACGCCGAAACGTGCCGCAGACTTTGCCCTGCGCCTGCGTATCCCCGTCTGGTCGAAACGGACGCGGGTGCGGGTGAATGGCGAGACCGTGTCTGGCGTGAAAGCAGGAACGTACTTGAGCATTCAACGGCGCTGGAAACGCGGCGACCGTGTGGAGGTACGCTTCGACTTCAGTCTGCATCGCTGGATCGGCGAGCGGGAGTGCCGCGGCCTGTCGTCTCTGTATCGCGGGCCGATCCTGTTGACGTATGATCGACGCTTCAACGACTGCGACCCGGAGGATGTTCCCGCCCTCGATAGCAGGACCCTCAAGGCTCATCGGATGGAGTGGACGGGGCCCTCACCGGCGCCGGAGTTGCTCGTACGCTGTACGGGCGCCCGCGGCCGTGAGGTGGTGCTGTGCGACTTTGCCAGCGCCGGCGAGTCCGGCTCACCGTACCGCACCTGGCTGAAGGTGCGCAACGCCGGCCGGGCACGACGATTCTCGCGCGACAACCCGCTGCGCACGCAGCGCTGATAACTGACTCAGGACGACACAATCCATGGCGGAAGATCCAAAGGTATACCTGCCGGAGATGACCTTTGCCGAGGTGGAGGACATCCTCGACGATGTGGAACTGGCCATACTGCCCACCGGCAGCAATGAGGGACACGGCCCCCACCTGCCGTTGAAGGTGGACGCGGCGACCTCGACGTACGTGTCGGTGCAGGCGGCACTTCGGCTGTATCCGCGGGCCCTCGTGGCGCCCTGTCTGGCCGTGGGCCATTCGCCCCAGCACCTGGAGTTTTCGGGCAGCATGTCGCTGCGCGTGGAGACGCAGGTGCGGGTACTGACCGACTACTGCTGTTCGCTGCGCAACTATGGCATCCGGCGGTTCGCCATCGTCAATGGACATGGCAACAACATGGCGGTCAACGCCCAGGCGGCACGGCGCATCACCGAAGAGCTGGGGGACGTGAAGGTCGCCTCCTTCGCCTACTGGGAAGCCATCGACCGCGAGGCCATCGGCAGGATCAACGAGGGCCGCCACTACCCGGGCCACGCCGACGAGTTCGAGACCTCGATGACGCTGCACATCTGCCCCGAGCACGCGCGCATGGATCGCCTGCACGAGATCGAGGACAAATACGGCCTGCACGGCCCCGGCCCCGACGTGCCGCCTGGGCACCAGTTTCTGGCGACGACGACGTGGCGGCAGACCGGCCTGAGGGAGCGGTTGCTGTGTGATGTGGCGGCGGACGACTACGGGCTGGCCAGCGCCGAGAAGGGGGCGCAGTTCGCCGAACTGTCCGTCGTCGGTACGGCGGCCTACCTGAAGGACTTCATCGACCACGTGCCAATGGACTGATGGCGAAGTTCCGCAACTATCCGCCCGAGCATGGCATCCGTGTGCCCGCCAAGGTTCTTGATGAGTTTGTCGGTCGGTTGCTACGGAGCGCGGGCATGGAGGCCGAGAGCGCCGACCTGGTGGCGGCACATCTGGTGGCGACAGACGCCCGCTGTGTGCTCAGCCACGGCACGCGGAAGCTGCATGAATACCTCCCGAAGCTGCGGGACGGGCGGGTGAACCCCCATCCCGAGGTGCGGGCCGAAAGAGAGTTCGGCGCCACGGCGGTGATCGACGGTGACGGCGGTCTCGGTCACCAGGCCTGCCACGAGGGTATGACACAGGCCATCACCCGGGCCAGGGAAGTCGGCGTCGGGGCGGTGACCACCTACAATCACTATCACTTCGGCTCGGCCGGAACGTGGTCGCGCATGGCCCTGGAGCATGACTGTGTCGGACTGGCCATCTCCTGCCACCGATTTCTGCCAGATACCGACAACGACATCCTCAGCTCGGTGGGCAGCTCACCGATCAGCATCGCCATTCCCGCGGGCGAACAGCCAGACATGGTGCTGGACATGGGGGCCAACCTCATGCCCCGGACACGCCAACTGTTGGAACAGCACCCGCTGCCCTTCTTTAAAGCCCTCGGTATCGGTACGGTGAATGTCATGCTCGGCGGCCTGCTGGCAGGCATCTGGCGACCCGAGGTGATGCCACCCACCTCGAAATGGGAAGCGAATCAGGGCTCGTTCCTGACGGCCTGGGATATTCGCCGGTTCATGGATGTGGAGCAGTTCCACAACGAGATGGACCGCTGGGTCGGTCACGTGCGCCAGATGCAGCCGGTGGACGGCTTTGATCGCGCCGAGCTGCCGGGCGGCATGGAGGTCCAGTGGAGTGGCGAGTCGGCGGCGCGGGGCATCCCGCTGAGCGATGATCATCGGAGGCTGCTCGAGGGGCTAGCCGACGAGGCGGGGGAGTCGAGTCCGTTTGTGAAATATGAAGCGACGCGCTACTGATCCAGTCTGGCACGAGTCCCGACGCCGTGAGCGCAATTTCGCACACTTTGTGCGGAATTCCATCTCGATCTGTCCTTTCACTCCGCCGATGAGAATTTTAAGAGATTGTCTAACAACACGTTACGCGATCTCCCGGCCACGGCATCCATGTTGCTTCCACTGTGGGATCTATTGTGAACTGAGAGAATTCATGCGGTGTAGGGGCGGTTTCTCCCTCAAACTGGTGAGTGGCAGCAAATGCGTGAAAGCGTAAGTGACCATGCCGACGAGCGGCTGAACACCACCTTCTCCAATCCGGGCCTGATCGCCTACGAAGTAGACGGGGAAGGCCATTGGACGTTTGCGCAGGGCGGAGGACTCGAAGAGCTGGAATACTACTGCAACCACCCCGAAATCACCTGTGCCCTGCGGCGAGCCATGGAGGGCCAACACCAGGTGCTGGAGGTCGAGGTGCAGGGGAGGATATGGAGTTCAACCTATGTCCCCTGCAAGGGGGCCGACGGGACCGTGGCAAGCGTGTTTGGTACCGCCTATGACATAACCGAACACAAACGGGCAAGCGAAGAACTGGCTCTGGAGAAAAAGGTCCACGAACGGACGCGCTTTCTGCTGGACTCCAGAAACAAGATACTGGAACTAATGGCCTCGGGGACCGGTCTGAAGCATGTGCTTCACGAGCTGATCAGGACCGTCGAAGCCTACGCTCCTGAGGTCCGCGGGTCGATATTCCTGGTCGATTTCAAGCGCGAACGCCTGCGTCTGGGAGCTGCCCCGAGCCTGCCCGACAGTTTCAACCTGGCGGTGGACCGGACGCCCATCCGGATGGGGGTTGGGTGTTGTGGCACGGCCGCATTTACGGGCAAACGTACGATCGCCGAGAAGATCGCCAGCCATCCGTATTGGGAGTCGGCAAGGGATCTGGCCGCAGGAGCGGGGCTAGAGGCATGTTGGTCCGAACCCATCTACTCGTCGGACAGGGAGGTCCTGGGGACATTCGCCTTCTATCTATCCGAGCCGCGTGGACCGGTTCAGGAGGAGATCGAGCTCATCACCCAATCCGCCGACATAGCAGGGATTGCGATCGAGCGGGATCGGGCCGAAAGAGCGATGCGGGTGAATACGGTGCTGCAACAGATGCGCATTGAAGTCCTGCACATGCAGAAAGAGGATGACTGGTTCGGGGTCTGTCTCTGCTTCCTCCGTGAATTGAGAAAGGTGGTGAGTTTCAACAAGGGCTCCATCTCCCTGGTCGACCTGATCGCGGGACAGCATACGACCTACCATTTCCACGAAGGGAAGATGCTCACGGAGACATTCGATGAAGTGCCGTCCAGCCTACGGCAGGTTGTTGCGACGGGAATTCCGCTGTACCGGAGAAATCGCCCGGACATCGATGCCCATCTGGACCGCGTTGAACCTGAGATCATGTGCGTAGTAGATGTTCCTTTCCAAGGGGGCTCGATCGCCATCAATGCCTTGGAGGAATACGCTTTTGCGGCGGAGGAGATTGCGGTAGTGGAGCAGTTCGCAACGGTACTTTCGGAAGCTTACCGCCGCCTGCAGGACCTGCAGGCTCTGGCACAAAAGGAATCTCAGCTGCGGCAGGCACAGAAAATGGAGGCGATTGGTCAGCTCACGGCGGGCATGGCCCACAACTTCAACAACCGCCTGATGGTGGTTTCATCCGCTGTAGAGTCGATGATTCTTACCAGGAAATATGACCTGAGGAATCTGGAGTTGGCCCTGGCCTCAACCGACCAGGCCGCTGAGATGGTCAGGCAACTCATGCTGTTCTCTCGTGCAGAAAAGATGGTCCACGTCCAGCCCATCCCGCTCCAGCAGGTTCTCGCCGGGGTCATCGACATAGGACGCAGCACCTTTGACCGCAAGATCACACTAAGTGAGGCCATCCCCACGGACTTGCCATTGGTCCCCGGAGATCGCACGCAGCTTGAACAGGTCTTTCTCAATCTCTTGCTGAATGCCCGTGATGCCGTAGCGGAGGACAACGCCTCCGCACCGGAGGTCCAGCTGGCAGCGAAGGTCGCCGTGTTGGAGGACAGGGATCTCCCGGCAGATCTGGCGACGCGGCACGGAGAGTATGTGTGTGTCCAGGTCATCGACAACGGAATCGGTATGAACGAAGAGACCCAGAACCGTGCCTTTGAGCCATTCTTCACTACCAAGGAGGTCGGGGAAGGCACGGGCCTGGGGCTGGCCACCGTGTATGCCATCGTCAAGGAGCACCAGGGGTGGATTGAGTGTGTCAGTCAAGAGCGCGCCGGCACGACCTTTTCAGTCTATCTGCCGGTCAGGGAGCATGAAATCGTCCCCGACCACATCGAACCAACGGCCTCTATGCTCTGCGGCACCGAGACAGTTCTATTGATCGAAGACGAGGACGATGTGCGCAGTCTGTTGGTGTCCTCCTTGAGACGTTATGGCTATTCGGTGTTGGTCGGCAGGGATGGCCTGGAGGGCTTGGAGGCATTTCAGCAGGAATGGAAACACATTGATCTGGTGCTGCTTGATCTCTCACTGCCGAAGCGCGACGGCCTGGACGTATTGGCACAGATGCGCGCCCTGAATCCAGCCGTCAAGGTCATCGTCTCGACGGGCCATACGGAACACAGCGCCGAGGCCATTGGGGTCCTGGCCTTGCTCGACAAGCCGTATCGTCTTTCGCAGGCGCTACAGACGATTCATGACGTGCTGCACGGTGCCCCAGAATAGGGGTAGCCCCTCACTCCGGTTCGAGATTCAACAGCTTCAGCCAGGCGTCCTCGTCCAGCCCGGCCACGTAACCGGTGACAAACTGCTCGAGAAATACCTGGTCGCACAACGGGGTGTGGCCCGCCAGTTCCTCGGGAACTGCCTTCAGCAATTCCCGGTAGCCACGTTCCAGGAGACGATATCCGGAACTCTCGTGCGGTTTGAATCTGGGGTGGGCCGAAACCAGGCCCAACTCGACCATCTCCTCATCCAGCAGGGCGTGCATCTGCTCGAGAAGGTGAATCCTGCGTTCCCAACTCGTGTCGTGTCGGGTTGACTCTTCAATCAACGGCGTCATTTCCGGCGCCAGTTTTTCCAACCGGACGAAGCTCGGATACAGCCATTTGTCATACGGGAAGTACCTGCGGTTGAGCAGGAAGGCCAGTTCCATGGTCAATTTCAAGGTGCGGCCGAAGGCAGTGAAGCAGAAAGGCATGTTCTGGCGCATGATGGCCCGCCGCATGGCGTACAGCCCCATGCCGCTGGCATACCGACACCAGTGGGCGATCCTTCGTTTCCAGACGGCGTCAGGATAGTAGTCCAGCAGGACGCTCCGGATGTGGGTGAACTGGCCGCTGCCGTCGTGCCAGACCTCCCCGTTGACAACATGTGCGATGTCTTCTTCGGGCATATCCAGCCAGTCTGTCGCGGTTTCCGGCAGGCCGGTCCGGCCAATCGTTCGGGTCAGGAAGGCGCCGATTCCGTCAGCCTCCAGGCCGGCGGTGCCCACCAGACCCTTTTCCAGTTTGAACCCCTTGAAGGTGTCCGGTAACCCCGCCGCAACGCGTTTCCAGGTGTCCGGATCCATCTCCTGGAGGAGTTCGTCCGGGAGCAGGATGCACACGCGCGGTCCCCAGTGATGGTCGCGGCTGTGCACATCGTCCATGCCGAAACATTCGCTGCCGTTTCCGAAGATCCCGCACGCACCAGTCTCCAGGGCTTCCGGGCACACCTTCTCCATGGATGGTCTGACCAGTTCATCAAAGAAGCTGCGCCCCAGGGACAAGGCGTTCACGTTGTCATCTTGTGTGCTCACGGCCATGCCTTTCTGTTCATCCCGTTTGATAGCACGGATCCGACTACACCGCGCCCAGCACCTCGCCGTCGTCCCGGGCGATGATCCGCTGCCCGGGCTCGACAATGACGAAATCATCGTCCCACTGGACGAGGAACAGCTTTTCGAGCAGGGACCAGCTGCCCTTGCGCTTCTCGAAGGCCCAACCGTTGTCTTTGGCCCGTTGACGCGCCCGGTCGATGAGACTCGATTCGTCCATCGTGCCCATTTCGAGATAGAGCAGGTGCGTGTAGTGGCTCTCCCAGCCGCCCATCGATTCGGCGATGTAATCGGCGTTCTCGCGCCCGTATTTCTTGACCATCTCCTCGTATGGCTCGGCAAGGCCCAGCTTGGCCATAACCCCTTGCTTGCCGTAGGCGGGCGTCGCCGGGTTGCCGTCGTTGTCGTTGCGTTCGCTCCAGCCGGTGGTGAGGTAGTAGGTGCCCGGGTTCTGGTTGAAGTACTCCTGGTAGGCACTGCGTGAGCCGAAGAAGAAAGAGATGCAGTCGTGAGCTTTTGGGATCACAAGTGGTACTGCCCCGGCCTGCACGCCGACCAGCCCGTCGTTGCAGCGGGCGTAACCGAGCATGATCGCTTCGTAACCTGAAGCGGGATCGACGGCGTCGATCGTCTCCTGCACCTTCGACACCATATCCAGTGTCTCGAGGTCATGCAGACCCTTGCGGAGAAACTCGACATCTACCATGTGCGGCCCGACTGCCGCGAGATAACACGCCTCGCGGTAGGCGATCTCGCAACCGATGAACTTGAACTTGCGCGGTGTGGTGGCAGGCATGGCTTCTCTTGACGGCGGGTGTCATGGTGCAATCGTGGGAAAACTAGGCAAGAAGGTTGCTGCTGCAATACCGCTGCAGGACCTTGCCACACCTGCCGATATTCCCTTGGGTGTTCATGCGGGAACCATCCTCGGCCGTCCCGGCTTCTCCCCAATACGTTGGCCAGACCTCCATGACACAGACGACGAGCCACAAGCACTTCGCCCTCATCAAGACGATCCAGAAGATCGACGTCTTCAAGGGATTCGACGGCCGCGACGTCCAGCTCCTGCTCAAGATCTGCCGCATGATGCCGTTCCCGGCGCAGACCACGATCTACGCCGAGGGAGACCCCAGCCTGGACATGTTGATCCTGCTTCGGGGCGAGATGTCGGTCCGCGGTCCGGGCGGCGTCGAGTATGCCCGCCTGGGAGTGGGCAGTCCCACCGGCGAGATGGGCATGCTGACCCGCGAGCCTCGCAGTGCTGATGTGGTGGCCACCGAAGACTGCACGGTTCTGATCCTCGAGCGCAGGTTTCTAGATGCCGGTGACGGACGACTCCTGTCCAAGATCCAGCAGAATGTCATCTCCATCCTCTGCGGCCGGCTCAATGAGACGAATGCTCTTCTGCAGGAACGCACCCGGGAGCTGACGGCCTTGCAGCGCGGCGACGATGACGACGAGTTGGACGACTACGACGAGTTCGACGACGACGACGAGTAGCCCCCGAATCGACGACGCTCACGCCTGGAGGATACCATGTTGAGTTCGGGCCAGGACGTGATCCTGGAGTCCATCCGGCAGGTCGACAAAGACGGCGGAGAAGCCCCAGACGCGAACGATGAGGGTCCGAAACTCGGGGTTGTCGGGGTCCTCGCGCGCCTTCATGAGAGTGTCACGATCGATGATGTTGACCTGCAGCGTGATGACTGACGGCATCTCCAGGAAGACGGTCAGCAAGGCTACGAACTTCTCGAATGCGTCATCGCCTCGAACGATGGACGAGTGGAGGGCGATGTCGAGTACAGAGCCGTGCGAAGCTCGCTCGAGATCGACCTTCGAGACCGATTTGAGGACGGCCGTGGGACCACTGGTGTCCATGCCGACGGCAGGTGAGAAGCTGTTGGCGGTCAACTCACCCTTCCGTCGACCGTCGGGCGAGGCGTCGTAGTCGCTCTTGCGATGGATGCCGAAGGACATGAAGCCGGGCGCCCATTTGCCACCAGGTCCTGCGGCGTTGTGGGATCGTTCGTGCACACCGTCGCAGAAGAACTCGGCAATCTCCTTGACGATCGAATCGACGAAATCGGTGTCGTTGCCAAACTTGGCGGTACGGTTTCTCAGCGTCTGGCGCAGGGATTCGTGGCCTTCGAAGTTGGCTGCCATGGCGCTGCGGAGCTGATCCCAGCTGAGGCTGCGCTCATCGAATATGAGCTGCTTGATGGCTGCCAGTCCATCGGCGGCATTGCCGACCTGAGCCAGAATCTTGCCGTTGATGGCATAGCGAGCCCCAGATGGTGACGCTTCCGCCAGACAGTCTTCGATCGCTGCGGCGAAGAACGGGAACGTGATCGGCCGTGCAGGACCGGGCCCGTCGGGCATGAATTCGACGAGCCGGCTCTTGTAGTCCTCCATCACTTCTTCGAATGTTGCGTGGTCCCTGCCGGCGCTGCTGTGTACGAGGTCGTTCAATACCGGGATGGCGTCGTGGACTCTGAATTTGATGGTTCCTTTGCCGCCCATGATGATTTCGGAACAGCCATCATTGCAGTAGTCGCGGGCCTCTTCGATGGGGATGCCGATCTTGACCAGCGAGGGCACCGTGACTTCGTCGTTGAACAGTGCCAGGTTGTTCGCGCCTTTGGCGAGCACCTGGGCCGAGGCTCGAAGGAGTGCCGGGGGCGTGTTCTTGAAGAACCGGACGTTGATCTTGGGTTCGGCGAGCATCAGTCTGCCTGAGGCCTCGATACACATGTAACTGAGCTCGTTCGAGGCGTCACCGCCGTCGGACGTCTGACCTGCCACCGAGATATTGCGCAACGTATCGTTGTCGGCCAGATGCGCATGCGGAAAGTGGGCGGTCTTGATGAAGAGGCACTCGAGCAGTTCCTGTGCCTCGGCCTGGGTGAGCCGACCTGCGTCGATGTCCTGACGGTAGAACGGGTACATCCACTGGTCGAAACGCCCGATGCAACCGCGTCCACCAAACACCCTTGTGAACTGGAGCAGTTGCAGCGCAGCGTGGAACGAGGTGGGCCTGCTCGTGGCCAGCTCATCGCAGACAGCCCCGATCCGGAACAGTTCGAGTTGTCGGCCGGGGTCAGTTTCCCGGGCGGCGAGAGTCTCGGCGTAGCGGGCGTGTCTCGCCACGTAGCCGCAGGCGGCCTCGAAGGAGATCGCCACCGCTTCAAGGAAGGCACGGCCATCCGGGTCGGTGACCGTCTGAAGCATTTCGTGCGCCTTGTCTCTCATTCCCGGAAGACCTCGAGAGAGCAACATGGCGTGACCGGGCGGGTAGTGAGGGTCGTACTCACCGAGGTTGATCTCGTCGGCGTTCTCGGGCGTCGCGAGCTGTGCGCCGACGATAAGCTCTTCGTCCTGAATGAACGGGTCGCTGGCTTCGAGAAGGGCGGCGAAATCATGCGCGTGACCGACCAGTGTGTCTTCACCGGACCCGACGACCGGCTTCGTCACGACGGCCGCCTCGTGGGTGTTCTGCCAGTGCTTCTGCCGCAGGCGATAGCTGCGGCTCGAGGGATCGAGCTCCAGATTCAGGAGTGCCGCTGACGCGCACACTGGACTCAGCATCGAGAGTCAGTTCCCTTCCAGCTCCGCCGCGATGCGGACAAACTGATCGATCGGATCTAGCCCGTCCAGCGCGGCTATCACCATGTCGAAATCGAGCGCCACGTATTCGTGTATCAGCACATTGCGGAAGCCGGGCAGCTGGGCCAATACCTCGACGAGCGGCGGTGGAAACTCATCATAGGCTGAGAGAGATCGAATGGCTTCGGTGTAATCCTCGAAACGCTGCCCTCGCCGAGCGGCCAGCTCTCCCGAAATGTCGATGACGAGTTGCGCTACAGTCAGCAGCGAAAACAGGACATCGTTATGCAGACTCAGATCCCGCTCGAGTGTTGACGTGTCCGCCACCCTCGGCCTTAGGGCGCGCAGGTGTTCGAGGTGCTTGCGCAGTTCGGCCAGGCGTTCCACCAGGAAAGTCATGCGGACAGGGCCTGTAGCTTGATCTTTCGCATCCGACGCAGGAACGGATCCAGATCCGCGGCTCGCAACTGGATGTCCCGTACGTAGTTGTGATCCGCTTCTTCAGAGCGACAGAATACGCGCACTCCTTGCGTGATCGCATGACGGCCAATACCTGGTGGAACGTCGTTGAGCACTACGAGATCAACATCATTGCGGTGCAGTGCGGCGATGATACCGGAGGTCAGACGCACGCGCTCGTCGGTTCTTGCGCGTCGAGTGGGCAGCAGCACGCGATCCAGTAGGACCGCGATGTCCACATCGCTGTCTTCGTGCTGTGTCCCGCGGGCCGTGCTCCCGAATACGTAGGCTGAGAGTACGAGGCGACTCTCTTGCGTCTCGAAGAAGCGTTGTACTGCCGCGATGTCGGTTGAGGTCCCCATACCACAGAAATGTAGCACTACGAGAGCTACCGTGTCGCGCACGAGTCGCTGGTGTCTCGCCCCACAGTGGCGCGCCGGCCTCCAATTCCACTACCATACCGGTCCGGGTGTCTGAATACGGATGTCTCCAACATCCAATCACCGACCCACTACCGGTCATGGGGCATGGACCATGCATCGGGCCTCGCGCTTCGCAAGTTCCAGCGCCGGTCTGGACTTGGGAGTCCTGCGGCGCCGTCAGCGCCGGATGTTCGGCCTGTCGCTGACGATCGCCCTGCTTCTCCACCTGGGTGTGGTCTCTCTCAACCCCTTCCAGCAACAGACCCTGAAACCGCCTCGGCCGCTGATGACACGCTTCGTCAAGCGCGAGCCTCGACTGACCAAGGCCCTGGAGTTGCGCAAAGTACCGCGGTTCGAGCGTCGCATGCTGCGGCGCCACGTCCGACCGATGGCGGCGCGGCTGGATCAGATTCAGGCCACCGCGGCTTTCTCCACGCGCCATATCATCGCCCGTTCCACCAGAGCCACCGGGATGCCTCTGCGAGTGGATCTGCCGGAGCTCGCCGTCGAGGCGGAACCGCAGATGCGCTGGGACGTGGATCTCGGCGTCAGACCGCATGCCGAGAACCGGATCGACATGGCCCTGGAGATGTTGGACGTGGATGCCATGGACACGGGACGCTACCAGGCCCTGGTGGTGCAGGATGCCAACGACAAGCAGGCCCTCAAGGGATTCGTCAACTTGGCCCGAGTGGTCTCCGCCAGCTACGTGGCCACGACGGAGACGAATGTCGTCGACGGTGGGCTCAACACCCAGGAGATCGACATCCTGCGGGACATGGTCAATGAGTGGACGGGCCTGCAGGCTGACTTTTCCGGGAGCCTGACCTTCGACGACCCGCGGCTGCTGGAGGTGCCCATCATCCTGCCCCAGGGAGTCCCCAACGAGAACGAGATGCGGAACCTGGCCCAGTACCTGCTGGCCGGGGGCTTTGTCATGGCCGAGCAGTTCGACTTCGACGGGTTCTGGGCGGAAGCGCTGGTGAAGTACGGTGGCCTGGTCGAGGGGCGGGACTTCTACACGCAGCGACTACCCGCAGACCATCCGATCTTTCACGCGTTCTTCGACCTGGGGGATGGTGTGGCCCTGGGAAGCGCACGCTTTGACGAGCCGTATTACTGGAACGTGGTGAAGGGCCTGTTCGTGAAGGGGCGACTGGTGGCTATCCCCAGGGCCAATGCCGGCATCGGCGGTTACTTCGGCTATGCCAGCGGTCGGGACTCGACCCGCATCCTGCAGTTCGCCGTCAATACAGTGATCTACGCTCTCACTCAGGAAGGCTCCATGACGCAACGGCTGATGCAGATGGTCAACTAGCTCCTTCTCGTGTCGATCCTCAGCGCTGCGTATGACTGGTCAGATCCGGGGTCATAGCGCAGGATCCAGTGCTTCTCGTCATAGGCAAACTCGTAGCACACGACCTGGTGGTCGCCGTGGGCTGAAGGTTCGTCGGGCAGACGGGTCAGATCGAGCCAGTCCGATACGTGCACGCGGCGGCGGGTCACCTCCCCACGGGCGACGTTGTAGACCGTATCCAGAGCCTCGATCTCGACGACATAGGACAGCGCCTCCGGCACGACCGTCAGCTCCACCACCTCGGGTGTGTGGAAGCCCTGCTGCACGTCTCCGGGCACACCCGAGATGCTCTGCACCTCGTAGGCCTTCTGCGTAGGGTCGACCTCGGCGAGGATGGCGGCCAGATCGTCCGGCACAGGAAAGCGGTCGAGGAGTTCCGCCAGCAGGGGAGCCAGCGGCCCCTGGTGGAAGTCGAACTGCCCGCTCTTCGATTCGCCTACGATCAGACTGTGCGCCAGGTCCAGGTCGCCGTCACAGAGTTCTGGCTCACAGGGGATGCCGTAGGGAGACCAGGGAAGGGCCCCCTTGGGGCTGGCCCAGTCGGAGATGACGAAGTCACGGCCCATGTCTCCGGAGATGTCCTGACCTCGCTCGAGCAGTTGCCGCATCTGCTGCAGGTACAGCTCGACGCGAGGCCAGAAGTAGTGTTCCACCAGCTCGGCGTAGTCCTCGGCGGTGTAGTCCAGAATCGGACGCCATGCCGTCGCCGACTGGGTGGCGGTGAAGGTGACCCAGTTGCTGCGCCGGTTGTCGTGCCCGGGCAGGATCTGGGGGCAGCGGGCGGCGCGGTCGTCGTGGACCTGCAGGCGGAACTCGTCGTGGGCGGAGGTGAAGCGGGCGATGAAGTGCATCACTTCCTCCACGGCCGCCGCGTGGCTCTCATACGTCGGCGAAACCCCGGCGCGGAAGGCCTTCCTGGCACGAGCGAGGCGGTCGTTGAACAGCGCTCCGAGGTACACCCGGCCGTAGTCGATCACATCGAAGCGATACTGATGGCTCCGCTCCATCAGCTCGGGCTCTTCGAGCAGCGTCTGCAGGAGCTGCCGCAGCCTCGGCAGATAGCCCAGCGTGCGTTTTACCGACGTCGGTGTCAGCCCGGGGAGATACCCGCCCGCCCAGTCGCGATAGAGCGGCCGATTGGTCATGTCCATGTTGTAGTGCGAGTACAGCGTGTCCATGGCCAGATCGGTAGCGCCCTGCAGGCGTGTGGCGGAGGCGCGACCGTATCGCAGAATCGTCCACCGCCGCACGAAGTCGTCCAGGTCGACGACCATGGGATCCCAGGCGAGCTCGGCGTACAGGTCCTGCTTCAGGTGCTCGCGATGGCTCGACTCGCCGCCGACGACGAAACCCCACCAGTTGTATGCTCGCGGGTCCTGGCAAAGGGCTCGGGCATTGTCGACGGCGACGCGCATGTCACCCCACAAGTTCGTGTGCTTGCCGCACTGCACGATCATGCCGTTGATCCAGCGCAGCCCCCAGTAGTAGTCACTGAGCTTGAAGTCCGGTACCCGCTGGGGGATGGCGAGGAAACCGGTGACCACCGTGGCCCCCGATTCCTGGATGGCCTCCTTCTGCGCCTCATAGGTCGAGGCGTAGCGAAAGGGCTGTCCCGTCAGGATCTCGGCCTGCGGATCGGCCTTCTCCACGGCTGCGATGGTCTCGCGCAGCAAGGCCTTGACCAGCTCGTTCTGTTCCTCCGGCGTGCCACTGCCAAAGTGACCTTCACCGCCGGCACCGACGTAGTAGTAGTGGTCGGAGCCCAGTGCTTCCATCTGGGCCTGCACACAGGCGCCGATGAACTCCTGCACCACGGACAGCCTCGGGTCCATCCACTGGAAGGTGAGGCCGCACCACTCGTAGGGCACGGTGGGGATGTCGATTCCGGTGTGCGCCGCGTACTGCTGCCGGAACTGCTCCGTCTGGACACTGTCGTAATATGGCATGGAACCTGGCTCGCTGGACAGCCACGGCTGATGCCAGGTGACCTCGTACCAGCAGCGGATGCCGCACATGCGCGCGTGTTCGAAGAGCCGGCGCATCATCGCCAGGTTGTGCTGCTGCCACGGTGTCAGGGCGATGTCGATGCCGAACCGCGCGGCCGCCAGAGCTTCGATTCCAGTGTATCGACCCAGCCAGTTGGTTTCGCAGGCGTTGATCCGCGTCTTCACCAGCCAGTCGAACCACCGCATCCACTCCTGTTCCGAGTACCAGCGATGACCGCTGTAGGCGGGGTGGTGGGCGACACACTTGTTGCGCCACTCGAAGTGGGGCCTGCAGACATCATCCAGCTCCCCCAGGGCGATCCGTGGGCTCTGCGGGATCTGGTCGCCATCCTCGAAGAAGCCGCAATCGAGATGCCGGGACAGAAGGTGGTAGACGGCGTAGAGGCAGGAGCAGGGTTTGACACCGACCAGGAGGATATCGTCACCGACAGATTTGACGACGTACCCGTCGAAGCCGAGAGCGTCCACCGACAGGTCGATGTCGCCCGTCGGACAGGCGCTGCCGATGTAGATGCTGGGACCCTGGTCGTCTCTCACTGCCTCGATAGACAGCAGAGCGCCAGAGATCTGCTGCAGGTACTTCTGCAGCTCCGTCGCGGCATGTCGTTCCACCGGCAGAGCATTGGCGGCGACGACGATCCGCGCCCGGGGCTGTTCGTTCCCCGCGATGACAATCATACGTCTCGCTTCGACGCCTGGTGGGCGCCATCAGGCACTCAGGCACTCCGGCAGAATCGGCGGCAAACCGCGTGGCGATCCACATACCGACATGTCGGGCTGGCCGATTGTGTTCAGATCAAGGGCCATTATGGTGCGATTGGTGTGTCCTCGTCAAACGCGAGTGTGCCCCTTGGCGTTGATGCGGGGGCGATGGCCGCTCACATCCATACTGGAACTCTGGCCAGTGACCCTGCGAAGCCTCTTGACTCTGTAGCCAACTAGGACATTATAAATACTTCGCCATAGATACCCCCGTGCGTGTGTCACCTGCGGCGATTGCGTTGTCCGCTGCAGTTCGCCGCAATGAAGCTATAAGGGAGACCACCTTTGCCAGACATCAGTGAGAAAGTGAGCAAGAAGCCCCGGATAGGCATCCTGGGTGGCGGCGGCATCCTCGGGGCCCACGGGCCCGCATTCGTGGCCAACGCGGACCGCTGTTCCGTCGTTATGGTCGCCGAGCCAAATGAGAACTGCCACGCGAGGATCCGTGAATTGCTCGGCGAGGATGTGGAGATTGTGCCCGACTATCACGATGTGCTGGCCGACGGCCGAATCGACGCGGTCGACATCCTCCTGCCTCACTACCTGCACATGCCGGCCACAGTCGACGCGGCGGAGGCGGGTAAGCCGGTGCTGACGGAAAAGGTGATGGCGCGCAATGTCTGGGAGTGTGACCGCATGATCGAGGCTTGTGAGACAGCCGGCGTTTCGCTCACCGTCTGCCACGACCGCCGCTACCATGGACAGTGGGAGGCGTTGAAAGAGATCGTGGATTCTGGCGCTCTCGGGGAGATCTTCTTCTGGAAGCTTGACCACAACCAGGACGTCGTGTTTCCCGAGGGCACGTGGGTGCGCACGCGCGACGGCATCGGCGGCGGGTGCATCATGAGCTGCCTCACGCACCAGATCGACGCTCTGCGTTGGTACGCAGGTGAGTTTGGCAGCCTGAGCTGCATGACGCGCGTGACGCCCGACCGGATGGAGGGCGAATCTCTCGGCGTGATCATCGCCACTCTGGCGAGCGGTGCGCTGGCCGAGTTGTCGATCAACTGGCGAACACGCTCGAATGTGGGAGACAACTGCCTGTGGTACGAGATGGTTCACGCCTGCGGTACGGAGGGTGAAGCGTATTACATGTCGAACCGCGAAGGGACCTTCATCAGGCTGCACGAGAACGCCGACCGGGAGGCGATCGATCGCTACGGGGAGGCCGCGCTCGAGGCAATGGTGCCCGTCGAGTGTGCCCCGCATGCGGGCCACAGAAAGTGCATCACGGAGTGGGTCAAAATGATCGCGGGCGGCGAGGCGGACATTCGCACGAGCGGCCGGGAGTGTCGTGGCACGGTGGAAGTCGCCGAAGCCGCGTACCGGGCCGTGGAAGAGCGGCGTGTGGTATCGCTGCCCATCGAACCAAGGCCGTGGGTCGAGTCTGCAGGTCCGGTGGATGTCGGCCGCACGGACGGCGCGTCCTACCACATCGAGATGTGAGGAAAGGGCGGGATCGCTATGCAGGTCGGACTGGACACCTTCACCATCCGTGAGCTGAACCTGAGCGCAATGGAAACCCTCGATTGGTTAAAGGAGCGGGGTTTTACGGGCGCGCAGTTCGGGGGGCTTCGATCGCTTTCCAAGGACCTGGATCCTGGCCAACTGAAGCAGGTGCGAACCCGTGCGGATTCCCTCGGACTCTACACGGATGTGTCGATTCCGAGCTGCAATCCCCATCGGATCACAGGCTCACTGGACGAGCACAGGCAGGACGTGGAACAGCAGATCGCCCTCGCCGCGGAGTGTGGCTGGCACGAACTACACACGGCCTTTGGCGGCGGGGAAGAGCGATACGTAGATGCCGTGGCGTGGACCGATCAACTGGCGGATGCGGCTCAGTTCATCCGCTCTCTGGCCCCCGTTCTGCGGTCGCACAAGAGCCGGATCAACATCGAGACGCACGGGGACGTAACGACCTTCGAGTTGGTTCGCCTGGTCGAAGACGTGGGCCCGGACATTGCCGGCATCTGCCTGGACACGGCGAACGTGTTCTGCCAGTGCGAGGAGCCGACCCAGGCGGCTCGTCGTGCGGCGCCCTATGTGCATATGACGCACATCAAGGACGCAATGTTGACGCTCACGAACAGCGGGGTTCGACGTCAATCTCTCCCACCAGGGCGTGGCGTTCTCGACTGGCGCACTATCCTGCCCGTTCTGGCCGAGTTCGAACCGAACCTGCGCCTTTCGATCGAGGACCATAAGTGGCTGTTCGATTTCCATGTGTTCGATCCCCACTGGCTGCGACTTCACCCGGACCTCACCGTGGCCGAATTCGCCGCGGTGATGCAGATCGCATGGGCGTGCCAGCAGAGAGTGTCGAACGGTGATCTGCCCGACCCCGAGACGTACAATGCGGTTCCGTACGTTGACGAGTTGGAGGACAGATTGAAGGCCGGTCGAGACTATCTGAACGACCTGCTCGATCGGCTGGATCTGCGGGATCGTGCCCATGTGGCAAGGCACGGGCTGCACCGGCCGATGGTGCCGGAAGACTGGCCGATCCGGTAGAGGGGGAACGGCCCGCTGTTGCCGCAGCGACGCCGGCGAACTCCCATCCCAAGAGGCGATGTCAATGACGACTGGGCCAGGGCAAGAGGGCGAAGCTCATTCCAGCAGCAGGGGGCAGATACCAGGCCGTCTGCGGGCGTGGACAAACGCTACGATCCGCTGGAGGGGCGCCTTACCGAAGCAGCGGGTGACGAGCGTCTACTGCCGCGGCAGGAGCCACCTGCCCAGCGCCCTCCCGCGCTCGACGAAGTAGCACATGGTTTCGTAGTCGACCTCCGGTGGCTCGGAATGGTCGGAGTGGAGGACATACCCGCCACCCCCGGTGACCACGGGCAGGATCTTGGTGTCCATCTCGGCATCGATAGCAGCCCGGTCGTTGCTGATCAGGGTCCGAACATCGATGCCACCGTAGAAGGCGATCTGGTCGCCGAATCGGCTGTAGAGCGTGGGCAGATCCATTCCCGCCTTGACCTCCATGGCCTGGAGACAATCCATCCCCGCCTCGATGAGACCCGGAACCAGGGGCTCCACATACCCGCAGGAGTGGACGATCACGCGGCACCCCTGGGCGTGAGCGAAGTCGAAGAGCTGCTGATGCCCCGGCTGAATGATCTCGCGGTACATGGCCGGTGACATGAAGGGCCGAGCCTTCAGTCCCATGTCCTCATAGAAGAAGAACGCGTCGGGCTTGCCCTCCTCGGCGACGAGCACCTCGAGGTGCCTCAATGTCAGGTCAGCGTAGGTCTGCACCATGTCCTTGACCCAGTCCGGGTCCAGGGCCATGCCGGCCAGCATGTTCTCATGCCCGCACAGGGGGTGCATCTGCTCGAAGGGGGCAACCCCGGCCCAGCAGAAGAAGCGCTGCCGTTCTGCCGCAACACTCCTGGCCTGTCGGTATGCCTCGAAGGGGATGCGCCGCCGGTCGAACTCCACGAGCCGGGGCCTGGCGAAGTCCTCCCACGTCTCGCGGTCGATGACCTCGAAGCCGACGTGCTCCGGGGTGCTGTCGTGCAACTTGTGGCGCCGCAGCCGGGCCCCGTTGCCGTCCAGCTGCAGGATGGTCTCCTCGGTTTCCTCCAGGGTGACCGCCTCGAAGTCCAGGTCGACGGTGGAGTCGAGCCACCCGCCTGAGCACAGGTCCTGGTCGAAGTGCTCGGCCACGTTCTCGTCGGGTTTCAGGTGGCCTTCGCCTCGCCAGCGCTCCACGGTGGCGCCCCAGGGGCTGACGGCGATGGGGGTTCGGTCCACCGGCTTGCGGGCCAGGGTGTTGGCCATTCGTTCGATACTCGTCATGGACATGCTCTACCGTGCCTCGCGCTTTCGGGGATGGTCCTGCCCCATGCCGCGCACGAGGCTGAAGGAGAGCAGCAGGAGCACCAGGGCGAAGGGTAACCCCGTGGTCACTACCGCCGTCTGCAGCGCCAGAAGGCCGCCGCCCAGCAGCAGCACGGCGGCGATGACCCCCTCCATCGTAGCCCAGAAGATGCGCTGGATCCTGGGTGGGTCCAAATGGCCGCCGGCGGTGATGATGTCCACCACCAGGGACGCCGAATCCGACGATGTCACGAAGAAGGTGATGACGATGCACACCGCCAGAGCCACGGTGACCGACGTCAGCGGGAAGGTCTCCAGCAACTGAAAGGTGGCCACGGCTACGTCTGCTTTCACGGCCTCGACGAGGCCGCCACCGCCGAAGAGTTCGACGTGCAGGGCGGCGTTGCCGAACACCGTCAGCCACACGAAGGTCGCCAACGTCGGCACTACAAGAATGGCAGCGATGAACTCGCGCACGGTGCGCCCTCGCGACACGCGGGCCACGAAGATGCCGACGAAGGGCGACCAGGCGATCCACCAGGCCCAGTAGAACAGGGTCCAGCCGTGCTGCCACTCCGTCTGCGTGTAGGCCTCGGTCTCGAAGCTCAGACGCGGCAACTGTTGGAGGTAGATGCCGAGGTTCTGCACCAGGGCATCGAGCAGGTAACGCGTCGGTCCGGCCAGCAGCACGAAGAACAGCAGCAACCCGGCGATGACGACATTGATCTGGCTCAGCCGCCGGATCCCCTTGTCGACGCCCAGCACCACGGAGATCGTCGCCATGCCAGTGATCAAAGCGATCAGGAGTACCTGCACCATCGTCGATTGCGGGATGAAGTCGAAGAGGTGGGCGAAACCGGCGTTGACCTGCTGGGCACCCAACCCCAGGGATGTGGCCAGCCCGAAAAGCGTGGCTACGGCGGCCAGCACGTCGATCACGTCCCCGGCCCGGCCGTGGATGCGCTCGCCGAGGAGCGGGTAAAAGGTGGAACGCACCGTCAGCGGCAGCCCGCGATTGTAGGCAAAGTAGGCCAGGGCCAGCGCCATCAGCGCGTAGAGCCCCCAGGCGTGCAGCCCCCAGTGGAAGAAGGTGATGCCCATGGCGAGCTTCGCCGCCTCGACGGACTGTGGTTCTCCCCACGGCGGGCTTGAGAAGTGATAGATCGGCTCCGCGACGCTCCAGAACATGAGGCCGATACCCATGCCGGCGCTGAACAGCATCGACAGCCATCCCCAGGTGCTGAAGTCGGGGCGGGCGTCGTCGCCGCCCAGGCGCACGTTGGCGTGTCGGCTGAACAGCAGGAGCAGGACGACACCGAGATAAATGTTAATGCAGAGGACGAAGAACCAACCCGTGCTCGCCGTGATGAACTGCAGGACGCCGTCGAAAACCGTCGTCATGCGGTCCAGGTTCAGCAGGCTGAAGGCGACGAAGAGCACCACCAGACTTGCCGACGCCCAGAACACGAAGGCATTGATCTGAAGGCCGCTGCCGCGGCCGTCATCAGAGGGGTCGTTCATGCGCCGGCCGGCTTGCGGAAGGTGAAGACGCCCCAGACGAGGCGGCCCTGCTCGCCACCTTCGATCCAGTGTGTCAGCCCCGCCTTCATGTGCCGCATGTACTCGTCGCTGATCTTGCCATGCAGCGCCGCTTCGCCCTGCTCGGTCTCGACCAGGACCCGTTGATAGTGGGTCACGAGTTGAGGCGTCAGGTCAGTGAATGCCGCCGCCTCATCCAGTCCCGTGGCAGCCGCCGTCTTACGATAGGAACCCGGTGATGCCAGGCTGCTCAGGTGGATGCGCGCCAGGATCGGATCGAGGACACCGTCGGGGCAGTCGTCGGCTTGCATGATGTCGGTGAAGGCGAAGACGCCGCCGGGCTTGAGAACGCGTGCCGCTTCTGCGACGACCCGAGCACGCTCACCCGAATGCAGGAAAGCGTCCTGTGAGCATACGGCGTTGAAGGAGTCATCCGCTGCGTCCACCGCCTCGAAGCTGCCATCGACGATGTCGATCCGATCCGCCAGGCCCTGCTCCCGGTTGAGCCGCCGGGCCCTCTCGTTCTCCACCTCACTGAGATTCAGCCCGACGACGTGGCTGCCGTAGGTGTGCGCCAGGTAGCGCGCCGAGCCACCATATCCCGAGCCCATGTCCAGGATTCGACAGGAAGCGTCGAGGGGCTCCAGGCGGCGCGCCAGATTCTCGACCGAGCGTCGGCTCGCGGTGGCGATGCTGTCGTCGATCCCTTCGTAGAGGCCAATGTGGATGTCTTCGCCGCCCCAGATCGTCGAGTAGAAGGCCTCGGCGTCGTCACTGTTGTAATAGTCCCGCGCGGTACTGACGGCCTCGGAGTAGGTCTCAGTCACCGGATTCTTCCTCCAACTCGTAGTGCTTCTCGCAGATGTGGACCAGAAAATCGGGGTCGGCCTCTTCGTAGTCGCTCTCGAAGTCGCCGAAGGTGTGGACCTTCTGAAACCCCACCTCGTGCATCAGCCGGCGTGTGTAGTCGCGGCGCAGGGGGAACATGTTGAGGTGATACGTGGAGCCATCCTCGAAGGCGTACTGGAAGCGCGCCAGACCATCGTCGACATGCTCGGGCTGCACCTTCACCGACTCGCCACAGTAATAGAAGGCGTGGTCGGCGGAATACCCATCGTCGAGAATGGAGTCGTAGTTGCGCTGATCGAGAACCAGCAGGCCGTCGTGGGCACACACGGCGTAGAACTCCGCCAGGGCCTTGCGCCGATCCCTCTCCTTGAACAGATGCGTGAAGGAGTTGCCGAGGCAGATGACGGCGTCGAAGGTTTCGTGGATATCGCAATTCAGGAAGCGCCAGTCCGCCTGCACCGTGCGCAGGATGTGACCGCGATCTCGGGCGTTGTCGAAGGCTTTGGCCAGCATATGCGGACTGCCGTCGGCGCTGACCACGTCGAAGCCGGCTTCCAGCAGCCGCACCGAGTGGAAGCCGGTGCCCGTGGCGACGTCGAGGACGCGCCTGACCCCACGTTCACGCAGTTGCTCGATGAAGAAGTCACCCTCGCTCTCGGCGCGCGCGTCCCAGTCGATGAACTCGTCCCACTTGTTGACGAAACCCATGACATACTGAGCTTTGTAGTGATCGGTCTCGCGGGTATTCGCCGACGGCGTCTCGTCGTCGACGAGGCCACGATACTGACGGTGTCGCGCCGGTTCTATATGCTCCGCTATGGATGAGCCGTTCCCAGCACCCATTCGATCCTCCCTGTGACTCGTGAACAGCATGGTGAGTGATGCCGCGCCTATGGGGGCCGAAGGCACAAAAGCTCTACCTGCGCGGGACCCCGGTCAGGGCCATACGACAGTCAACACCATCTGAATCACGGAATGTCGCGACCAGCGGTCGCTATCAGGGCGCTGGGCCTGTATCTCCCACGACAACTTTCGTGCACACAGGCGACATATCCGACGAAAAGCATGAACGTGCCCATGTACAGCGTGTAAGAAGGTAAGCCAATAACAGAGGACGGGCGAAAACGTCGGCGGGGTCGAGGCGATCAGAGGGTCTCCCTGCAGGCAGGCCCTGCGCTTGTCAGATCGACACGTGAAAGGTATTATCAGATATATGGCCAAAAAATCTGATAATGCCGACGAAGTCCTGTCTGCTACCGATGCGAGCCGTTCCTTCTCGAAGCTTCTCAACGATGTTGAGGCAGGTGGTCGGTTCCTGATCCAACGTCGCGGCCGGGCTATCTGCGCTATGGCTCCACCCCCTGTGGAGAGTCGGAAGGTTTCCGAGTGCGTGGCACTTCTGCGTGGACGACCGCCCGTGCTGCTGGATGAAGGGTTTGGCGACGATCTGGCCGATCTCATCGATGGAGAACCCCTCACCGAACCACCGAAATGGGACTCCTGATCGACTCAACCGTCCTGATCAGGGCGGAGCGGGATCGAAAAACTCCGGAGCAATTGCTCGCGGAGTTGATGACTCGGTGGGGTGACGTCGAGGTGGCGTTGTCGGCCATGACCGCGGGGGAGCTGTTGCACGGCTGCTGGCGGGCCGACACTCCCGCCAGGAGGGCCCGCCGAGAGGAGTATGTCGGTACGATCCTGGCAGTCGTGCCCGTCGTGCCCATCACGCTTCAGATTGCCCGTGTCTTTGGCGAAATCGACGCGAAGCTGGCCATGGGCGGCCAGCGATTGCCCACATCTGATCTGCTGATCGCCTGCTCAGCCCTGGCACGTGGCGACGACGTCGTCACCGGAAACATGCGACACTTCGATCGGATTCCAGATCTGACCGTCCATCGGTACAACTGAGTGTCGAGATCGCGGGCACCCCGCCATGACTCCGGCTGAACGTCTGCTCACTGTCCTGCGCGGCGGCGAGGTCACGCCGGTGCCTTGCTCCATCTACTTCAACACGAACCTGCGCGTTCAAGGTCACGACTGCAGTCGTCTGGAGGGGCGCACTGCCCTGGCCATCGATCTCGGCGTCGATCCCTTCGTCAGCGTGGGCCTGGGCCATGGGACCCATGCGGAGGTCCGCAGCCGTACCTGGATCGACGAGGATGTGGCCGGCGAGTCCTGGCCCATCTTCTGGCAGGAATGGCAGACACCCTCCGGAACGCTGCGCCAGGGCGTGCGGCGAAATGAGACGTGCGCCAACTGGGACCACATCCACTGGAACGACGCGGCGGCGAGTTCGATGTTCGAGCCCCTCATCAAGGAGGCCGCTGACGTCGAAGCCTTCCGTTATCTGTTTCAGCCGCTGGCGGAGGTCGACTTCAATGCCTGGCAGATTGCCACGGCGCCGTCCTTCGATCATGCCCGCGCCCTCGGCCTGCCGGTGATCGCCACGTACGGCCAGGGCCTCGCCCTGCACATGTTCCTCATGGGTGCCCAGAACGCCGTGCTCTTCAGTGTGGACGAGCCGGAGGCTTTCGACAGTCTCGCCAGCATCGGCCACGAGGCGGCCATGCGCAACATCGAGTATGCCCACCGCGCCGGCGTCCACGTGCTCAAGCGCTTCGGCGGCTATGAGATGTGCAACTTCTACAACCCCGAGATCTGGCGTCGCGTGTGTCGGCCGCGGCTGGAGCGCGAGGTGGCCCGGGCCCACGAACTGGGACTGGCCATCTTCTATCGGGTGGTTACGGGTATGGAGCCACTGCTGGAAGACATCGCCACCATCGGTTTTGACGCCATCGAGGGAGGCGAGCCGCACCTGAGCCGGTGCTCCCTGGAACAGTGGCGCGACGCTTTTGCCGGCCGCGCAGCATCATGGACCGGTGTCAGCAGTCCCGTGCTGCTGGGTGGTGACGATCCTGAGGCGGTGCGGTCGGAGGTGCGCAAGGCCGTCGAGATCTTCGGTCGCCGTGGTTTCGTGCTGGGCGTGACCAACAGCATCCGGCGCCATTTCCCGTGGGCGAATACGCTGGCGATGATCGACGAGTGGAAGCGGCTCGGGGACGGCTGAGCCCTCAGCCGACGAGGTCGACGCTGGCAGTTCCTACGAGATGGTGTCAGTGCGTCGCTCTATAATTTCCCGCAAACCTGGACCATCTTGCTGGCCTACGTAGTTCTACGGATGCGATTCGGAATCCCTCGTCGTATACGGACAGCGGCGTTGCCGGATGGCGGGGCCGCTTTCTTGATCCCTGACGGGAGAGACACGGATGATCATCTCAGTCATAAACACGACACAGTTGAAGAAGGAAGAGGTCCAGAAGAAGCTGCGTGCCATCAACCGTCAGTTGGCGGAGGACTTCAAACGCTACTGGCATCGCGACATCGAGTTGCGCCTGGAAGGCTGGACCGGAAAAACGCCCGATCCGAAGAAGCCGATCAACATGCGCGGCGATGCCGTGCTCTACCTGTGGGATCAGGTGGACGTAGACGATGCCATCGGCTATCACGATCTCACCGGAGTGGGGGTTCCTTTTGGCTTCGTCTTCACGGAACTCGCCGCTGAGCTGGGCGAAGACTGGAGCGTAACCCTCTCGCACGAAGTGCTGGAGATGGCCATGGACCCCGAGGCCAATCTGCTGGCCGAGGGACCGCATCCCGACCCGAAGGAAGACGGCCGGACCGTCTTTCACTGGTACGAGCTGTGCGATGCGGTGCAGGGCTCCAAATACGAGATCGACGGCGTCGAAGTCGCCAACTTCCTCCTGCCCCTCTACTTCACCGAGGGTGACGAGCATCGGAATCACAACGACTTCCTTGGCACCGGCCTGGGCTCCTTTCAGGTTGGTCCCGGTGGCTATGCCGGCTTTCTGGATCCCGAAACGGGCGAGCATGACACCTGGATCCGCCCGCGAGACAACAAGGCCACGCACCGCCTGGTGGTGAAGCAACAGCACAAGGGTGTGATGCGCGCCGACCGGCACAAGGGGCGCGAAAGGGACGCGGCCATCGTCGACAAGAACACCGTGCACTGCGAGGCGGTCATCTTCGAGCTGGACGATACAGTGGCGCTGCCCGAGCGGCTTCATACGGCACAGCAACTGGCGCGTACCGTGCTCGGAGATGGTTGGGAGCTGCAGCGTTCCCCCGGTGATCCGAATGAGTACGACGCTCTCTACCGCGGGTCCACGGCCATCGGCTTTGCCCAGGCCTGGCAGCTGGCCCACGAGCTGGCCGAAGATGACGCCGTGGTGTACGCCGAGCCCTCACTCAGCTTCCCCGTAGCAGGCGAGTTCGAACAGGCTCACGACGGTCCAGCGCGGGCGCTGCGCGCTTCGAGCCGCGGCAGCAGCAGTCACAAGGCAGGCACGGAGATTCCCGCGTGGGGGCTGGAGCTGTGCCGCGTGCCGAAGGCGTGGCAGAGAATCGAGGCGGAGCACAAGCGGCCGGGTGCCGGAGTGCGCGTCGGACATCCGGACTCGGGTTACCGTCCGCACGACGAAATGGACGCCACGCGAGTGATGACGCAGATCGACTTCGACTTTCTCGGAGGTGACAGCGAGACGATCAGCAACAAGGGTAACCACGGCCTGGCGACGGCGAGTGTGATCATGAGCGGTACCGGCGGTGTCGATGATCGCATCAAAGGACCCGCCCTGCACGCCGAGATCGTGCCTTTGAGAGTGACCAAGCCTGGCTGGATCCGTCCGGCGCCGGTGCTGATCGGAGGCGGCATGCGTCGTCTGCGTGACGCCATCGATCATGCTGTGAAGGTGCACTGCAAGGTGATCTCGATGAGTCTGGGAGGCCTGCCGAGCCGGTCGGTGAAGAAGGCCATCCGTAGAGCCACCGACTCTGGTGTGATCGTGCTGGCTGCGGCCGGCAACCAGGTGCGCACAGTCGTATGGCCGGCACGCTACGATGACGTGATCGCCGTCGCTGGATGCGATATCGACAGAGCGCCCTGGAGCGGATCGAGTCATGGTGGCTCGGTGGATATCACGGCACCAGCGGAAAGCGTCTGGAGGGCATGTTACAACAAGAAGGGCAAGCCTGATGAGGCCCGCAGCGACGGCACCTCGTACGCCGTGGCCCTGACCGCCGGTGTGGCGGCCATGTGGCTGGCCTATCACGGTGCGGACGTGCTGGCCGCCAAATACGGCCGCGAAGGCGTACATGAACTTTTCGCTTCGCTGCTCAAAGCCACGGCGAACAAGAATCACAACCTGCCAGCGGGGGAGTTCGGCGCCGGCATCGTGGATGCCGAGGCGTTGATGAAGATGCCCCTGCCGAAACGACGGCCCGCTGCCCGCAAGGCCTCGGCAGTCCCCGACGCCGACACCCCGCAACGTGCTGCTGAGTGCGGATCTTCTTGACGGCCTGACAGCGCCCAGCGCAACTCGTGGCAAGAAGAAGAAGAAAGCAGGAGCTCGCACACGGGCTCGCGGCGTGTCGCCGCAGTTGCGTGCGGTGATCGACCGCTGACGCGAACCGTCCACGGTAGCGGGAGCTACGCTGACAGCTGGCCCTAGTGTTGTGTCGCAGAGATAACTAGCGTAAGTATGGGTGTGCTTAGTAGGTTTCTTGCGGACCCGTTTCGCAAGGAGAGTTCGATGGCACTAGGCCGTCCTATGGCGCAGGTTGAGTTGAGTGAGCAGGTGCGCGAGGA
>PVBE010334880.1_pt1 | contig 49189 bp, 48 predicted proteins | sample 1631181 | NCBI WGS metagenome assembly PVBE01 (sample SAMN08397723, study PRJNA350692) | Marine metagenome, whole genome shotgun sequencing project. | isolation source: water | place: Pacific Ocean | collected 2012-04
CAGTGACCCGTCAAGCCAATTATCTCAATTAAGACAATTGGTTAGAGATCACATGGGGTAATTAACTGGGACAGCCCCAATTTTTATTTGCTACCGGCGCAATCAGAACGACTTTGGACGCTTCGACTTTATAAATTATTTTGGAAAGATTAAATCTGAAATCTTCAACCCTATCATTTGCTCAAAAACCTCATAACGGCGGGGATATCAACGTTGGTGAATTCCGCGTCGGCGGTGCCTTCGGAATCATATATAGACAATGTGGATTCCACTTCAAGCAAAGCCTTGGCGAAGTTTGTCCCATATTCCTCGATCCGATTCCTAAGCTGGCTAAGGGCATATTCATATAGTTGCTGGTCGAGTTGGTTGAGATTTGTCGCTAGTTCCTTAACGGTGACGGAAATTTCTGGCCTGTTGGCACCTTTATTTAAACGGCGATATAGACAGGGACGCCATCCCAGTTGCTTCGATAATATCAAAATCGACTCGTTGAAAAGTTCAGTGATTCCGGCAAGTAAGAAATATTTCTCCAGATTTGCCTTGGCTGAATCCAGATCGTCTTGGGTCGCCGTGTCGTCTTTGACGTTGCCGCAGATCATTTTCGTCTGTTGGTTGGCAAAAAAACCAGGCATGGACTGAAAGCTTTGCTCCAAGCTCATAATGGAGCCATCTTTGTCCTCAAATAAGTCGGGTCTTGTCTTCAAATTTTCGAAATAACTGGATATGGTTCGTCTCACCGGATCGCGGAAAAATGTGACGTACTTGGAGGATTGGCTAATTCCATCGTGCGGTCCAAATTCAAAATGACCAATTAAGGCCTTGTACCTGCCTTCGTTCATTTTCAGGTGTGCATCCAGATTATCAAGCAAGTGTCGATTGGGCTGATTATAATAAGTAAGTACGCATTTTCGTCCGAGTTGCAAATCAACTATACTGCGAAGCGTTGTACCAGCTGCTTTAGGGGTATGCAGAAAAAAATAAAATGGGTCGTTCTTGTCGTTTGTCATAAAGCGCAATATATCACAAAATAAATTGATGGAATTTTCGCGCGTTAAAAAGCGGCTGATCCGATTTCATCGTGCGATAATGATTATCGTGTAAAAAAACATATAAAATCAGGGGCTCTAGGGGAATGAGAAAAAAGGGGACGGTTATCGCGTCCTGATATGTAGCCACGACAGTTTTGGGCTTGGCTATCTGTGCCGGTGCCGCGCCATCGCCCATCATCTGCTTGGCGAATATAACAAAGCGTCCGTGCTGATCCTGACCGGCCTCATCAGTCATTGAACATGAGACCACCGGTACCAGAAACCCTGCGACAAAGTGGTACATATCAAGGGGGCTAGGCATTCCGGTTGGCGGGCCAAGGATGTATCCACCGCTACCCGTTCGATAAATTGGCTCAGCCGTTCCTCGATGGGGTGAACGGTTTTGACGGCGTCTTTGCGGTGATCTTCCGAGTATACCGGCATGGTTACCTATTCTTTGCTGGCTTCCTCCTTGAAGTCGCCGCCGGCGCCAGCCAGCCAGGCTGGGGTATAGTATTCCGTAAAGGTGGCGACAATTTCATCGAACGGCACGTCCACGAAGGTACCGCGTTCGTTGACGTATTCCATGTGACGGTTGCCCGCTCGATCGAATTCATGAAATAAAGAGTCATTCCGGCCATCGAAGTCCAGGGATTTGAGCCCGAAGCGCTGACAAAGAGTATCATTGAAGGCTGGTGTCGCTTTTACCCATTTCTCCTCTAGATAAACGTCACAATAGGAATGCCAGTAAAAGATATCCGTATTGATCAGTTCCAGCAGGCGCTTAGTCGCCAGGTGGTTGCACACGTCAGCGTAACCTGGGCGGGCCGGAATTCCGTGATGGCGGGCGCAGGCGGTCATCAGGGAAGCCTTGGTGACACAAAAACCGCGGCCCGATTTCAAGGCGTCGCTGGCCCGGTAGCTGCGGGGATCGCCCATAGCGAGATAGGGGTCGTAAATTATATCGTCGCGGATGGCGTAAAACAGGTTGAGAATTTTATCCATATCCGTAGTCGCGTCGCCGATGTTTTTCTCGGCATACTCGATCACCAAGTGGTGTTCGCTGTCGATATACTCGCAGGCTTGTAAATATTCTTCATACACAATGGGTCTCCTGAAAGGACTCCTGGGGAATTCCGTTAATCCCAGTACCTTATTTACACATGTTCACAACTGCAAACCCTATGAAACAAAGGGATACTTGATAATTCCGCGATTTAGCACCATATACTTGGGTATGAAGCAGGACAGAATAAACCTCGATTACTTAGATAATTGCCCGGTCGGTGAAGCCAAACCCTGGCTGCGCTCGGTGTTGATTACCGTCGGCTGGCTGTGCGTTGCCATGGGCGCGATCGGTGTTGTCACCCCCGGTTTGCCCACAACCATCTTCCTGATTATGGCGGCTTGGGCCTTTGCCCGCTCCTCCCGCCGGTTCCATGCTTGGCTGTATGGCCACAAACTATTCGGCCCTTTGGTCAGCAATTGGGAAAACCACAGGGTAATCCCGGTCAAAGCCAAAATATTGGCCGTTTCCATGATGACCCTTAGCGTTATCATCGTTATGGCGATGTTTCCGGAAAACTGGCTGTTACCGGCTATAATGGCAGCGGTCATGATGCCGGCGGCGATCTATATCGCCACGCGTGAAAGCCAAGTTCCCGTTAAAGCTTCTTAAGCCACAAACTACTTTCCAGCGCACCCTCCTGGATTTCCAGTTTGCCGATGACTGATTTTTCCAGCTCACCAGCCATTTCTACCGCCATTTCAAGGATGCTGCAATATCCCTACACTGGCTCCAATATAGTGGGGGAGGGTTTCTTGCTGTTGTCCGTTTCGGGATAGTCGAGGGTATGATGGATGCCGCGGCTTTCCTTCCGGCTCATTGCCGATCGAACGATAAGTTCCGCCACCACCAGAAGGTTTCGGAGCTCCAGCAAATCGTTGCTGACACGGAAATTACCGTAATAGTCAGCAATTTCGGATTTCAGCATTTCAATTCGATGTTGGGCGCGTTCCAGCCTTTTGGTCGAGCGTACAATACCAACGTAATCCCACATAAATCGACGTAATTCATCCCAGTTGTGGGTTACCACGATCTCTTCATCAGAATCCTTGACCCAGCTTTCATCCCATGGTTTCAGGGGCAGGGATAAATTAATTTTTTGCAGTTGTTCTTTGATGTCGTTACCGGCCGCTGTCGAAATGACCAGGCATTCCAGGAGTGAATTGCTGGCCATCCGGTTGGCACCGTGCAGGCCGGTATAGGCGGCCTCGCCGACGGCGTAGAGACCGTTTATATCTGTACGCCCGTTTAAATCTGTCATGATACCGCCGCAGGTGTAGTGGGCGGCTGGTACCACTGGCAGGGGTTCTTTGGTCATATCGAATCCAAATTGTAGGCAGCGGGCATAAATCATGGGAAAATGGCTGACGATGTAGTCGGCCGGTTTGTGACTGATATCAAGATAGACACAATCCTCGCCTAGGCGTTTCATCTCGTGGTCGATGGCGCGGGCGACGATATCCCGGGGCGCAAGATCACCCCGTTCATCGAAAGCTTGCGTAAACGAAGAGCCGTCCGGCAGCTTAAGTTTGGCGCCTTCTCCCCGGAGAGCCTCGGATACCAAGAAGGATTTGGCACGGGGGTGATAAAGGCAGGTCGGGTGAAATTGGGTGAACTCCATGTTGGCCACCCGGCAACCCGCCCGCCAGGCCATGGCAATGCCGTCGCCCGAATTGCTGTCGGGATTACTGGTATACAGATAGACCTTGCTGGCGCCTCCGGTGGCGATAACGGTCACCCGGACGCGGAAGGTAACAACCCGGCCATTCTGTTGATCTAGGGCATAAAATCCGACACATCGACCGGTATCGCTGGCCTCACGGATGAGATCAATAGCCGTAAATTGCTCGAAGACCGATACATTTTCCCACGCCTTGACTCGGTTGGCGAGGGTGTTTTCCACCGCTTTGCCCGTATGGTCCGCGGAATGCACTACGCGGCGGTGAGAATGGCCGCCTTCTCTGGTCAAATGGAGGGTGCCGTTTTTTTTGGTTGTGAAATCGACACCCAGATCCGTTAAATGCTCGATTTCCGCCTGTCCGCCTTCGACAATAAAGCGGACGGCCTTTTCGTCGCAGAGACCGACGCCGGCGTTCAGGGTGTCTTCGATATGAGATTCAACGGAATCATCGTCGCCCAACACGGCGGCGATTCCGCCCTGGGCGTTTTCGGTGCTGCCTTCACACAGGCTGCCCTTTGAAAGCACGGCGATATTGGTGTCATCAGGAAGTTGCAGTATCGTGCCAAGACCTGATGCACCGCTGCCGATAATGGCGACATCAAAATCAAATTCATTTGGCTGATCGGTTTTTTTTTTTAAGGGCCAAAGCTCAAATCCCGTAATTACTATGCGGTATCCCAATCGAGACCGATATTTGCCGCCTTCGCAGAATGGGTAAGCCGACCGACGGAAATATAGGTGACGCCCGTTGCCGCAATAGCGCGAATGGTTTCCAGATTGACGTCCCCGGAAGCCTCAGTGGGCACTTTTCCACCAACGATGGCGGTAGCTTTAGTCTGGGTTTCACGGTCCATATTGTCCAGAAGTATCATATCGGCACCAGCAGCGAGGGCTTCTACCACTTGTTCCAGCGTATCGCATTCCACTTCGATGTTGGAGAGGTCTTCTTCTTTGGCCCGGGAAACGGCCTCGGTGATGCTGCCTGATACTGCAATATGGTTGTCCTTGATCAGGACACCGTCATCCAGGCACATGCGGTGGTTGGTGGCGCCACCCATACGCGTGGCATATTTGGCGAGTTGCCTGTGTCCCGGAATGGTCTTGCGCGTATCCAGCAGCGTGACATCCGTATCGGCGATGGCATCGACATAGGTGCGGGTCAGCGTGGCGATACCGGATAGATGCTGCAGCATATTGATGGCTGTCCGCTCGGCACTGAGCAATTTAACCGCCGGGCCTTCCAGTTTGGCCAATACCGTTCCGGCCGGTACTTTGTCGCCGTCTCCAACCTGTGGCTGCCAGCCGATATCGGGCGAAAACCGTTCGAACAAGCGCCCGGCGACGGGTAATCCGGCACAGACCATTTCCTCGCGCGCCGCTATGACGCCGGTAAATCTTGTTCCCGGTGGAATGACCGCTTGTGAAGTCAAATCACCCCGCCCCAAATCCTCTGCGATCGCTACATCAATTATGCGGTCGACAAATAGTTTATCGAGACCTTCGGGCCAATCTATCTGAGACATTAAGCCGCGTCTTTTTTGGGCTGAGCTGCCGGTGACAAGTCAAGCATGCGCTGCAACGGCGCCAGCGCACCAAGGCGCAAATCTTCTGGCATTTCAACCCGGGGCGCTTCGTTGAGCATGGCGAGGTAGAGTTTCTCAAGATCGTTTAGGGCCATGTAGGGGCAATTGGCGCAGTCGCAGCTGCCATCGGCACCGAGGGCCGCAATAAAGGTTTTATCCGGCGCCACTTTCTGCATTTGGTGGAAAATCTGCTGTTCCGTGGCGACAATATATTCCTTGGCTTCGCCGGTGGTGACGTATTTCAAAATCGATGACGTCGAGCCTACATGGTCTGCGTGGTTCAAGATGGCTTCCGGGCATTCGGGGTGGGCGGTAATTTTGGCATCCGGGTGACGGATGGATAGTTTGACCAGTTCCCTTTCGCTGAATTGCTCGTGAACGATGCAGGTGCCGGGCCAAATATCCATTTCCCGTCCAGATTTTTTGGCGAGATAGGATCCCAAATGGCGGTCTGGTCCGAAAACCAGTTTCTGTTCCGCCGGAATCTGGCTAAGGATGGCCTCCGCGTTGGAAGAGGTGACGATGATATCGGAAAGCGCCTTAACTTCAGCGGAGCAATTAACATAGCTGAGTGCTATGTGGTCGGGTCGTTCATCACGAAATTTTTTGAAATCCTCCGGCTGGCAGGAATCCTCCAGTGAGCAGCCGGCATCACGATCCGGCAGAACAACCATTTTCTCCGGACTCAGAATTTTGGCGCATTCAGCCATGAATTTGACGCCGCAAAAGGCGATCATGTCCGCGTCAGTTTCTGCCGCTTTGCGAGAAAGGTCTAAAGAATCGCCGACGAAGTCGGCAAGATCTTGAATCTCTGCAGATTGGTAAAAATGCGCAAGAATTACTGCGTTCTTTTCTTCCCGCAGCTTATCTATTTCAGTTTCTAGATCAATAAACGGATCAAGGTTGTCTGCGGTAAGGGCGTTTTCGCCCGGATCGACGACTGTTTCTATCATGGGACTTTCAAAATCCGGCTATTCATACTTTTAAAAATAATTGGGCCGTAAGCAAATTAGGTGTTGGTTATAAAGGGAAATTTGGCCTAAATGCCCGTTAAGTCAAGAGTGATCAACGCCCATAAATAAATTTATTGTCAACATATGCAAATGAAAGAGCGGGCAAGTGCCGGTAATCAAAGAAATAAAGGCATTTAAAGACGATATCAGAGAGTGACGGGGGTACATTCACGCCCATCCTTAAACGGCTTTTGAAGAACATCGAACAACCGAATTTGTAGCTGAAAAGCTGAAATTGTTCAGTATTTCAGTTCATGCCGGCTTGGCGTCGGCGGCTTTATGTGGTCTGAAGGTAAAAGGCAAAGCAGCCCATGCTGCGTCACCGTATCAGGGAATTGATCCTATTGTCATGCGTTCGGAGATCGTAAACGCGCTCCAGATCATCTCGAGCCGGGTAACCAATATATTAGAGACCATCGTCGTCACGGTTACCCACTTTCATGCCGGTGATACCGATAATATCATTTCGGATGAGGCGATTCTGAGGGGCACGGCCCGGTCCTTTGCCGAATAATCTGAAACTATTATCGAGCCTCTGACGCGCCGGGTTGCAGAAGGCGTGGCCGCGGCGCATGGCGCCGAGATCGAACTGCCTATGATCACCGCTATTCGGTTCTTATCAATGAACCTGATCAATGTGATATCGCTTTGTCCACCGCCCGAGACAACGTAGAGATTTTCTGCAGGAAATACCCCCCTTACCAAACCATTCAGTCACGACATATTGACGACTGGCGCCATCTTTTGGGCCCGACTGGTAGAAATCGTGTTGAAATAACTCTGGATCGAATGCCGATTTACGGGATCTTTACCTTTTCGGTGGATAGATAAATCCGGGAGTCAGTTTCTAGGAGATTTAGATTATTGGACTTATCTATGGCGGAGAATACGCCGACACCGGGAATCTAGGTCCGGTTGACTAGATGGGTTCAGTCTCCGCACGGTCGCGTTCTCTTTGGGGGGCGTGGCCGTGTCTAATTTGACCGTTAATTTTATTTTTTTGAACCTATTCGGGTGAGCCGGTGTCCATAAGCTACCCCAGAAAATCGAAGAGCTTTTACATTTCAGATGGCTTTTCAATGACCGCATCGGCGCCGAGGTTCACGGCTGCTTCAATATAATCATCGGTCGATAAGTCGACAAAATTCTTGGATATAGCGATAATTCTCACATTGTCTTTCTGTTCCCGGTGCTTACCCAACGATTCATGCAACGGCAGGGAGGGGGAAGATATATTTAGTCGTTCAAGTTTTCCGTATGAATATCAGGCGTCTTGAAATTAGTCTCGGACAAAATAATATGGTAACCGATTTCCTTGTAGGTGAAGAAAAAGTCACGCAAGTCCGTTTGAATGAGGAAATAGCCTTCTTCCTAAAGCGGCGCGCGCCGGGATTTGCTCCCGTTTGTATTGTGGGAAGGTGACTGTGCTTCGCGGCTTGAACTCATCGGCGATATCCCGCCCAGCAATGCCATGTACATGTTCGAAAAAACCGATATGGAACTGGCCAAGGATGTGCTCGGCGACGTGGTTTGCCTGAATGGCAACGTGCCTCCTTCGCTGCTCAATACAGGTGCCGCTGATGATGTTGATGCCTATTGCAAAAATTTGATTGAAATGGTGGGCAAGGGCGGTGGCTTTGTGCTCAATGGTAGTATCGGCATACCCGACGAAGCTAAAACGGAAAATGTTGTTGCCATGGCGCAATCGGTTCATAAATACGCCCCGTGATTTTTTTTGGAAGAGAGTAAAATTGTTTACGCAGTCCTGGAATACTTCACCTCGCCTTTATGACGCCGTATCCGAGAACGATGTATCGATACCTGTTAGTGACGGGATCGCCCTCAACGCTGACATGGTCCGCCCGGACACTGTCGAACCGGTGCCGGTATTGCTGAGCGCCCATGCCTATGCGCAGGAGGATCAATATACGGACCTGCTACCAGAAGCATTTTCCCATAAGCGGGGCCATATGGAAGCTGGCGACAGCCAGTTTTTTGCCCGGCGCGGTTATGCCCAGATCATTATGAATGTACGCGGGACAGGTAAGTCCCAGGGCATCTACGACAATCTTGGCCCCCGCACCATTAAAGATATTTGCGACACTATTGCCTGGATTGCCGCGCAAGACTGGTGCGACGGCAATGTGGGCATGTTCGGCATGTCCTTTTTTGCCATTGTGCAGAACATGGTGGCGGCCAAAAATCCGCCCGCACTCAAAGCCATCTTTGCACCGTTCGCTTATACCGATATGTATCGGGACCGCTATTACCATGGCGGTATTCTAAGCCACAAGTTCATGGAAATGTGGTTGCCGACCCTGTCCGAACCTCAGTTGGCACCCTTGTTAAGAGACGAAATCGGCGACGAGAAATTTGAAGCGCTCATTGAGGCCGCGCGCCAGGACGGTGATCTCATGGCGGTGCTGTTTTTGCAAAAAACCCTGGAGCAGCCGCTCGCCGAACGTTTCGCACTCATTGCTGAAATATTAGCCCAGCCGTTGGACAACGATTATTATCGGACCCGCTCTGTGGATTACGATGAAAAACCTGCCGTCCCGGCTTATTTGGGCGGTTGTTGGGGTGTGCCCGGGCTTCATCTGCCGGGCGCTTTCAGGAGCTGGGATAACTGGGCCGGACCGAAGTGCTTGACCATTGGTCCGCCGGTTTACCTAGACCGCCCCATATACCAGTATCAGTATGAATCTCTCAGGTGGTTTGACCATTGGCTGAAAGGTGAAGATACCGGGCTGGAGATAGAAAATCCCGTCCGGGTATTTATGGTTGGTTCCGGTGAATGGAAAGAGGGCGACCAGTGGCCGTTTCCGGAAACCCGATGGACGCCGTTCTATCTGCACAATGACGGCTGGTTGACCGAACACGAATTGTTCGAACACGATACTCATTCAAGTTTCGACGATTCCCCTGGTGATCATGGCGCAACTGAGTTCTGGACCGGCTGTATGGTCGAGAAAACTGAACTTTGCGGCCCCATGGTGTTGAACCTGTTCGCCGAAACATCCGCTGACGAGGTCTTGTGGTTTATTTCAATTCTGCATAGGGATGCCGAAGGAAATGAAAAACTTCTGACTCGGGGCTGGTTGCGCGGTTCGCAGCGGGAACTGGACGTAGAAAAATCGAAACCCTGGCAACCCTATCATTCGCATCAACGCCGGCAGCCGGTAACACCGGGTGAGGTTACAGAATACAATATTGAAATCCGCCCGTACGGTATTGAGATTTTGCCGGGAGAAAAAGTCGGACTCCGCATAAAGTGCGCCGATAATGATGTGCCCGAAGACATGCTTCAAATTATCAACATGGGACACCTATCTCGTGCGGAGGCCTCGACGGTTACCATCCACCACAGCCGCGCCCATCCTTCGAATCTCGTGTTGCCGATCACCAAGGGTAACCGGATCGGCACCTACTATTCGGGTGGCGTATTGTCCAAGCCGTAGCGCGGTTTGAAAATCACGAAAAATGTTGATCGCCTGATGGTAATTGACGGCTTATAGTTTGGTATACATCTAATTTATCAGGGAGAAATGAATGCCCATCCTACCCGGTGTTCCAAATGTCCATTTTGATTTTGGCGCCGTCGATACCCTTGGCGGTGCGTTGGCTGAACTTGAAATTAATCGCCCAATTTTAGTCACTGACGAAGGGTTGGTAGCTGCGGGGGTATTCGATAAAGTGACAGCGGCGATGCCAGTGGGAGTCGATTATTCGGTCTTCACAGGTGTGCACGAGAACCCAATTATCGGCGATGTGGAGAAGGGGATGGAAGTCTATCGGACCGATGGGTGCGATGGCGTCGTAGCTATCGGTGGCGGCTCTTCCATCGATAGCGGCAAGGCAATGTCGCTGCTGGCCGGACATCCCGGCAAGACGCTGTTCGATTTCAGCGGGCAACCGCAAAACATCACCAAATCTTGTGTGCCCTTGATTGCCATTCCGACCACGGCCGGAACCGGGAGCGAGGTTTCCCGGGGTGCCGGCATTCACACTGACGATCATACCGGAACGCTGGGGTTGGGGTCGCCCTACCTGCAACCGAATATTGCCATATGTGATCCGGATTTGACGCTAACCTTACCGCCGTTTCTGACCGCCGGCACCGGTATGGACGTGGTGACCCATTGCGTCGAAGGGTATATGTCGAAGAACGTCAATCCTCCTGCCGAAGCCGTGGCGCTGGATGGCATTCGCCGGGTTGCTGCCTATATTGAACGGGCCTTCAAGGACGGGTCGGACCGGGAAGCTCGCTGGCATATGTTAATGGCGGCCATGCAGGGTGGTATGTCGATCCTGGCGGGGCTCGGACCCATCCATGCTGTGGGGCTGGCGCTTAGTGAGCAGGGCCATCATCACGGCGCCTTGGTCACGGCGGCGACGCCGCCCGTGCTGCGCTTCTTTCAAGGCCAGGAAGATAAAAAACTGGCCTATCTCGCCGCCGCAATGGGCGTCGGTGAAAACGGCGATGCGGCGCAGGCCGTCGCCGATCTGAACGCCCGCTTGGAACTGCCCAACGCAGTCAAAAATCTAGGCTATGAGATGAAGGATGTCGACCACGTCACGGCGGCTGCCGTCGGCTCTCATTTCAATCACACCAGCCCCAAGGTGCCGACAGAGGCGGAATACAAACAACTTATTCTTGAAACCGTAGGCTGAAGAAAATTTTATGAATGATGATATTCAATTTAATCGTGATTTCCGTTGCGAATACGGGGTCATGGAGGAAGTCGCGCCGAGAATCAGGCGCATAGTGGCGGAAAACCCCGGTCCTTACACTTTTATGGGGACGGGTACTTACGTGGTCGGGCGTGGCAGGGTCGCCGTTATTGATCCTGGTCCCGATTACCCCGAACATGTTGATGCCCTCCTGAAGGCTCTGGAGGGAGAGGAAATCACCCATCAGTTGATCACTCACACTCATATCGATCATTCGCCGGCGGCCAAAGCCGTCAAAGAGCGGACGGGCGCCAGGACGTATGGCTTCGGGCCCCATGGTTCGGGTAAGTATGCGGAAGGCGTCCAGGTTGAAGCCGGCGGTGATATGGATTTCACACCCGACGTGACCATGAAAGACGGTGATGTCATTGAAGGTGCCGGTTGGTCGTTCCAATGCGTCCATACGCCTGGGCATACGTCCAATCATCTTTGCTACAATTACCGGGAAGAGAATGCTTTGTTCAGCGGAGATCATGTCATGGGTTGGTCGACCACCGTCGTGACCCCGCCGGATGGAGACATGGCTCAGTATGTCGCCAGCCTGAAAATGCTAAGCAAGAGGGATGACGCTGTTTATTTTCCCACCCACGGCGACCGCATCAAAAAACCAAAACCCTACCTCCGCGCTTTGATCATTCACCGCAAAATGCGCGAGGGGCAGATCCTAGGTTGCCTAGAAAAAGGCGCCATGAACATTCCCGATTTGGTGGCCAGCATGTATGATAATCTGGATCCCCGCCTGACCGGCGCCGCCACTCAATCGGTCTTCGCCCATATCGTCGAACTGGCTGAGAAAGGGGCTATAAACGCTGATGGCGATATCACCTTATCGGCCGTGTATGAATTGGGCTAAACCTTCTGCTAGAGCCAGGCAGGAAGAAATAACAAAGGCGTCGCAAAAAAACTGCTCTGGGGATTTGTCGTTGACGAACTACTTGGCGCCGGGGCCGGGTTTGTGTTCTGCATCTTTTTCTATCCGTATATTTTCCTCGTTGATATTGTAGCTACGGAAACAATTAAAAACCGCGAGCAGAAACAGCTGGTCGCTGACGGGAACTTTATCCACGCCAACCCTTCCGATCCCATACATTTAGGTAAGGGTGTGGTAACCGTGTTTAGATACACGGTTTATTTTAGGGCCAATTTCGAAGTAGGGCCGGGACCCAAATACAAAGTCTATTTAATGTCGGCGGCGGATATTAAAGAATCGTTCGACGCCTAAAAACACCCAGGCTGCCCGAAAAAAAGTGTTTGTTGAACTTCCGTAGTCGGTCGTAGATCATGCTAGAGAAAACCAAATATATTTTCGGGGCTGAAGATAGCTTGCCCGATCAAATGACCGGTTTCAATGCGATCAGGTAGAAAATGATCGGCACAAGAAGCCGCGGGCCATAGTGCATTTTGCGCAGTTTTTACCCCGTGGTCCCAGGACCATGGAGATTTCCATAAACCAGTATAAAATCCCGATCAACATGCGCCCGCCGATGCCAGAAACTCTACAGCAAGGTGGTACATAACAAGGGGGCTAGACAACTCGACGTGATTAGAAATCAAGATCAATTTGTGCAAATATAGTAGCATGAAGCTACTTCTCAAAAAATTAACCCTAAAACGATTTGCAATGCTGTTGTTAGCGGGTTTCGTCATCTTATCTGCACCAAATCTTTCAATAGCCAATCCTACATTTTGGAAATTCGAATGGTCTAGAACCGACTTTACTAAAAAGTCTGTAGATTACAGTGAGATCATGTCAGGCGGACCACCTAAAGATGGCATCCCCTCAATAGACAATCCGAAATTCACAGCTCTAAAAAATGTCAAAGGGCTTAAAGATACTGTTCCAGTAATCAGCCTTACATTAAATGGGGAAAGCAAAGCCTATCCGCTAGGCATTCTAATGAGGCATGAGATTGTTAACGATAGAATTGGCGGCGTTCCGGTTGCAGTTACTTACTGTCCGCTTTGCAATGCTGCTATCGTTTTCGATGCTAGGCTTGATGGAAAAATCCTAGACTTTGGAACAACAGGAAAGCTCCGCAATAGCGATCTAGTTATGTATGACAGGCAAACAGAGTCATGGTGGCAACAATTTCTCGGAGAGGGCATTGTTGGTGAAATGACTGGCAAGGTACTAAAAGTCATTCCTTCCCGTATTGAAGCTTTTGGGCGACACAAAAAGGCCCATCCAAATGGAAAAGTACTGCGGGCGGCATTCGGAAATGGCTACGGTGGCAATCCTTATGGTGGTTACGATAGTTCGGCAACGCCATTTCTCTACAAAGGACCACTGCCAAATGGTATTCCTGCTTTGATGCGAGTTGTTGCTATAGGCGATCAAGCATGGAGTCTTGCACTGTTAAGACAAAAGAAACGCATAGAGTTTAAAGACACTGTTATAACGTGGGAAGCTGGTCAGAACTCAGCTTTGGATACTAGAGACATTAGTAAAGGCAAGGACGTTGGCAATGTCGTTGTACAAAGGAAGACCCCTAATGGCTTAGTCGATGCAGTGCATGACGTGACATTTGCCTTTACGTTTTATGCTTTTAGGCCCAAAGGAAAATTGCACCATATCAACTAAAATGATGTTACGTTGTTGTTACATCACATTAACGGCTTAAATAATCCAATTAAATAATGCTTTAGAATACCCAGTAATTAACAGCAGTAGTTCATGGGCGAGGCCATTGTCGGCGAATTGACCGGAATGCGGCTTCAAATGATGCCGTCCCGGATCGAAAGCTTCTCCCGCTTTAAAGAGTTTTCCCCGAAGGCCGGTTGCTCAATCCGTCCAGTAGTTTCCGTGGTCACGGTGCCAACCCCTATGTGGGCTATGACACTGACCGCGCACCGTTCCTTTATTGAGCTCCGCTGCCAAAAGTTTTGCCGGCTATGGCGCGGTTAGTCGTGGTGGGTGATGGGGCCTGGACGGTTAAGCTCCTGCGCAAGCAACAAAAATTCGAAGCCGAAAATCTGGTGATCAATTGGGAGCCAAGGCAGAACTTAGCCATTGATACCCGCAATATCGCCAGCGGCCGAGATGTAGGTAATGTCATTGTTCAGCGCAAAACCGCGGAAGGATTAAAGGTGAGGTTCACGACATTACCTTCGCATTCGTCTTCCACGCCTTCAAGCCCCAGGGAACGATCCACAAATCCTGCCCGCCGGATTCAGAAGCAAAACCCTAAAGTAGAAAAAGGTGCAAGGTACCTTTTTTGGCGCTATATCTCCTTCTATGACGGTCAATATTCTTTACGGCAATTTACCGCCCCATCTCTGGGAGACAATTTCGGATTCGGTGCGCTTTATTACGGGCGGGCTAGAGGAATGCGGCGTTGCGGTGAAGACCGGCGTCAACGAGGTCGACCGGGACAGTGTTAACTTGTTTCTCGACCGCTTTTACATGGAGCCCAATTTTCCCCTGCAATTGAAGACAGGCGGCGTGCGCTATGGTCTGATCTGTACCGAAGTCATTGCGCCGGACGGTACCTGGAATTATGGGGCCGAGGCGGAAGATCCTGCGACTGTAACGGCTTTCGATCTGGCGGCTAAATATGCCGACTTTGTCTGGTGTCTGTTGGAAGAATCCGTAGAGGCCTGCAAAGCCATCAATCCCAATTCCGCCTATTTGCCCTACGGCTATTTACCGGAAATGGAGACCGTTAACCGACAACCGAATGACCACCGGGATATTGATTTCCTGATGTGCGGTATTCCGTCGGAGCGAAGACAGCTGTTGGTGGACGAAATCACTGCACAGGGGCACGAGGTGTATTATCCGGGGCTACCGATTCCAGCGCATCTTCGCGATTCCTTGATGGCGCGGAGCCGTATCAATTTGTCCCTGCAGAAATCCACTCGACACAAAATCATATCGGTGACCCGGATTTGCCATTCGGTGATCAACCGGTTACCGGTGCTGCTCGAATATGAAGGGCCGGAAACCCGGTATACCCGGTATTGTCTTACCGCTTCACCCGAAGTGCTGGTTGAAAAGTGTGGCCACTATTTGACCCAGACCGACCTTGATGTTTGGGCGGAGGAGAGTTATCAGAGTTTGAAGGAAGATATGCCCATGAAGGCGATTATGGAAAATCTGCTAAACGAGAGTTTGCCCGATGCCTGACACCGAATCACCAAAAGTGGATTTGACAGACCGGTCTGTTTATGCGACCTGGGCTACATCGACGATACGCTATAGCGATCTCGACCCCAACGGGCATGTTAACAACGGTGCTATTAACGCTTTTTTCGAGGAAGGGCGGGTGCTGTTCCGCAATGAGAGAATGGTCTCCCGGGACGATCATATATTGTCAGGTTTTGCCATCGTGAAATTTACCGTTGAGTATAAGAAAGCGCTCTTCTATCCGGGAGAAGTAGATAGCGGGACTGTGGTCACGCATGTGGGCAATTCGTCTTACGTCTTGGGACAGGGAATTTTCCAGGGCGACGACTGCATCGCCCATGCCGAGGTCGTTGCCGTTTATCTCGGCCCCGAAGGAAAAAAAGCGACGCCGTTGGGTGATGAATTGAAGCAAATACTAAAAGGCGCGCTCGCGCCCTAGTACACCGCCAATTAAATGTTATCGAAAAGTTGTACAGGCGCTATGGCCTTGTAAATTAGGGGTTTAAAACATAAATAAAAAAACTTTTACCTAGGGAGAGAATACGCGTGCCACTCATTGATCCAAGAACCGGCCTGATGCGGTATAACAAAGAAAAAGCCACGCCGGGTTATACCCTTTTTACACCTTTGGGTCTTTTTAATACCTATCTGATCGATATGAACGGCGAAGTGGTGCATTCCTGGGATCTGCCCAACGATACCGGAAACTACGCTTATCTGCTGGAGAACGGAAACCTTTTGGCCGCCATCCGAACAGAGGAGGGGCCACAGGGGTTGCCTGCGCCCGGCGGTCATTTGATGGAGCTTGACTGGGACGGCAATATCGTCTGGGAACATATTGACCACTATCAACACCATGATTTCAGGCGCTGCGCCAACGGCAATACGGTTTATGTAGGCTGGGAACTTCTTGATGATGAAACAGCGGCGAAAGTGCCGGGCGGCGCGGCGGGGACGGAGCATGAAGACGGCACCTACGGTGATTATATCCGCGAAGTAAATCCCGCTGGTGACACCGTATGGGAATGGCATGCCACTAAAGATTTGGATATGGATCAGTACCCTTTAAGTCACGTTGTAACTCGCAAGGAATATGCCCACGCTAATACGATTTTTCCTTGTCCCAATGGGGATATGATCATTAATTGGCGCTACAACCACACGATGATGAAGATCGACCGGGAAACCAAGAGTGTTAAATGGTCGATGACCGATTATTCCTATGGCCAGCATCATGACGTTCAGCAGTTGGACAACGGTAATATTCTGTTCTTTGCCAATGGAACGGACGTCTATTTGTATGGGCCGGAAACCGGTTCCCGCGTGGTTGAACTGGACCCAAAAACCAACGAAGAGGTTTGGTCCTATCGGGGTACGCCGCCCCGTTCTTTTATGAGCTGGTTTATCAGCGGCTGCCAGCGGCTGGAAAATGGTAATACGCTGATTTGTGAAGGCTTATGGGGCCGCTTTTTCGAAGTAAATCCAGAAGGTGAGATTGTCTGGGAATACGTGTCCCCATATTTTGTCGAATACGAACATCCGGCCTATACCGGCAACAATCTGGCCTTCCGCTGTTATCGCTATGCGGCGGACAGCCCGCAGATAGCGGGGAGACTGCCGGCCATTGCTAACTAATTTCATTTAACTTAACCCGGATCAATTATCCATGATCCCAATCATGGTATAGTATCGTCGGGAATAGGGCGTTTTTGAACGCGCTAAAATCCATGTATGCGAGAATTTTAACCATGAAGGTGAATAATTAGAATACCATATCAAGGAAAAAAATTCAGTGGACAGCTCTATCTGGTTGGGGCTGGCCCCGGCGACCGTTCCAAAATAAGGAGAGGATAACAATGAACGATCAACCCGACGCTAATAGCGACGAAAAGATATTAAAATCTTTCGGCGGAACCAATAGACGGAATTTCAACGAAGGCCAGTACATATTTCGCGAAGGCGAAACTGGTGACTTGGCCTTTGTCGTTCTATCTGGGCAAGTTGAAATTGTTCACAATTCTGGCGACGACGTTGTCCAGATCGGAACGGTCGCAATAGGCGGCATGTTCGGCGAAATGGCGCTCATTGATAACAAGCCCCGTATGGCCTCAGCGCGGGCTTATAACGGCCCGGCTGAAACCGCGTTGATATCCCAGGAAATGTTTCAAAAAAAAATGGCGGCTGCCGACCCATTTAACAAAGCCCTGATCGAAATTTTATCGAGCCATATCCGATCTCTTTCCAGCCAGCTTGCCAAAACTGGAGTACGGGCGTCCTAAATTATAGTCGACTTTCAGGCAGAAACAAAAATCGCTGCTAAGATAAAACGGGTATTTTATTTTGCGAAACATTAATTCAAAAAAGGTACCATTTAAGGGCCATTATTAAGTTTCATGCGGCCAAAGTTAGTGTCAATAAATTCGGTGTTAAATTCGCACACGACAAATCACGGGTTCGACCAGAAAACCGGGGAAATTTTATCGTCGGTCGGTCATTTGCCCAATTCGACCGCTCCGGCTTCGATGGTGACCGGCACCTGAAATCCGGTAACACGTTCCCATCAGACGGTATCGCCGCCATAAAAGCGGCAGGAGAATGCAACCCGCCGCTGGTCGTCGAGGCGTTTTACTGGTTCCGTGAACCGTCAAAGGATGATGCACAATGACGTCGCGAGGTTCCATATTCCAAGACAGGAAACGGTATTCGGGAATACCGAACTCGTCGTGAAAATCCGGGTACAGTTCCAGATTTTCCTCGATGAAAGCAGGATCCTCGTCAGGCGTTATGGCGCAAAACAGTTTTTCCCCTTTGTGGGAAGCAGCGACATAAAAAAGTTTGCTGGTGGCCATAGTCAACGATGTTGAGGCCATCCAGATTGAAGCGAACTGATTGCCGGTGAAGGGCCAAAAAGGCTGGTCGTTATGCCATTGTGTGGGCGCCAGCGTGCCGGGTTTTTTGATAAACAACTGATCATGAAAAAAGTGGACCTTATCCAGCCGCATTAAACATGCGGATATTTCGGCCCAGGTGAATTTAGGATATAGTCCTCGAAATCCGGATTTTGCCGGGACATGTAGGACATAATGTAAAAGTGACCGGGATCATCCGGCTCATTAACTTCGCGCAGCCGCCCGGATGTATTTTCGATGTTCGCCTCGCAAACCGTCAGCATGTGGCGCACCATTCGTCATCAAACTGGCCGCGAAAGCATATGGTGCCATCCTTTTCATACTGTTGAATTTGGGTTTCAGTAGTTGGTTTCTGGATTTCCAGATTCATCGTAACGTGCTTTTGTTGCTAAAAAGAAATAGATTAGGACTATCCGCAATATGATTTTGCTTAAAGTCAAAAAATATCGGATGGGATTTTGATGGCCAGCCGTTGGCGTACTTCAGCTATCAGCTATTTCTTTGCGTGGCCCGTTGTTTAGTTGCTTCGCCGAATGCTTCGAACAGTGCGCGGGAAAGAAGATGTTGATCAAGCTCCGGCATGTATTCCGTATGCCATTGCACCGCGACAGCGAAGCCCTTAGCGTCTTCGATGCGAACGGCTTCAATTACCCCATCGGGCGATACCGCTTCAACCACTAAACCATCGGCCAGGCGGGCAATGCCTTGGCCATGCAGTGAGTTTACGATGAATTCGCTCCGACCGACCAAGTCCGCCAGATACCCGTTTTCGGTCAGGGCGATCTTATGACGGAGCGCATAAATCTCCTCCGTAGTTACGTTTTCATGCCGCGGCATACGGTGATCATCAACGCCTTCCAGGAGGTGTAGCCGGTAGTGCAGGGAACCGCCCAGCGCCACATTGAATTCCTGTAGTCCCCGGCAGATACCCAACATGGGAACATCGGCTTCAAGGCAAGCCGGGATTAGTTTCAGGACCATGGCGTCCCTATCTGGATCGATGGGTTCGTCGTCAGGGAAGGGCGGGCCGCCGTAGTGATGGGGTTCTATATTGGCCCGTCCGCCGGTCAGCATGACGCCGTCAAAACGTTCCACCAATTCCTCGAAATCGTAGACATCGGCCATCGACGGTATCTGCACAGCCAAACAGTTGGAAAACTCGGTTACCGAATCGATATAGCGGTGGGCATTGTAATGGGCGGGATAATTAACGGGCGGCATACCGATAACACCGGTAGGCACGCCGATCAGCGGTTTGAGTGAAGTTTTTGACACTAGGCCGCCGTTACCGCCATCTTAATCGGACCTTCCGCTCTATTATTGATAAATTGATCGACATATTCGTTACCCGAAATATCAACCATGGTTTTGGGGCCATGACAGATTATTCAGCCGTCATAAACCATGGCAATGTTATCGGCCACAAGGAATTCACCAATTCTTTTAATTTAGGTTACCAAACTAACCCACCAACTCAAAAGAGGCAAAAAATACTTATTTTGACCAAAAAATGCATATTTTTACTGTTCCTATGATGGTCATCACATCGATCTACATTAAATGAGTATATAAGATGAGGGTAACTGGGGAAAAGGTGACTACCGGAACCACCGAAGATTTGGTGTACCAAATGACGCTGAGCCCGCTGTCCCGGTCGTGGTTGACACCGCCTTGGTAGAAGTAGAACGCCCAGAACCGGAGCCCGAACCGAATCCTGTCGCTGATGATCCGACGCTGACGGTGGGCGATGTTGTTGGATCAGAGGATACCTCCATTCCTTTGGCCATTACCTCTGAATTGACTGAGCCATTTGAAACGCTGTCGATCACGATTGTCGGCGTTCCGGACGGTGCCATTTTATCGACGGGCGTCAACTTAGGTGGCGGTGAATGGTCAATCTCACCGGAGGATTTATCGGGATTAACTTTGATACCGCTAGAAAACGATAGCAGACGAAGCGTACGCCGCTTAACTAACCGTTGGGGTGCTAGCCTGCTAACTCTGCAGTCAACCTTTTAGCGAGAGCACTAACAACCCGGCGCCGGTACCAGGGGGCAACGGTAGTCGTTTTCATCGGTTTCGCTTGTTTGCGCACGGTTTCCTTAACCGTTTCTAGAACATCTTCATCCAATGCCTGGCCAACGAATTCTTCAGTTTTCTTGATCACCTGTGGTGATGAACCAACGCCTGTCAAGGCGATGGCTAGTTCTTTGACGCTACTGCCATCGGTCGAGAGGCGCACGGCAACGCCGGCCAAAGGGAAATCGATAGATCCGCGAATGCGGGCTTTCTCATAGCGTGACGGGGAGCCGGCCAGCGGCTTCGGCAAATGAATGACCGTCAGCAGTTCGCCGGGTTGCAGGTTCAGGTGCGCCATGCCATCATTTTCGTAGATTTCAACGAGCGGAACGCGGCGGCTACCTTCCGGCCCCACCAGATCCACTTCGGCTTCGTAAACCAGCATGGCCGGTGCGACGTCACCGGAAAAGGCGGCAAAACATTTCTGCCCACCGGAGGCAACGTGGCAGGTGTCGCCACGCTCTTTTAAACAGTAATCATTGCTTTGCCGCCACCATTCACTCTGATTGTAAAACAGGCAGCGCGTATCGAGACAAAGGTTGCCGCCAATCGTCGCATACTGACGGTGCGTCGGGCCGGCAACGGCGTCGGCGGCCTCGGCAATGGCAGGGTAATCCGACTTAATTTTATCATTCTCGGCAATGTCCATGACGTGGACGCCGGAACCAATGTGCAGGCCTTCGTCATCTTCGCCGATGGCTTGCAGTTCGGTGATCGCGGTGAGATCGATGATATGTTTCGGCTGTTCGATACCGCGGCGCACATTGACCATTAGGTCGGTGCCGCCGGCCAGGTAAAGGGCTTCCGGTTGTTCACTGCGGATTTTCACCGCGTCGGCGGTGATGTCCGGGCGATAAAGCTTGAAATTGGGCATATATTCCATGACTTCTGCTTTCTTTTGTATCTAATTTTATTGATCAGGCTGCGGCTTCGCTGTCGGATGGCCGCCCTGCATTTCGCCAGCGGCAAACTGTACGGCTTCAATGATTTTGATATATCCGGTACAGCGGCAGATGTTAGCGGCCAGAGCTTCACGGATTTCATCTTCGCTGGGGTTCTCATTGATCCGCAGCAACCCTTCCGCCGCCATGATCATACCCGGTGTGCAGAAACCGCATTGGGTCCCAAGTTTCTCATGGAAACCTTGCTGCAGGGCCGAAAGTCGTTTGCCTTCAGATTGTGCTTCGATGGTTTCAACTTTTTTATCCTGACACACGGCGGCCAATGTAAGGCAGGCATGCTTTGGAATGTCATCGACCAGGACCGTACAGCAGCCGCATTCACCGCCATCACAGCCGATTTTGGTTCCCGTTAAACCGACCGTTTCACGCAAATAATCCGCCAACAGGAGATTATCTTTGACGAGATCATCCCTTTCTCTGCCGTTAACCCAGCAATGGAGATGAGTCAGATTCTTTCTATCAGTCATGCCGTTATCTCAAATGTCCCAAAATAAATTTTCCCTATAAAATAAACTAATCTAATCCTGGCTGGCTTTGGCCAGCATTAACAGCTGATCTATCTCGGCGGAAAGCTTCTCCTTATCCTGAAGACGATCAGTCCAATTGACGAATAGATCGTTTAATTTATTGAGGCTTGTACGCCTAACGTTACCGTATCCGCGCGCCCAAATTGTCAAATCCGCCGTTCGGCACGCGAGATCATTGTCGACCGCCGCTGCTGCGCTAACTGCATTTAACCATTGTTCAATGGCGGTGTTCTCTTTCAAATACTGGGCGCTTCTCAGGCGCCAGGATTTTAATGCCACCAAAAACTTCAATAGCACGAAACCGGTAAATGATCCGGTTTGGATATGCAACGCCATTCCGTTGCTAGGTGACAGTTTTTTGGTGTTCGGCACCAGCCACGCAAGACCCGGTGGGAGGATGCCGATTATTTCCTCTCGGCCCGGTTTGAAATAGTCGGTGACTTTGAGGGGAGTGCTGTCATCCACGCCCAATTCACCGCGAATGCGCGATAGCCGACCGGCGCGCGTTTTCAGCTGCGCCACCCGAATGACATCTTCGAAGGTCATCCAGCGGGCCAGGGATCTGGCTACCTTTTCGGTGAGATTTTTTTCCGGTCCGCCATCCACGTCGTAAATCGATTTTAGCCGGTCGAGATAAAGCCGCGCGTAAGCCACATTCTGGTAATCCACCAGGCGGGCCAGGCAATGGCCGATGACTGGCTGCAGTGTTTCGGGATAGGCGCCGACGGTAGATTCAAATCCGGACGGAGCCGCGTTGAAGGTCCCTAATTCTTCATCCTCAGACAGTTCACTGGAGCCGGCGGCAGCTTTCAATCCAATATCAAAGCCGGCGAGGTTGCTGTCGACAGCGATGCCCTTGGCGCGGATTGCGTTCCGGCAGTCTTCCTGGTCCAGCGGGAAAATTCCACTGCCGATTATGGCGCCGAACAGAATTGCGTTACCCCGCGTCGATGATCCTGCGGCAAGAGAATCCATATCCAGAAGAACGATATCTTTAGAGGCTTTTCTCAACGAATCGAATATTGGCGCCGTTGGAATTCTGCCATCGCCGGCGGGGACTTTTTCGGCGGTGGAATAAATGCGCTCGGTGGCGGTGAATATCGTCGTGCGGTCTGAAACCCAGCCTCGCTCCATGGCCCGGCCGGCTTCGGTTGGCTCCATCGCCGCCATGATGTCTAAATCGCCGACGGCGGGAAACAAGGAGAATATCGGCTGCGCCGGTGGATTCTTGACTGGAAACATTTCCAGATAATAGGTGGTCGCACCCGTTCGCTGCGCCACACCCGGTGTTGAAGTGGCTTGCGCCGGAAAACCTGCACTGTGTGCCGCTTCAACTAGCCAATCACCGAGAACGCCGCCGCCCTGACCTCCGAGAGCGCCCAAAAGGAGAGTAACGGGTCTGGTGTTTTCGATGCTCATGTTTTGCATTTCATTCGGCATCAGGATGCCCCCATCATGGAGAGGAGGCTACGATTTACGGCTGAAGCAAATTTTCGCAGAGGGCCGGCATTTTGTATTGCTTCCGCCCGGTAGAAAGAGGGGCAGAGCTGGGCGGTATGAGCAACTTCGCCGCAGTGGCCACAGGCGACACATGTCTCGCTGACAAAGGCGACGGGCGTTTCCTTTAAAGGGTCACTGCTTTGTTTCAAGGTGAGTGAGGGGCAACCGCTTAGGCGCATGCAGGAATGATCGCCCGTGCAGACTTCTTCGTCGATACCGAATTTTTCCTGAGTCACAGTCTGACCTTGTTTTAAGGCGATGGCCTTGGCTGGCTTTTCGGCCCGCTGTTTGGCCAGCATGCATTCGTTGTTGGAAATAATGACCCGCAGGCCTTTGTTTTTAGCGTCAAAGGCCTCGGCGATGGCATTTTTGGTTTCTTCAAGGCTGTAGGAATCTACATATTTGATCCACTGAACGCCGATGCCTTTTAGGGCACTTTCGATGGGCACCAAAGAAGAACGGCCAATCGGTGTCGTGCCGGTGGATGGGGTATGGTGTTGCCCCGTGGCTGATGCATAGCCGTTGTCGAGAATAATCAATACGGTGTCATGATTATTCCAGTGGGCGTTTATAACGCCAGTGCTGAAGCCGCTATGCCAGAATCCACCGTCACCCATGATTGCGACGGTGGGTTGATCCAGATTGCCGGCAATGGCGCTGCCGCTGGCCAGGCCCAACCCATAGCCGACAACTGTGCTGCCGAAACTGAACGGAGGCAAGGTGCCGAAAGTGTTACAGCCAATATCCATAGAGACATGAAATTTTCCCCGTTCTTTCATCAGCAGCTTAATCGCCGCCATGACCGGGCGTTCCGGACAGCCCGTACAGAAAGACGGCGGTCGTGGCGGCATGGGTGCCGGCAGGTGTTGGCTGGCGCCTTCACCAAGGGCTTCAATCGCCTGATTTTTTTCCATTGCCGCTCCGCCCATTTCGACGGGAGTTTCTGCCTTCAGGTATTTGGCCAGGCCGTCGCGGACCACGTCGGCGACATATTCACCGGCCATGGGCAGGACGTCTTTACCATGCACACGGCAGGCAATGCCTTTCTTGTGGGCGAGCTCGGCGATTTGTGATTCGATGTAATTGGGATTGCCTTCCTCCACAACGACGATGCTGTCCTTGTCTTTAAGAAAATTTTCGATCTGCTCCGACACCAGTGGGTGTATGACGTTCAGGCAAAGTACCGGAATATCACTGTTGCCGTAGGCGTCGGCCAGCCCCAGTCTTTTCAATCCCCGCATCACGACGGTATAGGTGCCGCCCTGGGTAACAATTCCGTAGCGCCCACCGGCGCCGGAGAATAATTCGTTCATATCGTTTTCGACGATATAGCGGCGGGCTGCCGGGAAGCGTTCATTCACTTTCTGCTTTTCGTGCTCGAATACCACGGGCGCCATGGCGATCCGGTTGAAGTCAAATTCCGATTCCGGCACTGGATTGTTCAGACTGTATTTCGGCTCACGGTTGTTTTTAGTCTTGAAACTGCCGGTCATATGGCAGGCACGAATACGAAGCGATATAAACACCGGTAAATTGGATGCTTCGGAAAGCTCGAACGCCTGTTCGGTCAAATCCACCACACGGGACATATCGTAGCGGGGATCGATCAATGGAATCGAGGATTTCATAGCAAAAGAGTGGGTGCGCTCCTGGATAATACTCGCACCTTCGCCATAATCTTCGCCCATTACGATAACGGCACCACCGATCACGCCGACCGATGCGATGTTGGACAAGGCGTCCGAGGCGACGTTGGTACCAACCACAGATTTCCAGGTGACCGCTCCGCGTAGGGGGTAATTGATTGATGCGCCGAGCAGCGCACCGGCACCGGCTTCCGAGGATGATTGTTCAAACCGGATTCCCATGGGTTGAAGGATTTCTTCGCTGGCGTCGGAGAGAACGTCGATGAGATAAGAGATCGGTGCGCCGGGATAGCCGCCTACATAGGAAACGCCTGACTGTAGTAATGCTTTGGTGATGGCCATTATGCCTTCACCGTGAAACTCTTCAGCATCACCAAGCAGAAGTTTGTGCACCTCCTGCTTGAAGGAACGTTCACCGCCTGCCAGAGACCGTGCAGCGTTTACACCACCGTCCATGTTTTAATCCCTCAGATTTCTTCCTAGCCTATTTTGACCAACCATTAGAAAAATGTTTGGTGGGCGAACAATATACACTATCATATTCGAGGTTTCCCATTGAAACAACCCAAATTGTTTAGATGTGAAACAACGATCAGAGTACAACTTCATCATATCAGCTTGTATATCCGTCGTACCGGATATACTAGACCGTATTTTCAATTTACTGGCATATATATTAGGTGTGTTCCAAAATAAAAGGCAAGATTTATGGATTCAGAAATTTCTCCCGAAATTGCCCCTGACATGATCAGAGGACGTTATCCCCACGTTTACCGGCGTCTCGTCCATTGGGGCGAATGCGATCCCCAGGGCGTTATTTATACGCCGCGCGCCTCGGAGTATGCTATCGACGTCATCGAAAACTGGTTGATCGAGGCGGCGGGGATTAACTGGCTGCAGATCCGGGATCAAGGTCTCGGTTGTCCCACGGTCAGCACACAAACGATTTTCTCCCATGTATTGCGGGTGGGGGCTGTCGTTGATCTGGTAATTCGGGTAAAAAAGGTGGGGAGTTCATCTGTTACCTTTGAGGTGCAATGTATCAATGAGCAGGGCGTACTTTGCTTTACCGTGGAACACATTTCTTGTTTCGTGACGGACCAGCCATTTGCATCGGTTCCCATTCCTGATGAGATCAGAAAAAGCCTGGAAGCCTACCTGGCGGCTTGTAAAGAATAGACAGCAGCAAAAGTAACGAGGAATTAAAATGACAAAAGAAGAGTTTCAGGAATTGGTTCAAGAGATAAGTGGCGCCATCTCCGGCAAACCGCTTGACCATGTTTTGGCGGCGGAATTGAATGAGAAATATCCTCCGGAAAGCAATATATTCAACAGTATTCGCGGTGCCTGCGATCAGGCGATTGCCGATGGATGGATGTGTAATCAGGAACACCGCGGCATCAAATTCGGACGTATTATCAATGACTTGGATGGTTTTAGCGTCGATGTTGTTGAGATGAATAACGTCGTTGGTCCCCATCACCGTCATCCCAAAGGTGAAATTAACATGATCATGCCCATTGAAGGTGATGCCAAATTCGACGACAATGGTGAGGGCTGGTTCGTCTATGGTCCGGATACCGCCCATCGACCCACTGTAACCGACGGTAACGCTATAGTGCTTTATCTTCTTCCAGATGGCGAGATTGAATTCACCGGGAAGTAAACAGAGCTCTGTCGTTTCGATCAACAAGCTGGATTTTTGGCAATGGAATTTGAGGGCTTGGCCTTCACTGTCAATGCCTTAACGTCATTGGCCGTACTCAGCATTATATTTGGTGTTGCACTGGTCGTTGTCGAAATGGGAAATCGGTTGGATGAAAGTTTTCAATCGTCCAGTCGCAGTAGCCATTGGATGCACGCCACTTGGTCGCAGTTAGACGGTTGTCCGTGGCGTCACCTACCGGGCCACGCAATCGGCAGCTTCGTCGCAGGCGTCGCCAAAATAATTGATTACTGGTTTGGCCAATCGGAAAAAAACGTTGTTACCAGCGGCGTGTTCTTGTTTCTCGTGCTGATCGCCATCCCGCTGGCAGCACTTTTGAATTATTTGCGGGGTGGATCGGGTTTCCTGCTTTCCGTTCTCCTGATTTCATTTGTTGTATTCGTTCTTTTGCTGGTCGTCGGAGAAATCAGGCGCCTTTCGCTGGTTGCAACTGCCTTGGCCGCCCTATTGTTTGGTGCAATTTTTCTGTTCGTGCCGGGATACGTGGTAATTTCATTTACCGACCTAATCCTGGGTATGCCGGTCGGACATGCCGCCATCGGCGGCGTTCTGGTCACGCCATTACTTTACCTGCTGTGCCATTCAGTGGCGTTGTTGGCTAATGGTATTTTTGTCGTACAAGGTAGCGACAAGTGGCATCGGGTACTTCGCACATTATCGGCTTCTATTCCTTTGGCTTATTTAGTGACTTTCGGCACCTTTCTTTATGGGCACTTCGCAGCCACGCAACAGCCGTCAATTCATAGTTGGCAGTTGCTGATTAGTAGCCTGATGTTCACCGGTCTCAGCTTCGCACTGACCATTTTCATGTTCAATCCAGGAAAGGAAGGGCGACTTTCCAACAGAACGCTGATAACGGGATTGGTCGTTATGGTGCTGGCGACCTGCGCCTTCTCTTTGCTTCTCGTTTATCTGGGTTTACCCAAAATATTCTCAGAAATGGCAGCGCAGAAACTGTTTAATGTCATGATTGGTCTTTCTGTCAATGGTGAGACCGGCTTATTGGGGCCTGTTTTTTGGATCATGCATATGCCGTTCCTGCCCCTTTTGTTGTTGGGAATAATTGTATTGCTGGGCATTTTGTCCAAATTGCTGATCGCTGCCGATACCAAATTCTTGACGGGGCAAAAAATTCAGCAGTATCCAATGGCAGGGGGAGGTGTATTATTTATTGTCGCCGGAATCGCAGCGGTGGCTGGATTAATGAACTGAAATTGAAGCGCGTTCGGAGGAAGACGATACCCGCACTGTGTATATTGCCTAGATGCTAGATTTCGAAAATAGCTTCTATAAAGCTTGAAAAGACACATCGTTGTGGTAATAACTGACGTACCAACAAAGTAATTTATACATATAAAAAAAATCGCAGTAAAATATCACGTGATATTTTATAAGGGAGGGTGAATATCTTATGTATTACGCAAAAAATTGTGGAATGTGAGATAATTAAAGTACTAATCGATCATCGTTAACCGTATCCTAGGGAGACAAATTATGAATAAGAAATTGTTGTGGCTTGCTCCATTGGCCGCTATGGCCACCGCGACATCGGTGCAAGCAAAAGATATCAAAATTGGCTTTGTTACGACGTTAACAACACCGGCTTCGTTAATTGGTAAGCAACAAAAAGCCGCAGTTGAAATCGCCATGGACCATATCGGTCATAAAATGGGCGGCGTCAGTGCTAAAATTGTATTTGAAGATGACGGTTTCAGCCCCAAAACCGGCAAACAGAAAACCGAAAAACTTCTGAAAAAAGACAAAGTGGATATCTTCGCTGGCTATATCTGGTCCCACGTTCTCGGTGCCTCGGCTCCGGTTGCCCTTAAAGCCGGTAAGATTTTTATCAGTTCCAATGCGGGTCACTCTCTTTATGCCGGAAAGAAGTGCCATAAAAACTTCTTCAACGCTGCTTGGGAAAACAGCCAGAACGCGCGGGCTTTGGGTGAACTTCTCAATCAGAGGGGCGTTAAAACCCTTTACATCATGGCGGCCAACTACGCGGCCGGAAAACAGATGGTAGCCGGTGTAACGGCAACCTTTAAAGGTAAAATTGTCGGGCGGGATATGACCCCGTGGCCGAGCCACGCTGATTGGTCTGCTGAATTCGCCAAAGTCAAGGCGGCTAAACCGGAAGGCGTGTTTACGTTTTATCCGGGTGGTGCGGGTCCGAAATTCCTGACCCAGTTTAAGCAGTCGGGTCTGGCAAAACAAATTCCGCTATACACAGTCTTCTCGATGGATGGCGCCACTCTGCCGCTGTTCCAAAAAGCTAAATTGACCAACGTTCTCGGCACCTATAACACCATGTTCTGGGCGCCCGATCTGGACAATGCTACCAACAAACGTTTTGTCGCCGACTTTAAAAAGAAAACTGGCGCTTACCCGTCGCACTATGCCGCTCAGGCCTATGACACGATCCTGTTGATCAAGTCCGGCGTCGATGCGGTCCAAGGTAATATCGGTAATACTGATGGCATGCGCGCCGCCATGGCGAAAGCCGACTATGCTTCCGTCCGTGGAAAGTTCAAATTCGGCCGCAATCATTTCCCCATTCAAAATTTCTATTCGAGGGAAGTGGTGGCTGATAAGGACGGTAAATGGATGGTTTCGTTGCGTAACGTCGTGTTTAACAATCACGAAACGCCTTACGTCAAAGATTGCAAGCTCTAGGTAGAGAGAGCAGCACAGCAATCGGAAGCGGGGACGGAACATCGTTCCCGCTTCTTGAATTATTAAGCTGAGTCCGCAAGATTACAAAATCATGAATTATGTTCTCGTCGTCGAGCAACTGTTTAACGGTTTTCAACTCGGCATCATTCTGTTTTTGATGGCTGCGGGTTTAACGTTGGTCTTTGGTATTATGGACCTGATCAACCTGGCTCATGGTACGCTCTATATGTTCGGCGCTTTTTTTGCCGCTACCCTGGCACTTTGGACCGGTTCCTTTGTCTGGGGCATGCTGCTGGCAATACCAGTCATGATGATTGTCGGCGTGCTTATGGAATTCACGTTGCTAAAGACACTATACGTTCGAAACCATTTGGACCAGGTTCTCGTGACATTTGGTCTGATCGTATTTTTCAACGAATTGTTTGTAATTATTTATGGTCCTGAGGGCATGGCCTTTCCACTCCCTGACTATCTTGCCGGATTTACTAATTTTCCCGGCGGCATCACGGTGCCCGACTACCGTTTGGTAATCATCGCGGTTGGATTGCTCGTTGTGCTGGGACTGTTTTTGTTGGTAACGAAAACCCGCATCGGCATGTTGATCCGGGCCGGCGCCTCGAACCGGGAAATGGTGGGTGCTTTGGGGGTTAACATTTCTCTCCTGTTCACCTTGGTTTTCGGTCTGGGAGCCGTTCTGGCCGGGCTGGCGGGAATGATCGTTACGCCGATAACTCAGGCACAAAGCGGCATGGGCGAAGAAGTCCTCATCATCGCATTTGTTGTTATCGTGATCGGCGGGATTGGTTCAATTCGAGGTGCCTTCATTGCCGCGGTCATCGTCGGTGTTATTGATACGATGGGGCGCTCCTTTATCGATGTCGCCTTGTTGAGCGTTCTTCACCCCGAAGCTGCAGAATCGGCAGGCCCGGCAATATCATCCATGCTGATATATATTCTTATGGCGGTGATTTTAGCCATCAAACCGCAGGGGCTATTCCCCCCGCGTGGCGCTTAAACAGGACGGATAATGTTAGAATTTCTTAAATCCGCCCGAGGAATATACAACACTATCGTTGTTTTGATTTGCGCTTTGCTCCCGGTGTTTGCGCCGATGATCGGGCAGGAATTTTTTATTGATGTATTTGCCCGCACGATGATCTGGGCGATCGCCGCGATTAGCTTGAATTTTATCATGGGTTATGGCGGCATGGTAAGTTTCGGTCACGCTGTTTATTTTGGTGTAGGCGGATACGCTGTTGGCATTTTGGCGTTTCACGGCGTTGAAAACGCATATATTCAATGGTCGGTTGGACTTATAGCCAGTGCGTTTTTTGCTCTCATATTTGGAATTATCTGTCTTCGGACCAAGGGCGTATACTTCATTATGATTACGCTGGCTTTTGCTCAAATGATGTATTTCTTGAGTTTGAGCGTTGACGCCTATGGTAGCGATGATGGATTACCTATCGACGAGCGCAGTGACTTTGGGTTGTCCTTTTTTGATCTTAATGATTCACTGACTTTCTACTACCTGATATTCTTCCTGATGATGGGTTGTGTCTATCTTATCCGACGCCTGGTCAGGTCGCGGTTCGGCATGGTGCTAAGAGGTTCCATGTCCAATGACGACCGCATGCACTCCATCGGGTATCCTACCTATGGCTATAAACTGACGGCTTTCGTAATCGCCGGGGTGATGTGCGGATTGTCAGGAATACTGTCAGCGAACTTTGAAGATTTCGTCAGTCCTGACATGCTGTTCTGGCCGCGCTCTGGTGAATTGATCTTCATGGTCGTTCTGGGTGGGCTGGGAACCATTTTTGGCCCCGTCGGCGGCTCTCTGCTCTACTGGATTTTAGCAGAAGTTCTTTCCAACATTACTGAAGCCTGGCATCTGATATTCGGGCCTTTCTTGATTATCGTGATCCTGTTCGCCAGCGGCGGACTTGAAGGTTTTTTCAAGAAGTTTGAGAAATCCAATGAGTGAACCGATCATAAAAGTCATTGATATGGTCAAGCGTTTCGGTGGCCTGCTTGCTACTGATTCTTTCAATATCGACGTGGAAAAAGGTGAAATTCACGCGATTATCGGACCCAACGGTGCCGGCAAGACGACTGTAATTAATCAGCTTTCCGGGATGATGAAATCGGATAGTGGTTTCGTCTTTTTCGACGGGCAGGATATCACCCACATGACGCCGTCAAACCGGGTTCACGAGGGGCTGGTGCGATCGTTCCAAATCACCAGTATCTTGACGAACTTTTCCGTTATCGACAATGTAGCTTTATCTATTCAGGCGCGCCAGGGCCATAGTTTCCGTTTTTGGAAAGCGGCCCAAAACGATGAAACATTGCAAGGGCCTGCGATGGAAATCCTGGAGGAAATGGACTTGGCGCATCGAGCCAACGTTTTAGCCGCCAATCTAGCCCATGGCGAACAGCGTCAGCTGGAAATTGCCATGGCATTGGCGACCTCTCCTAAACTTTTATTGTTGGATGAGCCAATGGCCGGTATGGGCCCCGCGGATTCCGAGCGTGTGACTAAATATCTCAGCTCTCTGAAGGGTAAATTTACGATGCTGCTGATTGAGCATGATATGGATGCAGTTTTTGCGCTGGCTGATACCATTACCGTCTTGGTGTATGGGCAGGCTATTGCCAGTGGCACACCGGATGAAATTCGCACTAATAAAGAAGTCCGTCAGGCTTATTTGGGAGAAGACTGATGGATCTGTTGCGTGTTGAAAATATCGAAAGCTCCTACGGCCTTTCCCAGGTTTTATTCGGTATTTCATTAGAAGTCGGTGTCGGCGAAGTGATCACATTATTAGGCCGAAACGGTATGGGTAAGACCACCACTGTCCGAACGATTATGGGCATTATGCAGCCCCATGCAGGAGAGATTTATTTGGAGGGAAACCCCGTCCATAATTATCCTTCCTACAAGGTCGCTCAGGCCGGGTTGGGACTGGTGCCTGAAGGCCGCCAAATATTTCCTAATCTTTCCGTATACGAAAATCTCGTAGCCACTGCCGGCAATGGGCAGAACAGACAGAATCCGTGGACACTGGATAAAGTCTTCGAGTTATTTCCAGAGCTGGCGGAACGCCGCACCAATATGGGCAATCAGTTGTCGGGCGGTGAACAGCAGATGCTAGCCATTTCCCGCGCATTAATGACCAACCCGAGCCTTCTGATACTGGATGAGGCCACGGAAGGGCTAGCGCCGCTCATCCGGGCGGAAATCTGGCGGGTGTTGGAACAGCTGAAGGAATTCGGTCAATCAATTTTGGTGATTGACAAGAATGTCGATGCGCTCACCCGGATCGCCGACCGACACTACATTATTGAAAAAGGTAAAGTGGTGTGGAGTGGTATTTCCGATGAATTAAGCCAGGACGAAGAATTGCAGCATCGTTATCTCGGCGTCTAGATTTTCTATTCCACTGGCGCAAAATTCAATTTAAACTTGAAAAAAAGCCTGTAAGAGGGCCAGCTATTCAGTGCGTCTAGGTTGTATTAAAGAGTGAAAATGAATTCCTCGCCACAGCCTGCTAACTTCGATGTAAAAATTGAAGCATCTTTTTGGCTCGTTTAGGAAGACGATACGGGAGAGCTTGCTGCCTTTCACTGTGACCCCATGATATTCCTAGCGGATGGTAACTGCATGACCGGCGAAGAAGTGTTGATGGTTGGTGGCAAGGAAAAGGTGTTCGGCCAAGCCGTTCTATCCAAAATTTAACCAGCGTATTTAATTTAGTGTCGCTCTTTCTGCGCGATGAAGAAATGTCCGGAGAAATCAATCTCGTCGTCGTGCCTTTGAATACGGTTGCCGTGAGTGTGCCGGCTATGGCAACTGAATTTGCCGAGGCCTGCCGGGAAATAGAAAGTTAGTTCAGTGGGAAATTGATATTTGAGATGTTTAATTTTGCAGAGAAATTGTTCCTCGATTATCTGGATCACTTGGGCATTCTGGTATTTCCGTTCTGCAAATACTATGCGGCACGGCCTAGTTCCAGCCGGATCGATTTCAAACTGTTTGCCAACTGTAACTTTCAGGGTGTGGCGTTCGACCTCAAGAACAAACCGGAGTCGGCGGATAAGATCCTCCCCCATCTGGTAAAATTCTGTCAGTCAGCCAAATTCAACCGGTTGGTAGCGCATTTCCGGGGAGTAGGTATTCAGGAAATATTTGGTTTAGCCTGCGAAATAGATTTCAAATACTTTTCCGGAACCATCGTTCAACCAGCCGTTTAAATCGAATGATATCTAGCTAGCGCCAGAAGCCATCTTTATCGATATGGTGAAGCGCGTCCATTTCCTGGCTTGTAGGTGCTACCGTTTCGGTCCAGTCAGGTATTTCTTTCACGTTCCAGCCCGTATTCTCTTTGATTTCTTCCAGGCTGTGGCCCGGATGGACTGAGGCAATATAAAGTTCATTGTCAGGCCCATAGGGTCGCAGGATCGCCCGGTCCGTTATCAGAGCGCTAGGACCGCCTTGATCCAGCCCTGCTTGGTGGCGCGTATCGCCGCCGTCTATGTAACCCGGCGAAGTTACGTAGGAAACCTTATCCACAAGCCGGTGTTTTTCGTGGTTCATTATGGCAATCAGCCGCTTGGCCATGGTGGCGATATCCGCCGCACCGCCCGATCCCGGTAATTTGACTTTAACGTCTTCATGTCCGCCGATATAGGAGGTGTTGATATTACCGTATTTGTCGATCTCCGCGCCGCCGATAAAGCCCGCATCCACTTTGCCGCGCGGCAACTGTCCCATGACATCGAGAAGGCTGGTGGCCCAGGCTGCGTTCAGCTGGTTAGGTGGATCAACCATGGTGTAGAGGGTTTCCGCAGCCGGTTCATAGCGGGCAATACCGCCTTCGAAAAGGCCGACAGCGCTGGGCGCGTGAGTCATACGGGCGACTCCATAGGCGGTAATCGGCAAACGCATGCCGACGAAGACAATTTCTTCGTCTTTAATTTCACGCGCCGTGGCGATAATCATCAATTCCTGGGTTGAAAAACCGGTCATGCCGCTCACTCAAACGCGTAGTTGGCAGGGGCGCCGAATTGCTCCCCTTTGATACGCAGGTCTTTCAGGCGATTGCCTAGTTTTTGCTGGTAGCCATCAGGTCCACTGGTGTCAAAAATCCATTCCTCGGCCCATTCGGCATAATGTTCAGGGTCGCGGGAGCCTTTGTGATAATCGTTAAAGAACTCATTGTCCCGTTTGAGGTATCCGGTTAGAGGCGATGGATGGGTGCCAAAGGGTACATGGCAGACGGCATCGACGCGAAAGCCGGGAACCAGAACACGGCTGGGGTCCGAAGCGATTACTTCCGGTTCAACAATTTCTTGGGCGATCAATATGACTTTCTCCGCCGCCAAAGCAGCTTCCTTGGCCACACCGGAAGAGCCCCAGTAGTGGTTGTTGCCGTGCTTATCGGCGCGCTGCACCACATGGATGGAGACATCAGGCCTGAGAGCGGGGACCAGAACCACCGGCTCACTACCCTCGGCAAAGGGATTTTCTGCCGATCTAAGATTGGCATTAGATTTGAGGATATCTGATCCCAGGATAGATTTCACAGGTGCATAAGGGAGTCCGTAGGCACCCGCAAAAAGCGCCATGGCCAGGGAAAGGTTGGAATAGTCGTTGACCTTGATGGAATGCGGTTCGCCTTTTTCCACGGCCCGGCGGTAGTTGTGGCCAAGCCCGCCAGAGACGTTGCCGATCCAGGATGCCGAAACCTCCGTGACACAGCCGCCGCCGACCAGCATATCGGTCGAGGCATCCGAAATAGGGGAGATCATGTGAAGGTTCTGCCGCCGCTGGCGGATCAATTCGAAGGTGGCGGCAAAGGGGATGGCGGTCTCCAGACCGGACCCCAATTGTACACTGTCCCCATCTCTGACCAGTGCAGCTATTGCCTCACTTAAGTCAACTAATTTACATTTCATTTCAAACTATTATGGTTGTTTGCTAATGTTTTTTATCAGCTTTTTATCAGGGCTTCTTAATTTAAATCGCTGGATTTTTCCAGTCGCCGTTTTGGGCAGTTCTTCAACAAAATTGAACCATCTTGGATATTTGTAACGGGCCAGTCCGGATTTGCAATGCTCAAGTAGTTCAGAGGCTAATTCGTCGTTGGCATCGCCGGCGTCGTTGAGAACTACGAAGGCTTCCGGCTTGATCAGTTCGTCGTCATCGGCCCGGCCGACGATGGCCGCTTCGAGGACCTTGGGATGCTCCACCAGCTTGCCTTCGATCTCTACCGGTGAGCACCAGATGCCGCCCACCTTGAGCATATCGTCACTGCGGCCGCAGCAGACATAATAGCCTTCTTCGTCGACGAAATAGGTGTCACCTGTGCTGAGCCAGCCATCTTTAAGGGTAGCGGCGGATTTTTCCGGGTTGGCCCAATATTCCTTCAACAACGAGCCACCTTTGATCCAGAGATTGCCATTCTCACCGGCGGGCATTTCATTGCCGTCGTCGTCGGTGATTTTGGCCTCGTATCCCGGTACTATTTTGCCGGTGGTGCCGGATTTAACTGTGCCCGGCGGGTTGGAGATGAATATATGCAGGATTTCCGTGGTGCCAATACCATCGAGGATCTCCAGGCCGGTTTTCTCTTTCCAGCGGCGGAAAATGTCGGGTGGTAAGGCTTCGCCAGCGGAAGTGCAGGCGCGGATCGACGACATATCCACAGTCTTTTTCTCCATGGCCTTCAATTGCGCCGCATAAAGAGTAGGAACGCCGTAATATAGGGTGGGCTTGTGGGTTTCGATCACTTCATGCACGGCATCGGGCGTCGGCGGGCCAGGGTAATAGACGGCAGAAGCGCCCACCCAGAGGGGGAAATTCATTCCGTTGCCCAGGCCGTAGGCAAAAAACAGCTTGGCCGCCGAAAAACAGACATCGTCCTCGTTGATGCCCAGTATACCGACCGCATAGTGGATGCATGTCACCGGCATGTCCTTGTGGGCATGGACGGCGCCTTTGGGACCGCCTGTTGTGCCGGAAGAATACAGCCAAAAGCATTCATCGTCGGGTGCGGCGGGCATGGGGTATAATTCCGCCCGGGCCGAGACCATATGCTTGGCCAGGCTTTCGCCATCGCCCTCGGTCAAAAGCACCACATCAGGCTTGTGGCGTGATTGCTTGACGGCCGATTCCACCTCGGCCGCAAATTCCTGGGAATAGACCACACCGATCGCGCCGGAATTATCGATCATATAGGCGTAGTCTTTGGCCTTAAGCAGCGTGTTCAAAGCGACAGGAATAATCCCCGCTTTGATGGCGCCCCAAAAAACATAATGAAATTCCGGGCCGTCTTTAATAACCATCAACACCCGGTCGCCCTTGCTGAGGCCGAGACCTGTCAGCGCGTTACCGGCCCGGTTTACGTGTTCCGCCAGGGTAGCATAGGTGACTTGGCCGCCGCCATGAACGGTAATCGCAACTTTGTCGCCGCGGCCCTCGTCCAAATGCCGGTCGATAAACGGCACAGCGACATTAAAACTCTCAGAAAATTCGATTTTGGCAGGGGTTACCGATGTATCCACGGCAATAGTGTTATCCTGCATGGTTTCCTCCAGAGCGTTGGGGTGAAGATCAAAAAGTACAATAGTACTGCATCATAATAGCGGCCCAACTTATTCAAATTTAGCTTCCTGTCAATTGATCTGGGTTAAGGCGGGGAGGGGGGGGATCATGCGGTCCTCCAATCTTCGTACTCGTTACATATCCCCCTAACCAGTGTTCCGCGAAACTATAAAGCCGATATCGGTTGTTAAATATTTTATTTTAACGTGTAAAAGTGTCGTATATTACGATTATATCACTAGTGGATAACTTTTATGCCGCTGCTTCATTCCTCCTCCTCCCACGGCGAAATCGCTTTTGGTTTTTACAATATTGAGATCGACGCGCTGTTACTGGACGGCTTATTTTTCTATTGCACCGATTTTTGCCAAGTCATGGGGAAACTCTCCTTGGAGCCTGGCGAGGCGGAGATTGCCGGGTATCGTTTTAACGATCCGGCGGCTATTGGCGATTTTCACGGCGCCATAGAGGGGATTAATTTTACCGGCTATATGGGAGAGCTGTTCCGGCGATGGCCCATGCCTGAAACACCTGACCTGTTCCGCCAAAATCTGGCGGGAGAGGAGAGGCGAGACGAAAGCGAGGCCATTCTCGCCCGCCATGCAGGGGCTGAAACAATTATCTGCCGGAGAAATAAAGGTGGTGTGGTCGAAATCGGCGCGTTCATTTTCTCGCCCGGTCAGTTTCTGGACCTCATTCGCTATGTCAGACGCGGCGGCTATCCGACCTGGGAAGGCTATGAAGACGGAAAAGCGCCCGTCTGCGTAATCAACCTCGCAGCCGCCTGGGGGCTGGCTCAGTAGGAATCGGGGGGGGGCAATATTGCGGAAATTCTCTACGTTTTCGGCATAAATTTATTATAAAAGGACCCCGGCTCTATTCGAACCAGGATCCTTTTTATTCTGTGATGTAAAATCCCTAGTGGAATTTCACATATTCAAAGTCTGTCGCCTGGCCGTGGATGCCTTTGGCGGGCTGGGCGACCCAACTGGCCATTTTGTCCGGCTCGGTCACGGGAACCATGAGGGTTTGGATGAAGGCTCTGTCTTCATCGTTGGGCAGCCAATTGTCGACATTGGCGTTCCATTTTTCCTCGCTTATGACTTGGCCGTCCGGGGTTGCTTTGATGCCAACAAAATTGCCGATATTGCGGTTGAAGGCGCTGTTGGGCAGGGTGATCTTGAAGTTGACACCGGCGTTTACTAGGGTTTTGTTCCAGCGGTCGACGCCACGCTGGCAGTCTTCGGCGTAATCATCGCGGAGACGTTCGTTGATGGCTGTCAGAGCCGGCATTTCCACCTTAATGATCTTACCATCTTGTACTTCCGGCACCATATAGACGTCGTTCCCGAGGAGATGATCGTCGTCGATCTTAGTTTCCAGATACCGGCCTTTCAGACCCATGGAATAGAAATTGGCTGCATTGGTCGATTTTTCTTGGCCGAACAGATCCAAGCAGATGGAAAAATGATAATTGACGTATTTCTGCAGGGTCGCCAGATCGATGCCGCCGTACTGGCGGATGTCCATGGTGTCATGCTCTTTAATCAATTCGGCGGAGCGTTGAACGACGCGGCTGACACCGGTTTCACCGACAAACATGTGATGAGCTTCTTCCGTCAGCATAAAGCGGCAGGAACGTGACAGCGGGTCAAAGCCGGATTCAGCCAGGGAGGCTAGCTGATATTTACCGTCGCGGTCCTGGAAATAGGTGAATAGATAGAAGGACAGCCAGTCCACGGTGTCGACGTTAAACGCTTCCAGAATACGGGGCTTGTCCACACCCCCGGCATGGCGTTTCAGCATCTCATCCGCTTCTTCGCGGCCATCGCGGCCGAAATAAGCGTGCAGCAGATACACCATGGCCCATAAATGGCGGCCCTCTTCCACGTTCACCTGGAAAAGGTTACGCAAATCATAAAGGGACGGGCAGGTGCGGCCAAGGGCGCGCTGTTGCTCAACCGAGGCGGGCTCCGTGTCGCCCTGGGTGACGATCAGGCGGCGCAGTTCGGCGCGGTATTCGCCGGGCACTACCTGCCAGGCTGCTTCGCCTTTGTGGGAACCGAAATTGACTTCGCGGTCTTGTTCGTTTTCGGCGAGGAAGATGCCCCACCGGTATTCCGGCATTTTCACCATGTCGAAATGGGCCCAGCCGTCGGCGCCGACATCGATGGCCGTCCGCAGATAGACTTCGTAATCGGAGGTGTCATTGGGCCCCATCTCATTCCACCAGTCGATATAAGCGGGCTGCCACTTTTCCAGCGCCCTCTGGAGGCGGCGGTCATCGGACAAATTGACGTTATTCGGGATTAATTGGGAATAATCTATTTTGTTCATGATTTATACTCAGTTCTTTACTATTTGCGTTACACGCGATTGCGATCGTAATTGGTTTTCTGACCGGTGCCGAAAAGTTTCAGTGCACCTTCCTCGCCGACCGCATTGGGCCGCTGGAATATCCAGTTTTGCCATGCGCTCAAACGGCCGAATATCTTGGTTTCCATGGTTTCCGGACCGGCGAAGCGGAGACTGGCCTCCATACCGGTAAGGGCGTCGGGAGAATAGCTGGCCCGCTCTTCAATGGCGATGCGCACCTCATCTTCCCAATCGATGTCGTCGGGGATGAAGGTAACCAAACCCAGATCGTCCGCCCCTTCGGCGTTCAGATCGTTGCCGATTTCGGCTTTGACGTCTTCGATCTTGTCGCCGCCGCCTAAAAATCGGGTTTCGAGGCGGGTAATACCGTTGCACATGGGCAAAGGACCGAAATTCATGCCGGTCGGACGTATCATCGCCTCGGCCTGATTGGAGCCTTCGAAAATTCCTTCCAGCATGAAACTGCGGTCGGCGGCGAGCAGAAGCTCCATCAAGGTGCCGGTGAAGCAACTGCCGGGTTCGACCAGGGTAATAATGCTGCGGGACGACACGTCGAGACGCTTGAAGGTGCGCTTCATGTAATTGGTGATTTCGCGGACCAGCCAGTTATCAGCATTGTCCAACAAGGCCTTATCTGCGACTTCGACAAAATCCGCATTGCCCTCGGTGCGGAAAACCCAGGTGCTGACGGTGATTTCGTTGGTCCGCATATGGAGGATGAAATCATCAAACTCGCGGATGAAGGCGAGGGGCCAGAAGTTGACGCCGGCGGCGTGAATGGCGTCGGCATCCTGCTCCGGCTCTTGGTCCGGGCCTTTAATCATGATTTCCGCTACGGCGCCGTCACGGTCGATTTTGGCGGAAATATGGGGATAGGTGATTTCGTCATCGGTAATTTTCCGGTTCAGCGGGGTCAACTCGATTCCTTTAGCGTCTTCTGGACGGCTTGAATTCTTGGCGAACTCTAATGCTCTTTCATTGGCTTTCTCCATCAGACCGGAGCGGGGGGCCAGTTCGTCCACCAGATCCCATTCCACGGCGCGGTTGCCTTTGATACCTTCGTTCAGGGTACAGAAGAAATCAGCCCGGTCGCGACGCACATGCCGCTTATCAACCACCCGGGTCAATCCGCCCGTTCCTGGCAACACGGCCAGCAGGGGAACCTCCGGCAGGGATACGGTACTTGATCCGTCATCGACCAAAATGATGTGATCGGCGGCCAGGGCTAATTCATAACCGCCACCGGCGGCCGTACCGTTGACGGCGCAAATATATTTCTGATCGGAACAGCCGGTGGAATCTTCGATGCCGTTGCGAGTTTCATTGGTAAATTTACAAAAATTCACTTTATGAGCATGGGATGAAGTACCCAGCATGGCGATATTGGCACCGGCGCAAAAAACGCGATCCTTGGCCGACTTCATGATAACGCTTTTGACTTCGGGATGCTCGAAACGCAGGCGCTGGGTGGCGTCGTAAAGCTCGATGTCAACGCCGAGATCGTAAGAGTTGAGCTTGAGTTCGTAGCCAGGAACCATGCCGCCATCTTCCTGAACATCCATGGCCAGGGTTGCAACAGGTCCGTCAAGACTTAATTGCCAATGTTTGTATTGGCTGGGATTCGTTGAAAAATCGATCATGTCACCATCTTTGACGTTGTTTTAGATCCAGGATAAAATTTTTTCCCGATTAAAATTCACTGTTATTTGTCTGAATTGGGCCGTTTTTTCTATAGTGACCGTAAAACGGTACCAAAATACTTATTTACAAAATATGATGCGACTCGTACCATTAAGTCAAGTGTTAAATAGAAGTATTTTAAAGTAGGTAGGGTAATTTATTAAAATAAAGGGATATTATGTTAGCTGAAACAAGAATTCCAAACGTGGAAATCCGGTTAGCCACCCTTGATGATTTGCATGATATTACCGAATTAGATGCTCAAATAACTGAGCTCCATAAGCTCGATTATTGGCAGGAAATGTTCCAACGTTATGTCGAACGGAGTGAGGGTCATTTCCTGGTCGCCCAAATGCCCGGTGATATCCGGTCCGATGCCGGCGATTTGCACGGTGTCCAAGGATTTATTGTTGGCGAAGTGCGGGCGTGGGAATTCGGATCACACCCCTGCGGCTGGATAATGGTTGTCGGCGTCAGCCCCAACCATCGTGTGCGCGGCATCGGAGAATTTCTTTATAACGCCATAGCAGATAAGTTTCGCGACGATGGTGTTGATAAAATTCGCACCATGGCGGCTCGCAACGATCGATTGAATATGTCTTTTTTTAGATCGCAAGGGATGATGGCCGGACCGTTTATCGAATTAGAGAAGTCAATTGATTAAATGAAAAATTATTTTCAGCACGATGCATTTTTCGGTTTATAGAAGGAGACAAAGATGAGGCTGCAAAAAGCAACCAGGTACGGTCTTTATTCTGTATTAGAACTGGCGCAGGATCCTGGGCGTCAATTGTCAGCTACCGATATCGCTGAAATTTACGGGATATCCGCCAATCATTTGGCGAAAGTATTGCGTGATTTAGGCCGGGCGGGCCTGGTCGATTCGGTTCGCGGGGCCGGCGGCGGTTACCGCTTTTCCGGCAACGCCAAGCGAACGACGCTGATGGATATCATCAACCTTTTCGAAGATATCGGCAGCGATGCATCCAGTGCGGCCGATCCTGGCGACGATACGGATATCGGCCAGTCCCTTCTTCTGGTTTTGGGGGAAATCGACGACATTGCCCGGGCAACATTTGGCTCGATTACCATCGATACGCTTCTGAAAACCATGCGGTGGCGTCAGGAACGGGAAGAAGAGGCGCCCGCCATCACCGAGGAAGTCGCCTAAATCTGTTGTCCTCATTGCCGCTCCATGAAATCATCGGAGCCATGCTGAAGAGTTTTAATCATATTCGATCTCTTTTGATCGTCTGAAACTGGCGGTATTCCTCGTTGTATTTGCGGCGACAATGATGCCCGCTTTGGTCGACGTCGCCAGCACATTTCAAATTGGTTTCTTTTTGGCAGTAACGGGCAGGGGGCGTTTCTGGGTGCGCTGGTCCTGGCCACCCTAACACTCTATGTTGAACTGGTGAATGCCCAGGGCGGTCTATTGGGACGGCGGGTGGAACTGATCGACTATGATGTCAGCATAGATAGCAAAAAAGCGCAATCCACCGTTCGCCGCTTTATCGATCGCACGGCACTGCTGGCCCGGACTTTTTGGATTTTGCCGGTGCTGCCGCGGACGGTGGGTCCATGCCGGTGGCCTCGTTGATCCTGGCCGATAAGCTGCCAGCTTCTGATCCGGAAAATGCGCGCTCGACGCCTATATCAGCTTCTATCAAAAACGCTGGGGAATCGCACTAACCGTAAACGGGGCTCATGCCTTTGATGCTATCCGAATTGTCGCGGCTGCCGTGGAGCAGGGCGCAGCTTTGAAAAAAGCAAGATTCGGAGTCAAATTGAAATTCTGGACGGTTATGTCGGCGCCAACGGTATTGTCAGGATGACGCCGGTAAATTATTGGGGCTTGATCTGAATGCTTTCAAGATGGCGGAAATCCAGCCTGGAGAGTGGTTTTTTGCGGAATAGAAATGTGCTAACCAGGACAGGAAATAGTGATCGATGGGCTACGAGTTGCCAGCCTGTCCCCAGGCAGGCATAAATCAAGGCGTGCACAATTCACGTGGTAAACAGGTGTTGTAGAGCATGAATGTCGTCGCAGTCATACCTGCCCGCTGGGCGTCAACCAGATTTCCCGGCAAACCGTTGCAGGCAATTTCCGGTAAGGCGATGGTTCATCATGTCTGGGATCAATCCAGCAAAGCCAAAAGCGTCGATCAGGTGTTAATTGCTACCGACGATCAGCGCATTGCCGACTATTGCGATGCCGAAGGTCTCAAATATGTCATGACCCGCGACGATCACCCCACAGGTAGTGATCGTTTAGCCGAAGTGGCTACAAAGTATCCAGCTGATGTCTATGTTAATGTACAGGGCGACGAACCGTTGATTGAACCAGAATCCATCGACGCTGTCGGCCGATGCCTGCTGGATAATTTGGATCGGAATATCGAAGTTTCGACTGGCTACATCGATGAAGCCGCGGATGATCAACTGGACAATCCTTCGGTCGTTCATCTTGCCCCGACGCTAGATGGCTGCGTTCTGTCACTGTCGCGGTTTCCTATTCCTTTTCCCATGGTGGAAACCACGCAGCGAACGGTTCATGTCGGTCTGTACGCCTTTACCGGCGCCGCCCTTAAGCGCTATTCCAAATGGGATCGTGGCCCCATCGAGCGGGCGGAAAGTATTGAGATTTTAAGGTTCATGGAAAGGGGCGAAAGGATCGCCTGTGTGCCCGTGGCACCAGGTTCGATCGGTGTCGATACGCCGGAAGATCTTGCCGCCGTAGAAGCAATTTTGGGAGATAAGGCTTGAGCAAAAAGCAATTGATGGACCGGCTTGCGGGCCTTAAAATACTTTCATTGGATGTCGACGGCGTGCTCACCGATGGCGGGCTCTACTATACCGAATCCGGGGAAGAATTGAGGAAGTTCAACGTCAAGGATGGGATGGGTATGAAACGCGCCCAGGCCGCCGGCGTAGCGGTAGTCATCATTACCACCAGTTCAACAGCCGCCATCGCCCACCGTGGGCGAATGCTTGGGTTGGATTACGTCTATCTTGAATGTGAAGACAAATTGAATCAATTAGTGCAATTGTGCGATCAGATGGGGGTCGATCTGGACCAAGTCGCTCACGTGGGCGATGATCTGGTCGATCTACCTGTTTTGAAGTCGGTCGGCTGTCCGATGACGGTGGCAGATGCAGTTGATCTGGTTAAAGCGGCGGCGCTTTATGTTACCGAAAAAAAAGGCGGCGATGGCGCTGTCCGGGAAATCTGTGAGATGATATATGAGGCCAAGAACAGTACCTGATACGCGAAGTACGCAAAGGCGCATATAGAATATGAGCACTCCCTGCGACAGTTCAGGTGGCATGGTGATATTAGGCGCCCAAGACGATCTGTCAGGGGATTTTCAGGAGTCCAGCCTGGATGAGCGACTGGACGAAGCCGAAGCCCTGGCTCGCAAGATATTGGCGACCCAACCTGAAAATCCCGATGCGCTGAACGGGTTGGGGTTGATCAATCAGCAGCAAGGCCGCTATGACGACGCGGCGACGCTGTTTGACCAGGCTTATGCCATTGATCCCGAGCGGGGTGATTTTAAACAGAATCTGATCGAGGCTCTGGCGGCGGCGGCGAAGTCCAATGCGGAAAGCGGTTTCTACCAAGACGCCATTGCTTTTACAGAACGTGTTTTAAATCTTCAACCCAACGATGCAGTTTTGGTAGCCCGGATGTCCTTTGTGTTGACCCTAGCGAAGCTGTACGGACAGGCGTTGGCGCTGGCCGACCGGGCAATCAGCCTCGATCAATCCGCTGTTGAGGCACATGACGCACGCGGCTTGGCTTTGCTTGGCCTCAAAAAGTTCGAACATGCGATCACTTGTTTCGAATTGGCCACAAATTTAAACCCCGATTACGTGGAAGCAAAAGTTAACTTGGGTTCAGCTTATCATGCCAAGCGTGATTTCAAGCGCGCCATAGCTAGCTTTGATGATGCGATTAGCGCCAATTCTGGTAGCGCCCAGGCTTTCAACAATCTGGGGATTGCGCTGGCTGACATGCTTAGTCTGGTGGAAGCCGAAACGGCTTTGCGGCAGGCAATATTGATCGACCCCGAATATGCCGAAGCGCATTTCAATTTGAGCCGCGTCCTGCTGATGGCCGAAAAATTCAGGGAGGGCTGGTTAGAGAATGAGTGGCGCTGGCTGTGTCCCAAGTTTCCTTCGACGTGGCGGGAATTTGCTTACCCCATGTGGCATGCGGAACAGCTCGAAGGTAAGACGATATTGGTGTGGAGTGAGCAGGGGATCGGTGATGAGATCATGTTCGCCAATATGCTGCCTGATGTCGTCGATGCAGGCGCGACATTGGTTGTTGAATGCAACGACCGCTTGGTACCCGTATTGTCTCGGTCACTTGAAAACTGCCTAGTCGTTGCCAGAACCGACCCACCCGATCTGCGGATTGAAGCGGCGGAAATTGATTATCAAATCTCGCTGGGTTCCTTAGGATTAATTTACCGTAATTCCGCCGATGCATTCCCCAAACATATTGGCGGCTACCTGCGGGCAGATGAATCGCTGACCGAAAAAATTCGGGAGCGTTATGATGCGCTAGGCGACGGTTTGAAAGTCGGCATCTGTTGGCGTAGTGGCAATCCGATTGTCGGTCACGAACGCAGCGCGCCGTTGGAATTGTGGGATGAATTATTGGCGATGCCGGGTGTGCAGTTTGTCAACCTGCAATATGGTGACATCGAGGCGGAACTGGCGGGCGTGAAAGAGCGTATTGGTATCGAAATTTACCAGGATAAAGCCGTTGACCCTTTTAGCAGCGCCGAGGATTGGTTCGCTCAGATCGCTGCGCTCGACCATGTTATTTCGGTCGACAACTCGACCATACAAGTATCCGGATCCCAAGGCGTGCAGACTTGGACACTTCTTTCGTATTCACCGGAATGGCGGTTTGGCGCCGAGCGCTGGGATCACCTTTGGCATCCTGCTATCAGGGTCTTCCGCCAGCGTGAAGCTGGTAAATGGACACCTTTATTTGCCGAGGTTAAAATGGCTCTGGAATCGCAAATTGATCATGCCGGGTAAGATAGATTTCAGTTTACCAGAGGGTAAGTAGTAGCGCCTACTTTTCAACTTGCTCGCCGCGAAGCGCATTAATTAGGGGTGCCAAATGATTTTCGTACCGGCGCCATCTTTCCGATCGGCCTTTCATTAACGGTTCTCGAACCTGCACCGCACTCGCTGTACGGACAGCACGCGAAGTACTATAGAACGCCAGACACTTCTAATCCCACGACAGATTACAATGATCTAGAATCCGCCTGATATTTTCTTCTGGTTGATCAACCAAATCCTCGTATTCGACATCTAATATAGGATCCGTAGGAAGTATTTCATGCCAATAACTCATGAGTGTGCCGTTTTAGATTTTTCATTCTACTCCCCTTGCCGAACCAGATATCCGATAGGTAGGGATATTTTACACCGCTGGCAGGCACCCGCCGAAGAGCCGATTTATTTCTATCAGCGGGCAACGGTCCATAACCACCTTTAGACCAATGGCTTCGGCACGTTTGGCGGCTTCATCGTTGCGGACGCCAAGTTGCATCCAGATTACACTGATGCCCTTATTTTGCGCTTCTGCAACCGCCTGTTTTACCGAATCGGCGGCGGCATGTGAGTTGCGAAATATATCGACCATCTGAAACTTTTCGGCGATGGAATGCAGGTCGGAAAATACTTTTTCACCGTGAATATTCGATCCCGCTGCATCGGGATTTACCGGTAGGACATGGTAACCATGGTCCTGGAGTTCAGCCATAACGCTGTTGCTGGTGCGGGATGGATCGGGACTGGCGCCGGGCATGGCGATGGTGCGGACCGACGTCAGGATACCGGCAATGAATTCGTCGCTGTAGGTGAGGGGGGACATGCGAATAGGTAATCAGTTTTTCTGGCGGCCTTGCCAGACCGGCTGGCGCTTTTCGAGAAAGGCATCAATGCCTTCAATGGCGTCACGCTCCTGCATATTTTCAGCCATGATCCGGCTGGCGTGAGCGTAGGCGTCTTCTAATTCCATAGAAAGTTGTGGGTAGAATGATTTCTTGCCGATGGCAATGGTTAAGGATGATCGGCTGGCGATGCTTTCGGCATATTTCATCACCGTGCTTTCCAATTGATCAAACGGTACGGCCTTGTTGATCAATCCGAAGCGGACAGCGTCTTCGGAATCAAATAATTCGCCCATCAACAGCATCTCCATAGCGTGCTTGTGGCTGATATTGCGGGTGAGGGCGACCGCCGGCGTCGAACAGAAAAGGCCATTGGTGACGCCGGGCGTGGCAAATCGGGCCTCTTCCGAGGCAAACGCCAAATCGCAATTGACCAGCAACTGACAGCCGGCGGCGGTGGCGATTCCGTGGGCCTGGCCGATGATCGGTTGAGGCAGATTGTTCATGGTGACCATCATGCGGCTGCACAATAGAAACAGGTCGTGAATGGTATCGAAGCTGGGGTCTGACCGCATTTCCTTGAGATCATGGCCGGAACAGAAAATACTTCCGTTGCCTTTTAAGATGACCACTTTAATGGCGACATCATCACCAATTTCATAGAAAGCATTTTGCAATTCTGTCAGCATTTCCGTGGACATTGCATTTAAAAATTTGGGACGGTTCAGGGTCAGTAAGCAAATACCGTCCTGAACGTCACGTATCAGGACGGGTTCATTATCGATTTTTGGTGTGGTCATATGATTATCCGGTACAATTTATATTTTCTGGCTCGACGGTCGGAAATTTTGTAGCGAATTGTCCGGTCTCGCAAGTCAATTCGGCAAGAGAGTGAAACAATGATGGGGTGTCATAATACCGCGCACATAACTATTTGTTTTCATGTAATTATTTCGTAATTTTTTACGTTGACTTGCCGGTTTATCCTGGCATAATCCCGCGCTCTCACAGACGGGGCCGTAAATATTGAAGGTCCTGTTGTTTAATTTATTGGATTGGGTTGCATATGAACACTTATTCGGCAAAACAGTCGGAAGTTGTACGCGGCTGGTTTTTGATTGATGCGGAGGAGGTGGTTTTAGGCCGTCTCGCCAGCATCGTATCAATGCGCCTGCGTGGTAAACACAAAACGACGTACACGCCTCATATAGATTGTGGCGACAACATCATCGTCGTCAACGCTGACAAGGTCAAACTGACCGGCAACAAGCGCGCCGACAAAACTTATTATTGGCATACCGGTTATCCGGGCGGTATTAAAAGCCGCACCGCCGGTAAAATCCTTGAAGGTAAGCATCCGGAACGGGTAGTGATCAAAGCGGTTGAGCGCATGATCTCCCGCAATCCTCTTGGCCGCCAGCAGATGCGCAAACTGCATGTTTACGCTGGCACGGAGCATCCTCATGACGCTCAGAAGCCGGAAGTCCTGGACATCGCCGCCATGAACCCGAAGAATAAGAGGAGCGCTTAACAGTGGTTGATGAAAATAACCCCCTCGAAAATCTGAAAGAGGTTATGGAAGCCAAAGTAGCTGAGAATGCTGCTGGTGAAGATGCGCTGGTTGAAACTGATGGCGAAGCCGCGCCGGAGACGGCAGCCGCTACCGATACGCTGGTGGAGGAAGCGCCTGTTTTGGCCGAACCAAAAATTGACGAACATGGCCGTTCCTATGCCACTGGTAAGCGGAAAGATGCGGTGGCCCGTGTCTGGATCAAGCCGGGCAGCGGTAAAATAAAAGTCAATAACCGAGAAGTGGGAACCTATTTCGCGCGTCCTGTGTTGCGCATGCTGATCAACCAGCCTTTCGACGTTGCCGAGCGGACCGATCAGTACGACGTCATCTGCACGGTCAAGGGCGGTGGATTGTCCGGCCAGGCCGGCGCCGTCCGTCATGGTATCTCGAAGGCCCTGACCTTGTATGAGCCGTCCCTGCGCCCGGCCCTCAAGAAAGAAGGCTTCCTGACCCGCGACAGCCGTGTCGTCGAACGGAAAAAGTATGGTCGCCGCAAGGCTCGCCGGAGCTTCCAGTTCTCGAAGCGATAATACGCAGAATACAAAAAAGCGTTATAAAACAATGGTTTGGATGTTTTCTAACCCTTTTTTATTTGAGGCGTATTTGAGGCGCAATCACCTGAAAACTGCGATTTCTCTATAACGAAAACTTGACGAAAACGCACAAATTAGACACTTTGCGTTTCCAGTTCTTATTACCGAAACCAGTTTCCAAAAAGGCGCAGAGAATGTCGGCAACATATAAAGACAGACACGACAGCAAAATCTACGGGAGTAG
>PVBE012164804.1_pt1 | contig 49172 bp, 47 predicted proteins | sample 1631181 | NCBI WGS metagenome assembly PVBE01 (sample SAMN08397723, study PRJNA350692) | Marine metagenome, whole genome shotgun sequencing project. | isolation source: water | place: Pacific Ocean | collected 2012-04
CAGACCCCGCACATTGGGCGTTAGAGCCTTTCTTGTGGGTTTGATATGGACGAAATGAGAGTCGAGGAGTAGTCTTGATAATCTGGAAGTCCCACCATCTGATTATTCGGAGAAATAATGTTATTACGGGTCCACATTATTGCGGCAAGTGCATGGCTAGGGTTAATCGTTGCGGAAACCGTAATGGAATTAATGGCAAAGGATAAAAGTACACGGCTTTTTGTCGCTAAGGCCCACAAAATAATCGACATCTATTTTGAGGGGCCGCTGGTAGCAATCGTGTTACTCACAGGCTCTATACTGCTCTACCAGTTGTGGCCGAACGCTTCTTTCCTGTTGCTCGCTAAAGTTACCGCCGGGCTGACTGCTGTCTTGAGCAACATCTTGTGCATTGATTGGGTTATCCGCCGTGCTCAGGCAAAAAATGAAAGCGAGTTTTCTAAATACGCGAGGAGAATCTCCTGGACAGGTTATATAGTCCCACTTGGTTTCCTGGCACTAGCCATTGGGCTTTACGGTGTTTGATAAATATGGAATATGGGCGCAGTATCACCGATGCCTGCCTGTCCCTTGATGAAACCTTGCCCTTGTTGGAGCAACTCAACCAGTATCATTGAAGCCATCATTGCCAAAACCCGGTTCTACTGCATAATAAAGCCTATGAAGGAATCTGATTATCTTCCGTTTGTCCCCGGACATACAATTAACCCTCAACCTGCACGGACGTAATTTTGGTCGTCATTTCGCTAGTGTTTTTCTGTTACCTAGTCGTTCTGTTCAGTCTCGCCATTTGGACCAGAAAAGGGACCCAGAGCCTCAGTGGCTATTTCCTCGCTGACAAGAAACTGCCTCCATCGGTCGTTGCCTTCAGTACCAATGCAACGGGCGAAAGCGGGTGGTTGCTGCTTGGCTTGACTGGCATGGGTTACGCTGTTGGCGTGCAGGCATTCTGGGTGGTTGCCGGTGAGGTGATAGGCATTAGCCTTGTATGGTTATTGCTTGCCCGAAGGATAAAACACCTGGGTGATGAGTCTGACTCCATCACCGTGCCGGATCTCTTATCCGCGAAATTTGTAGACCCCCAAAATCTGATCAGGAAGGTCAGTGTGCTGGTTATCCTGGTCATGGTAGGGACCTATGTCAGCGCCCAGATGGTTGCAACGGGTAAGGCCTTCAGTACTTTTACTGGTATGGACTATTCACTTGCGGTCGTGTTTGGAGCAACCATCATCATTGCCTACACGCTTATTGGCGGCTTCAAAGCGGTAGCCTTTACGGACCTGGTGCAGGGGATTTTAATGCTGGGGGGGCTTATTCTCGTGCCAGCAGTGGCAATAACTTCCCTTGGCGGGGTGGAGGAAATGTTAGGTGGATTGCATGATATAGATGCCTATCTGCTTGACCCCTTTCGCCCCAGTGAGAGCGGGTACAGCGTCTGGATACCTATTTTGAGCTTCCTTGCCATTGGCCTGCCATTCCTGGGAGTTCCCCAGTTGACGGTACGGTTTATGTCAGCGGTCAGTGAGGCGAGTATCAGGACGGCAGGGAGCATTTCCATCATCGTTACGTTTCTGTTTGGAACCGGTGCGGTCCTAACAGGTATGGCAGGGCGCGTACTGGTTCCAGAGCTTGAAGATTCGGAGACAGTGTTCCCGGTTCTGGCGGCTGAACTATTTCCAGACGCAGTCACCGGCCTGCTCATGGTTGTCGTGCTGGCGGCAATTATGTCAACGGTGGACAGCTTGTTGCTTTTGGCATCGTCAGCAGTGGTGAGAGACTTTCTTCAGAAAATTCGAGGCTCCGGGCGCGATGACTCGGACCTGGCACGCTATGGGAAGATCACCACGCTGGTGATTGGTGTAATGGCTGTCGTTTTTGCGTTAATGGAAAGCCCGCTGATCTTCTGGCTTGTACTCTTTGCCTGGTCAGGGCTGGGCGCAGCCTTTGGGCCCGTCATCGTATGTCTGTTCTATTACCCCAAGCTGACTCTATACGGCGCCCTTGCCAGTATTTCCGGTGGTTTTCTTACCTCGGTAATCTGGGTGGTATCGCCCCTTAAATCAGCTTTGAATGACCTCTATGAGATGATTCCCGGCTTCATCGTGGGATTGCTGCTCGCGATCCTTGTCAGTCAATTTACACAACCAACAAATGTTTCGCCGACCAAGACGGGCAAGCCTTCCTGAAACCTTTGGCTTTTGGTCCGTGTTGCTTTTGGGCAATGCTTCTTGCAGTCTAGGTTATCAGTGCATCGACCGCGCAGGCTCGATCCGGGTATATCAGCAAGGGATTGATGTCCAACTCTTCAATGCTGTCACGATGGTCAGTCACAAGTTTGGAAACCTTCAGCAGGCAATCTATCAGTAACTCCCGGTTGACGGGCAGTTGTCCACGAACGCCGTCGAGCATTCTGTGCCCCTTGATCTCCTCCAGCATGTCTTCGGCGTCACGGCGTTTGATTGGTGCAACTCTAAAGGACACATCCTTGAGCACCTCGACAAAAATCCCCCCAAGGCCAAACATGATGACCGGGCCAAATACGGGGTCCCGGGTCATGCCAATGATCACTTCAACGCCGCCTTGGAGCATTTCCTGGACCAGGACACCACTGATGTCGGCATCTGGCGCATATTGCCGGGCATTTTCAATAATTTCCTGGTAGGCATCTCTTACTTCCTGTTCTGATGCCAGGTTCAGCCTGATGGCATCGGCTTCAGTCTTATGCAGGATCTGGGGTGATTGAATTTTCATTACCACCGGGTAGCCGATCTTTGCCGCCAGCGCGACGGCTTCATTCTCATCCCGGGCCAGTTCCTCACGGGTTACGGGTATATCGTAGTCGGCGAGGACCTGCTTACATTCATATTCCGTCAGCCCTCCATCGGAATTAAGCAGTTTGTCTGCAACAGGGTGTGCTTTTTGCTTCGCAATAACTTCGTTGGTGGCATCATCTTGCGCACGCCGGACCTTACGCTGATACCAGGCAAGGTCTGCAATGGCCTTTGGCGCCTGCGGCCCCTCAGATATCATGGTAACGCCGCTTTCACGCAGGTGTTCCAGTGGCTTTTTCATCTCCTCATGCGCGTGACGCGTGGTGATGACAATGGGTTTATCAGTGGCTTGCTGAATGTCGATAATTTCCTGGGCACTCTCCTTGTCCCGGATAAATCCCTGCATCAGGACGATGTCGATCTCCTTGGCGGCACTGAGTACCTTCAGACTTCGACCCATCATCCGCGGGTCATTGGCCGCCGCAGCGGTAAGGTCAATTGGGTTCTTCGCTGAGCCAAATGGCGGCAGGACTTCTTCGAGACATTTTTTGGTTTCACCGCCAATTTCTGGCACTTCGAGGCCGTTGCTCTGACACATGTCGGTCATCATGACACCATGACCACCGCTGCCACCGAGAATGGCAAGGCGATTCCTCTCAAAATTCTGCCCGCTACGATGCAGGTGAACAAAGGCAATCAGTTCGCTCAGGTCGTTAATTCTGATAATGCCCATCTGCTTGAAAAAGGCTGTGTATATTTCATCATCGCCTGCAAGCGACCCGGTGTGTGAATTCGCTGCCCTGGCTCCAGCGCCAGTTCTGCCAACCTTGAGCAGGAGAATGGGCTTGCCTAACTCCAGCGCCCGTTCCGCAACGCTTCTCAATTTGTCGCCATCCCTCGCGCCTTCCAGGTAACCTCCTATCACCTCCGCATGGGGGTCGGTCAGGAGATACTCAATACAATCTGCTACTTCACAGTCTGCCTCATTGCCGACGCTGGCAAATGAACTGAAGCCGACTCCGGCCTCGGTAGCTTCCAAATAGGACATGGCACCGAAGGCTCCGCTTTGGGTAACAAAGGCCAGGGTTTGGGGTTCGACAGGTTCAAGGTCCATGATATGTGCAAAGGATGCCATGCATGAATTGGTCTGATTCATGAGTCCTAGGCAATTGGGCCCCATCAGCCGAATACCATTCTCCCTGGCGAGTTCAGTTATCTCCGCCTGCAGCGCAGCGCCTTCTTCATTAACTTCCGCGAATCCTGCGCTGAAGATTACTGCAGCCTTAATGCCTTTCTCAACTCCCTGCCTGATGACTTCCAGTACGGCTGACGCAGGGACGCTGACAACGATCAGCTCAATTTCATCCGGTACTTCCCGCAGGCTTGGGTAGCAGGGCGTGCCATAGATTTCATCATACTGGGGATTAACCGCGACTATCGTGCCGGCGAAACCCTTGTCTTTTAGTGCCTTAAGAGGCCTGCCGCCTGGTTTGAATCTCTGCATTGATGCGCCAATAATGGCGATCGATTTGGGGTTGTATAGGTATTCGATACCGGTGGACTCTTTGTTCTCGGCATCGGTAGCTTGCATTCCGGGCATACCACTTTCCATTTAAAGCTCCTAGACTAATTCGCTGGACAGGTTGGTGCATTCGGTGGTAGACGTATTTACCTGAACCGAAGCAAAAATTCGGGATAGGTCCAAAGAGAGACACTGCGACTTCGGCGATGCACACTAAATGTAGCGGCCCCTGGTGTCAAGTTATAAGCCAGTTACAGAGGTATGATCGGGTAGGTGTGAAGCCCGGGTCTTTTTTACAGACAGGGCGAAACTATTGGTTCGCCGGTGAAGAGCGCTCAAGTTCGGCAAACAGTTCGACGACCTCCTCAAGCGCCTCCTGAAAACGATAGTCTGTTACTGAGGATATGAGGCTTTCAAGCATCTTAGGTTCGACTCTAGCTAAAAGCCCTTTGATATTTCCAAGCAATTTATAGGCATCGTGGCTGTGTTCAGCGATTTTTCCCCGCAACTCAGCGAGGACTTCGATTGCAGATTCAGAGCCCATAGGTTCTGAATTTCTAGTCGTCAGCAGTTCGAGTGTGGCTAGTCCCTTGATGAGTTCATTGAAGCTCCTCTTGCAGTCATCCAAACACACATCAAATGATTCAAGTCCCAGGTGGTTTACCAACTCTACCAGCTTCTGTTACAGCTCTATTGCGCCAATGTTACCGGCTACACCCTTCAATGTATGGGCGATGATTTTGGCCTGTTCATATCATGACGATGGTTTTCATAGGTGGTAACAAGGATACGGTGATAAGTCTCTTCATTGTTACGAAGCGTACCGAGTACGCTCTCGGTATCCAGGAATGTCAGTTTATCCAGAAAGGAGGGCGCTGAGTCAGGTGATTCCTGTGGTAACGTTTCGTCAATATTTTCCAGAATTAGGTACTTGGATAATACCTCAACCAGCTCACTCTCATTGATGGGTTTTGCAAGGTGGTTATTCATTCCCGCATCGAAGGCTCTCACTTTATCTTGATCCAAAGCATAGGCAGTCATTGCTACGATAGGTAAGGCTACAGAATCCTGTGATTTGCAGACTTCCCTCGTCGCATCATAGCCATCCATTTCTGGCATCTGAATATCGATAAGAACAAGGTCATACTGTCTTTCCTGAACCTTCCTGACTGCATCTTTCCCATTCAGTGCTGTGTCGGTGTGAAGGTGCAATGCATTCAACACCTCTACCACGATCTGCTGATTAACCTCGTTGTCTTCAACAATTAAAATGCTAGAGGGCACGGATCTCATAAATTCATGCTGCCCTGCCTGTGATTGTTTATCCTGCCAAATCTCCTGCAGTTGTTTAGCGGTTTCGATGCCATCCAGGCCTGTCTGCTATAGTGTCGAGACACCCGCTCTTGAGATGGCATGCGCATGATCACCCTCTACCAATTTGAAATCTCCCCCTTCTGTGACAAGACCCGTCGTGCACTTACTTATAAGGGACTTGAATTTGAAGTAAAGGAGATGTTGTTTTCCCAGGAAGCTGAAAATCTTAAGGTGAGCCCAACTCACAAGTTTCCGGTTATTGACCGTGATGGTGACCGTTTAGCGGACTCCACTGACATTGCCTACTACCTTGAAGAGAAATACCCGGAACCACCGCTATGCCCGGCAGATCCAGCCAGTCGTGCGCATATGCATATCATTGAAGACTGGGCCGATGAAAGTCTATTCCCCTACGATCTGGCCATGCGCGGTTTATGGGAACATAACATCCCGCTCCTGATCGACGATATCTTCAAGTACGAGACACCCGAGCTCCAGAAAATGTTCGCTGAGACAGTGCCTGATGGTATTCGCCAGCAGCTAATTGCGGCTGGGCTCGGGCGCAAAGACAAGAAGGCGATACTCAATGATGTTCGCCGGCACCTGGAGGCAGTGAATGCTTTAATCCAGGCTAACAGCTGGCTTGTGGCGGATCATCTAAGCTACGCTGATATTGCAGTCGCAGCGATGTTTTTTGTCATTAATCGGGCTGAAGAAGGCGCGGCAATGCTTGATGAGTTTCCGATGATCAGGAAATGGCAAGAGCGGGTTGATGAGTTGACCTTGTGAAACAAGAGCCGCTATTCTGGTACCCCGTTGACTAGGCTGGTCCCATATTAGCGGGATACGTCTTAACCTACGACCTAATTAGACAAACCTATGAAGGCCCCAAATCAAAAACCTCTTTAGCCGTTTCTTGAGTCTATTCCGATCGGGTGGTGAGCGGCTGTCCGCAGGTGAATTAAAGCGGAATCAGGAATCACATCCAGAAACTCACACAGACCCCCCCAGGCAATAGCAACCTTTTACTAGATCCCGAACATGATTTCCTGGCACGCCTGTTCTCAGCAGAGCAGAATGAAATTAGTGAATTTCAGGCTGGGGAAAAGGACTTCATAACTCACCTTGAGGAACTGCTCGCCTCAGACAAGGCTGAAGGGCTGGTCCCCAGGATGTCCGGGAGTCTGCCGAGGCTCCTGGCGAGTCTACTCAGTGGCAGTTCAGTAAAAGAATTGAGCGACCAGGTTGTTTCTGATCCTCCCTTGCTGGCTAACATATTAAAGGTCGTTAACAGTCCCTTTATACAGACTCAAAGCGAAAAAGATTGAGAATGTGGATGAGGCCCTCGTAATTCTGGGAGAGGATGGGCTTAGGGAAGTCATTGCATCGGTCGTCCTTGGGCCAATAATGGTTACCAAAGCCGTTCCAGGGATTGATACATCGCTAAGCTCTTCCTTTTTGGGGGAAGCCCTGAAGTGTGCAGTTACCTGCAGGTCCTTTGCGAGAATGAGGGGGTCGGCTGATCCCTTTGCCGTGTTCCTGAGCGGTCTAACGAATTCAGTGGGACTCGCTGCAACTGATAACTAAAGTAGATCTTCCACCTTCACATCCGTTTAGTAACCCCTGCCTCTCTAGCATCCGGGGACTTTATAGAAAGCTAAGTTTTAATATAGTGAAGAGAAAGGAGTCAGGACATTCTTGAGGCTTTTGCCTACGGCATTGATTAAAAGACTATTAGTTCAAAGAACAATGACTCAAAGGACATAGATTCTGATCTCGCGGTATTGCACGACAGCATCAGGCTACCATTCACACACCCTGCATCAGTGCGGCGCGTATGATGAAGCCTAGGTTGCGCTGGTTGTTGATACTGACCATGGGAAGGAGGATCTGGCAGTGGGAATATGAGCAAATCGAAAAATAAATGGTCAGTCCGGGATCAGAACCACTTTAGTGCATTTGCCGTCCTGTTGATCCTTGACCGCTGCACTTATCTTGCCGAACGGGTATACCTTGATCATCTTGTCAAATGGTAAGCGGCCCTGCCTGTAGTGATTAATGAGTTCCGGGATAAATTTATCTGGATCACTGTCTCCCTCGATGATTCCCTTGATTGTGTGGCCAAAAGTAATCATGTTCATTAGTTCGCCCGGCACGGGTGTCCCCGGCGGGCAGATTCCCACAATACCAAACACCCCCTTGGAACCAAGGCAGGTAGCCGCTGACTCTATAACATCGGGATTACCCGTTGTATCAAAGATATAGTCCACGCCTTCCGGGTGGATCTCTTGAATTGCCGAAAGTAGATTTAGACCCTCCGGGTCCAGAACATGGGTTGCGCCAAAAGAGAGCGCCATTTCCCGACGGGTGGCGTAGGGCTCGAGTACCGCGATCGTGGAACACTCCTGGATTTTGGCGCCCATAACTGCGCTCAGTCCGACCGCGCCACCACCAAGAATCAGGATCGATGATTCTGCGTCTGCCGCTAAAGAACGCATTACACCGCCAGCTCCTGTTTGTACGCCGCAACCGAGGGGTCCCATGATTTCCAGCGGCAGGTCAGTATCCACCTTTACGACGTTCCTCTCATAGGTCAGGGTGTGGTGAGCAAATGAAGACTGGCCGAAAAAATTGGAGCCTAACTTGATGTCATCTAACTGGCTGCTTGAGGTGCCGTCCAGTCTTGTACCCACATAGTTGAGTAGGGGCATGGTTCTGCAGTATGCAGGGTCGCCAGTTTGGCAGCGGTCACATGCGCCGCATGAGCGAAAGCTGATCACCACATGATCGCCGGCAGAAACCTTGGCCACGTCTTTTCCGACTGCTTGCACGATACCAGCACCTTCATGGCCCAGTATGCCCGGCAATGGAAACGGTGCCGCGCCCGATGAAAAGGCCAGGTCTGTATGGCAAAGGCCCACACCCTTTATTTCAACAAGGACTTCATTATCTCTTGGTGCATCCAGCTTGATGTTTTCGATTGTGAAGCCTCTGCCTTCAGGCTGTGCAACAATTGCTTTGGTCTGCATGATCGCTCCTGTTTGTGCGTTTGTTTGTAGAGATTGCTTGTGGTGCCGTTTGCAGGTGACTGGTGTTAGTTCTCAAGGCCGGAGCGTCGGATTAACTCCTTCGTGGACGGGTCAAGGGCATCGCCTGAACTGCCGTCAAGCAAATTAGTTGCCAGACGCTTACCTAGTTCAACCCCCCACTGATCGAATGAATTGATTCCCCAGATAATGCCCTGGGTAAACACCTTGTGTTCATACAAAGCGATCAGCATGCCAAGAGATGCGGGTGATAGCTCGTCCAGCAGCAGTGTATTGCTTGGTTTGTCACCTGGATAGTGTAGATGCGGATTGTCGCTTGCTTCACCTATCATCAGGGCAGCGGCCTGTGCAACCATGTTGGCTAACAAAACCTTGTGCTGATATTCATCGCCGAGATTTTCTTTCACAATCCCGACAAAGTCGACGGGTATCAGTTTTGTACCCTGGTGCAGGAGTTGAAAAAAAGCATGTTGCCCATTAGTGCCTGCCTGACCCCAGACGATTGGCGCGGTGGTTCCTACCATTTCCAGTTCATGGATTGATGTGGATTTACCATTACTTTCCATATCAAGCTGTTGCAGGTAGGAAGGTAACAGACGCAGCCGTTCGCAGTAGGGGACAATCGCTATACTCTCGGTATCAAGGAAGTTGTTGTACCAGATACCTATCAGCGCAAGGATTACCGGCATATTCCGGTCAAGTGGGCTGTGAAGGAAATGATCATCCATTGCCTTCGCTCCTTTGAGCAGCCTGGCAAAATTGTCGTGACCAATGGATATGCTGATGGAAAGCCCGATGGCGGACCAGAGTGAGTATCGGCCACCTACCCAGTCCCAGATTTCAAATATATTACTAGTGTCAAAACCAAATTCATTCGCAGCGGCAGGCCTTGCAGTTACTGCCAGAAAATGTGATGTTCCCTGTTGTTTTTCAATGTTGAGCTGCTTTTGTAACCATTGAATAGCCTTATTGGTATTGAGCAGCGTCTCGTGGGTGGTAAACGTTTTACTGCAGGTGATGAACAGAGTTGACTGCGCCTCAAGGCTGGCAAGCAAAGTATCAATCTCTGCACCATCTACATTTGAAATAAAGTGAGTCCTGATGCCCGGCTTGCTGAATTCCCTGAGTGCTTCACAAACGAATCTGGGGCCGAGGTCTGATCCACCAATTCCGATATTAACAACATCAGTAATGGACTTTCCTGTAGCTCCCTTCCATTCTCCCGAGCGAACAGCATCACTGCATTTTTGCATTCTTAATAGCTGTTCGGCTATTTTGTCTGCGATCGATTCACCTTTCACCTCAACCTTGCTTTGCGGGTCACGCAAAGCCGTATGCAGGGCAGGAAGTCGTTCCGTCTTGTTGATTGGGTCACCGCGAAACATTGCAGCTTTTTGCCCTTCAAGATCGGATGCCTGTGCGAGGCCTATCAACGCATTGAAAATTTCGATGTTCAGCCGGTTCTTTGAAAAATCCAGATATATGCCGGGAAGGTCGACGGAGAAGCGTTCAAGTCTTTCTGGGCCCTTGGCAAAATATCTCTGAATCGAGTCTGTTGTGCTCGATTCCGCGAGTGATGTCAGGACCTTCCATGATTTGGATCTCTGGTTTTCATTATTCGATGAGTTCATAACTTTTGTACAGACTCTTAGTCCACCTTTTGGCCTATTGTAGCAGCACTGACTGACACGAAAAGGTTGGGATGGCTTACGCTCATGGAAGGAGATGGCCAGTAGTGATGTTTAAGCAGGCCTAGCAAATTTGGCTTCATAGATACATTCTACATATATATTTTAGCGAGTCGGCACCACAAGCACATACCAGTAGGCGTAGGTGCTGAGTTGCAAAGGGAAGTGCGCACCCACCGGGAGCGAATTAACAGAAAGTTGAACCGCAGGAAAGTCTGGCAGAAACTCGTCTATGTTGAAGTTGTCAGAGGGGTTGATGAGGCAGTGGCTCGAGAGCGTCAGATCAGGAAGTTTAAGCGGTCCCGGCTTGAGCGCCTTGTCGAATTGGTCAATCCTGGATGGAACAGCATTTTCCTGACAGCTTTATGCAAATCCGGTTTCAGTGACGCGGGGTGCATGTCGGGTGGAGGCTAATTTCGGTGGCAGAACTTAGCATAGCTTGAGCCACGTCTAGTCTGATTTTACAGGCTTCTCGTGACGCTGGAATATTTCATGCTGCCACATCTTGTAACAATACGATAATCGGCGCATCTAGGTGTATATTAGGAACTGTTGTTTGTCGGTATCAAGTAGATGAAATCAGAAAAGGTTGGCCTCGTTCTGTTGTTAATGGGATTGATTGGAGCATTTTTTTACCTCGATGTCAGTCAGTTCCTTACGTTGGAGTTTCTCAGGTCCGAGCAGGATAATTTTACCCAGCTTGTTCGGGAGAATCTTGCCGTCGCTTCGCTAGCCTACTTTTGCGGATATATTGCCATCACGGCTTCCTCCTTGCCTGGTGCGACCATTATGACCCTGGCAGGCGGTGCAGTTTTTGGCTTCTGGTGGGGATTGCTACTTGTTTCTTTTGCATCCACCATTGGCGCAACCCTGGCAATGCTGATTGCAAGATTTATCCTCCGTGACGAGGTGCGGACAAGGTTTGGGAAATGGACACAAAGAATAGATGAGGGCATTGAAAAGGAAGGTGCATTTTATCTTTTTGCTTTGCGTCTGGTGCCTGTATTCCCATTTTTTGTTATCAACCTTGCAATGGGGCTTACCAATATCTCGGTGTTGCGCTTTTTCCTTGTCAGCCAGTTCGGCATGCTTGTTGGCACAGCAGTCTATGTTAACGCGGGAACTCAGCTGGGTCAGCTTGAATCCCTTGCTGGTATTCTTTCGCCCGCGCTGCTGGGCTCCTTCGTACTGTTGGGGCTGTTCCCACTGATAGCTAAGAAGGCTGTTGATTTCGTGCGTTCTCAAAAGATAATGCGAGACTGGCAAAAACCCTCGTCATTTGACCGGGACCTTATTGTCATTGGAGCCGGCTCCGGAGGGCTTGTTGCCGCTTTGATAGCTGCTACCGTCAAGGCGGAAGTAACGCTGATCGAAAAGAACAAGATGGGTGGAGACTGTCTCAACACAGGCTGTGTCCCTAGCAAGGCACTGATCCGCTCCGCCCGACTTGCCGCTGATATGAGGCGCGGAGCAAGTCTCGGTTTTAGGGAAATGCACGCGGATTTTGAGTTTGCCGAGGTTATGGAACGCGTGCAACGAGTCATTAAGGAAATAGAGCCCCATGATTCCGTTGAGCGCTATGAAGGTCTGGGCGTTAAGGTAGAGATTGGGGAGGCGGAAATTCTGTCCCCCTATAGCGTACGAACCAATGGGTGCACCTTGACGACCCGGAATATTGTCATCGCGACCGGTGCAGAGCCGTTTGTTCCTCCGATAAAGGGCCTCGAGAAGATTCGATACCTTACTTCTGACAATTTGTGGGAGCTGCGTGAGCTGCCACAGCGAATGGTGGTATTAGGAGGGGGACCGATTGGTACTGAACTGACACAGGCATTCAACAGACTTGGTAGTGAAGTTACTCAGGTTGAACAGGCTGCACAGATCATGACTCGTGAAGATCCTGAAATTGCTGAGATGGTCGCTGAATCAAGCAGGGCGGAAGGGGTCACCATCCTGAATGGCTATACGGCAAGCGAGGTCATTGTTGATCAGGGTGAAAAATTCCTGCTCTGTAGCGGTGAAAATGAACTGAAAGTCCCATTTGATGAATTGCTGGTTGCCGTTGGCAGGAAGGCTAAAACCCAGGGGTTCGGGCTTGAATCGCTGGGTATTGAACTTACCGATATGGGCACCATTGCGGTGGATGATTACCTCCGGACCAACTACCCCAATATCTATGCTATTGGCGACGTTGCAGGTCCCTACCAGTTTACCCATACGGCCTCCCACATGGCGTGGTATGCCTCGGTCAATGCCTTGTTCGGTACATTCAAACGCTTCAGGGTCGACTATTCTGTTGTCCCCTGGTCGACCTTCAGTTCACCCGAAGTTGCCCGTGTTGGTATCAATGAAACTGAGGCAAAGGCACAGGGTATTGATTTTGAGGTAACTCGCTACGATGTGGCTGACCTTGATCGAGCTATCGTCGACGAGGCGGGGCATGGCGTCGTGAAAGTACTGACGGTACCGGGTAAGGACACGATACTCGGGGTTACTATCGCTGCGGATCATGCGGGGGAGCTTATCAGTGAGTACGTCCTGGGAATGAAACATGGGCTGGGTCTGAATAAGATCCTGGGTACGATTCATATCTATCCAACGCTGGCTGAAATGAACAAGTTTGCTGCCAGTGAATGGCGAAAAAATCACAGACCTGATTGGCTGCTGGATCTGGTGGGTAAGTATCACAGGTGGCGGCGTGGAAAACCGTCAAAGGTTGGGGGCCCAGTTGAGGTGCCCGGAGAAAGCTAGCCACATCAGGTCAGGTGCCAAGCTATCCAATGCACACTTTTGAAATTCGTTGAACTAATACCTGACTATGGCTAGCACCTACGTTTTCTGCTTGTTTAGTTTGCTGATCAGGGCATCAGTTTCGTCGTCACTGGGTTCGGCTGGAAGTTCATACTTTCCCACGATGCCGGCAGCGAGTTTCAGCTGCTGGAAATACCTTCTGCAGTGCACGCACATTAGCAGGTGAAGCCGAAAGTTGATTCGCTGAAGAAGCGTCGTCGGACCATCCATGTAGTCACTCGCCACATCACTCACATCTTTACAGGTAAGCAAAGCTTTCTCCTAATTTGTGCAACATTCGCCAGTTTTCTGAAAATGCTCAATGCACAGGAAGAGGCTGTTCCTGGCCCGGTGCAGTAATACTCTCACGTTAGACTCGCTGACCTCGAGAATGTTACAGATGTGAGCTAGCGAATATCCCTGCTGCTCCCGCAGGTTCAGGGTTGCGCCCTGAAGTGCCGGTAGCGCTTCGATATGACGGTTCATACACTGTTTGAGTTCTTCAACGGACAGTAGTTCATCGGGGGTGTCAGAATCCCACTGCTGGGGAATACTGTCAGCCCATTGTCCGTTGTCGTCGTAGCGGTCTGACAGAGCCTTACTTTCGCTGACCATTGCCTCGAGGGACAATGACCTGTTTTCCTTTCTCAGCCTGGTTTTGGCCTCATTCGCCACGATCCGAAGCAACCAGGTTTTTAGGCTGCTGCGCCTTTCAAATTTTGGCAGCGCCCTAATGGCAGATAACCAGGATTCCTGGACGACTTCATCTGCAATCTTGTTGCCGACAAAACTGTATGCCAGGTAGAGCATGGCAGGCTGGTATTGTTTGATGGCTATTCTGAAGGCGGCGTTGTCTTTCCCGACCAGAGCCTCAACCAGTTCATCTTCATGTTGGTACATTTGGGCGTGTTGTTTTTCCATTTGCTTCTCTCTGGAAGTGCTAATAACCCTCGTCCTCAAGGTTCAGCAGTGGAAAGGCGCTGAAGACATCAGGTGTCACGGTAACCGGTGCATCTATAACGAATGACTCATCCAGACCTGAAAAGCCGGAGACACCGCAGAGGGCGAGAGCTGTTTTGATCTCGTGTTTAAGAATACGCATGCAACTGACAAGTGCGGGCGCCCCACCGGCAGCGAGCGCCCATACCTGCAGTCGACCGAGGCCTACGGCGGTGGCCCCCAGTGCCATGGCTTTGAGGATGTCGGTGCCGCGATAAAACCCTCCGTCAACCACGATGCTTGCACGGTCGCCAACTTCCCTTGCGATCCCGGGAAGTATATCCATAGCTCCTGGTCCCTGGTCCAGCTGGCGACCGCCATGATTGGATACATAGATGACCTCTATGCCAAGCTCTACCGCCTTGACTGCATCCTCTATACGACTTATTCCCTTGAGTATCAGTGGGATGTCGAACTTGTCTCTTATGCGTGCCACGTCGGCCCAGTTGAGTTTTGCCTGATAGATAAAGTCTCCTTCCGATGGTTGGGAAGTTGGTATCACACGTTTAGCGATGTCTCGCTCGCGGCGACTGACAACTGAAGTATCCACAGTCAGACAGAAGCCATCGTAGCCGCTGCTGACGACACGCCTGATGATATCGTCAACCCAGATCTCATCTCCTCTCACGTACAACTGGTAGATTTTTGCGGCGTCGGATGCTGCGGCAATTTCCTCGATAGTGGGTGAGCAGAGTGAACTTGCAATACTCAAGATGCCTGCCTCAGCGGCGGCGATAGCCGCAGTCTCGCCACCTCCCAGTGTAAAGACCTCCAGCGAACCAATGGGTGCCAGCACCACGGGAATTGAAAGATGTTGGTCCAGGATTGAACCGGATGTGTCAATTTCTGATACATCATTGAGAACTTTCGGGCTAAGTGCTTTCGAATCAATCGCCAGGCGATTGCGCTTCACGGTGGCTTCCGTATCGCTGCCACCAACCAGGTAATCCCAGTCGGTCTGATTTAGGTTTAGCCTGGCGGCCCTGATAATTTCATGAATCGTCCTGAATGGAACATCGGACATGGGGTCATCTGCTGTTGGTTGTGTCTTCCAATAGTAATGATTTGTAGAGCGAAAGGAAAAGGTGATCGATTTTCCGATTTCAGTCCTTGCCAGCAGGAGCTTTTGCAAACAGCACAAAGGGCAGGGCCAAAGGGCCGAATAGGAGACCGCACATGATCCAGAAGGTAAGGCTGGCACCTCGACGCTTAGCAATGTATCCACATCCGGCGGCGCTGCCTATAGTTATAGTGGCCAGGATGATCAGGGCATAGTAAGAAGTCACGCCTGCTCGGGCTAAAGGGGTGGGGCGATTTTGAAAATAGACGTGTGTTCTACTTCAACGAATAGTTCACCCCCGACAAGGAACCCAATAGCCAGCGTCGTAAACTGGTGGCCCTTGCGTTTCCACTTTGAGATCGGTGTCATACGGACTTCTATGTCCTGTCCGACCATCAGGGGCTGATGGAAGTTTATTTTGCTGCCTACATGGATCCAGGCAGGCAGGATAAATGATCTTGAGAAAGCAGAATTACACTGTCGCAACATCCAAAATGGGTGTACACAGGCTTCAGGTCCCTGATAAATATCGAGGTCGTCACGCAATTGTTCTGCCAGATCCCGGTTTGACTTGTTATGGGCGCGCCAGAGATATGCCGGCGCTGGCTTGTTCAGGATGAGATTGTCCCAGTCAATATGCTCTCTCACGACCGGTTTATCCGCTGGCAGCAGATCATGCACAGGGTCAGGCTCTGCTGCTCCCTTCTCGCTGGTCATGGTAGTCAGCAGAACCCCCTCCGGGTTGATACATTTTGTGTCAGTACCGCTGCGGTGATCTTCCAGCGTAATGTCGAGGGTCTCTCCATCATAGGCAGGCTTCAGAAATCTGATTTCAGCCATATTGTCACTCAGCCAATCAAGACCATGGGCCCTGATTGGCAGGTACACGGCATGGCCGAAAATGACAACCCCGGCTACCAGCGCACCTCTGAAGCCAAAGCGTGTAGCCATTTCATCGCTGTGAATTCTATTCTCGGATTCCTCGGCGTCGTTGTATGTTGCAATCGAGTAGTTAAGCATTTTTTCTTTCTTGATAAGCTGGCAAAAGTTGGGAAAGGCTTTGCACATCTGTGAATGTTAGTCTAGTTTACCAAGGCTAGTGTTGTGGAAACAGGATTCTTGGATGGCAAAGCTAGACCACATTATGTACGGCGTGAGTGACTTGCAGAACGGTATCAGTGAAATTTTCAACCTGACCGGCGTTAATGCTGAATTTGGCGGTACTCACCCGGGGAATGGAACCTGCAACGCTTTATTGTCATTTGGTAATAGTCAGTACCTTGAAATAATTGCTCCGGATCCCGGTCAGAGCCTGGCAGGAACTCTTGGCGAGGAGCTACAGGCTCATGATTTCTCTGGAATAAGAACCTGGGCAGTGGCCGCTGACGACTTTGCGGCCGTTATCACTATTCTTGATAAATTCGGATATCAGCACAGTGTGTTGGATATGAATCGAACACGGCCAGACGGTGTAAGGCTTGATTGGCAACTTTTATTTGTCGATCAGCATCCCTTTGGGAACTTCATGCCCTTTTTTATTAATTGGTTGGGGTCACCACATCCATCCGACGATGCCTTAGGGGGGTGTAGGTTATCTGCCTTTGCTGTTGAGATGATTGAGAACAGTGATCAATACAGGTCATTGATGGACGCACTGAACATTGATGTCGAGGTGCTAGAAGGTCCCGATGGTGTGCGAGCTGTCATAGATTCGCCCAATGGCCGGGTGTTGCTACATTAAGCGGAAATATCTCCGATGGAAGTGACGACCTTGCTCACGATTCCATACTCGATTGCCTCATCTACGGACATCCAGTAGTCTCGGTCCGTATCTTCTTCAACCTGCTCCAGCGGGCGACCCGTCTCCTCAGAGATAATTCTGTTGATTCGCTGCTTGGTTTTGACAATCTGCTCTGCCTGAATCTTGATATCTGTCGCATCGCCTTGGGATCCGCCTGATGGTTGATGTACTAGGTAGCGAGTATTTGGCAACGAATACCGGTTTTCCTTTTTTGCGGCCAGGTAGATGTTAGTGGCCGCACTTGCAACCCATCCTGTACCAACAACCCTTACCTCTGGCTGTATGTATTTGATCATGTCATAAATGACGTCACCCGATTCAACATGTCCACCCGGTGAACTGATATAGATGGTTATTGGCTCGCCACTTTCAGCAGACAGGGCGAGGAGTTGCTCCGTGACAGTGCGAGCAATTTTTTCATTGATCTGCCCAAATATGGAGATGGAACGGGACCTGAATAGTTTTTCGTCCATGAAGTTCATCGATGGAAGTTTCATGTCCTGGGATTCTTCGTTCATTGCGCGTAAGGCCTCTATAGCTAGCAGATTTATGGAGAGCGGGTGAGCTTAGCAGTGAGCAGCGTCTTCCGCCAGTTGATAAAGATAGGGTTGGTCGCTTAGATTTACAACCCTTGATTTGGGAGAAAGAATTCCGGCATGCTGTTGGCAACAGAAGACTGACGGGAGAGGATTGCGTGAAAGATTTGAAACTTGGTATTCAGATGGGTTATTGGGGGGCCGGCCCCAACCCACAAATGGTGGATATCGCCAAAGAAGCAGAGAAACTGGGATATGACGCAATATTCACCGCTGAAACCTGGGGCTCTGATGTCTTTACGCCACTTGCCTGGATAGGTGCTCATACGGAGCGTATTCGCCTGGGGACCGCGGTTGCACAATTGTCAGCAAGGGCTCCCACGGCAACGGCAATGGTTGCTCTGACCCTGGATCACCTGTCCAATGGCAGGATGATTCTCGGGCTGGGGGTTTCAGGGCCCCAGGTTGTTGAAGGCTGGTATGGTGAGCCCTTCGGTAAACCTCTGGCGAGAACGCGCGAGTACATTGAGATTATCCGCAAGGTTCTGGCCCGGGAGGCGCCCGTCTCAAATAGTGGGGAACACTATCCGTTACCCTACACGGGGGAGGGGGCCTGGGGACTGGGTAAGGCCCTGAAACCGATTACCCATCCGTTGAGGGCAGACCTGCCGATTTTTCTTGGGGCGGAGGGGCCTAAGAACGTTACCATGGCGGCGGAAATTGCTGATGGATGGCTTCCTCTCTATTACTCACCTTACCGGCAGGATGTTTATGCTGATCAGATCGCCGGCGCAAAACCTGGATTTGAAATTATGCAGGGAGTGTCCGTCAACATTTGTGATGATGTTGAGCAAGGGCTCTTGCCGATAAAACATAACCTTGCGCTCTATATGGGTGGCATGGGTGCAAAGAGTCGCAATTTTCACAATGAGCTGATGGGTCGCATGGGCTTTGAAGCGGCAGCGGCTGAGATTCAGGATTTGTTTCTCGCTGGCAAAAAGGAGCAGGCTGTTCTTGCGGTACCAACGGAATTTGCTGATGAGGTTTCACTGGTTGGATCAATAGATCGAATAAAGGATAGGTTGCAGGCCTGGCGTGAGACACCCGTAACCTCTTTACTTGTGAGCTCACGAAGTAAAGAGGAATTGCGTACCTTCGCTGAGCTGATCTTAAACTAATTTCTGAATAGTGTTGGGTGGATGAAGCAATCAGTAGGCTCGGAATTAGCCCTCACGATTAAAAATAGAACGGGAGTAGCTTAGCCTGTGAATTTTACCAGTGAGACCATGAGTCAAACCATTATTGGAGCGTCATCCGGTGCGTCGTGGTGCTCCGGGTGTGCCCGAGTCGCCAGTGTGGGATCGATGGATCGATAAAGGTATACATCGTCCTCAAGGGTGCGCTCAATTCGGTTGCGGTTCATCAGACAGTGCAGGTGTGCGATACACTCTCCAAGTCCCATGAACAGTGAGTAGGTTTCCAGTTTTCGCTTGAACAGGTGTGGAAGAAGATCCACGGCTTTTTGTGGTTCAATGCAGGTCTCTTCCAACAATAACATTCTGTCTTCATGGTGCTCAATGAGTTGCTGCAACCGTTCATGAAGACCATAAAAAGGTTCATTGTGAGCAGGCAGCACCAGCGTATCGTTGGTTACCAGCTTCTTGAACCTGTCGTGACTATTCAGGTATCCGTCTAACGGATTGGCATAAGGCTCGGTTGGCTGAACGCTGACATTGGATGTAATAACTGGAAGAATCTGGTCCCCCGACAGTAATACCCGAAGTTCTTTACAGTAAAGGCAGACATGGTCTGGTGAATGCCCGGTACCAGTAATGACCAGCCATTCGTAGTCACCTATCTGGAGTTTTTCACCATCACTTATTCTTATATACGAGGTTGGCAGGGGACGATCATCCAGGTCCGGTGTGAAGTTACCAGCCTCTCCGCGCATTTTCTCGAGAAAGCTTGAATCGATACCCGCGCGGGAAAAATATTCGGTCATCTGCCATGTGGCACCCTCGTGCATCATGGTGTTCAAAACCCTCGCCTGATAATACTCCATGAAACTCATCACCAGGGGCGCATGCCAGTGCTCAGAGATGAAGCCTGCCTGCCCTGTATGGTCTGGATGCATGTGTGTGCAGATGACCTGGTCAATGGGCTTTCTACGGAGTTCATTTTCATAAAGCTTCAGCCAGAGTTCTCTGGTTTCTGGTCCCCTGATACCAGTATCCACTGCTGTCCAGCCATCCTTCCCCTCCAGCAGGTAGAGGTTGATATGGTTGAGGGACATGGGCAGCGGCATCTGTGTCCAATAGACTCCGGGGGCGACCTCCATCATGGTAGCTGGAGCAGGTGGTTTGTCATACGGGTAGGTTAGATTGGGCGCTGAATCAATCATAAAAAGGGATCTGAAAAGGGATGAATCATACATGAAGCTTGATATTCACGCTTGCTATGGCATTCGCTTTCAAATTCCTGTTTCGAATTGCCCAAAATGCAAAATAGTTGAACAGTTGCAAGTTAGTTGTGTGACGAAGCGCACGGTTTGAACAAAATGTGACGAAATCAATGGAGGACCCGAACGTCGCGCGGGTATGATTAATCTCTAAAGTATAGGAACAGGGCTAGTTGCGATACATATGACATCGAGTGAGAAGGGAAATGCACGTAGCGCGATCTTAGTGGTCAGGGCTGTTAAATCCAGCGTAGACAATAAGCTGAGCCACTTGTTTGACGGCCTGTCGGTCAACGTCGCCGATGCTTGGTTTGAGGAAATGTGGGGCATGGACAAAAAGACCGCACTGGAGCATCACTTCAATGTGATGCGTGCGCTAAAGGTTGGGTCCTAAAGCTATCGAAAAGAGTTTGATCACCTGATGAATGATACATGGCGGATATTTCTTCGCAGCCATACTATTACTGCGCCTGAAATGCTCCCTGGTATTGCCGGTGAGCAGATTGTTTTGTTCAGGGACAAAATCGAAAGTTATCACAAGATGCTGATTCAGGACATTCAGGGTCGCCTGTCTCAGCTGCTAAATGCTGATCTGGATGATAGTCCGCTACGCCCCGGTATTCTTTATCTTTGCTTTTGGCAATCAATTGAAAAATTTAACCTGGACGATGATGAGCGAGTTTTGCTGGTGTCACTTTTTCATCGCTTTGTGATGGGCAGATTTTGCTAGGTGCTTGGGGTCGCCACTAAATCACTCATTGAGCATGCCGTTGGTGTTCAGGGAAAAAGCGGCGGCTAAATCTGGGCGACCCCATCTAGGTCAGTGCAAGCCCCTGTTGAGCCTCAGGCCTGGCGGCAGGTCCGGTTTAAATTTTCTGTCAGTTCACGGAGAAACTGCTGGTTTTTTCTTAGCCGCGGCTTTTCTCTTTTTGGCACGATTAATTTTGGCTTTCTCAGCGTCCACCTGCTTCTTTGCCCACTCTTTTTCAAAGGCTGCCAGTGCCTTTGCTCTTGCTGCGAGCTTCTTCTCAAAGGGTCTGGCTGACTTTAGTTTTCCCTGGGCGGTATTCATTATCCCCCGGGCTTCACTCAGGGCTTCCGTTAACACTACCGCTGCAGCACGCGCCTTCTTAAGTTGATTTTGTGCGGCTTTGGTTCCCTTCCGTGCGAGCTTGTCTGCATCTTTGGCTGCCTTGTTAGTCGCCTTTTCGAGCTTCTTCTTTTGACGCTGATAGCTGGCGCTGGCCTGGTCGTATTCTTTTTGGTGGCTGGCGAGATAGTTGTCCTTTGAGTCCAGGATTTTTTTGTGAACTCCGTGGAACTGCTCTTCCAGTTCTTCGAGCATGTCGTGTGCTGATTTTTTTGCCATCGGTCATTCCCTTTTTGGATATCCATCTTTTGAATGTCTTTAGTTTTGTTTTCCATTAACTGACATCCAGCCAGTACTTGTCATCATTTTTCTTAATGTGTCCTGCAGTTGGTGTCGCGAAATGTGTTCCAATGATCAGGACGTCCGCATCGCAGTATTTTTCTAGAAGTTGACGCCGGGTGTCTATCGCCATTTCGGCATCGAAATCTGCGCTACTAGACCAGTTGATCATGTCGATCTGGCAAGGGTGGTGGATACAGTCGCCTGTGATAAGCGCGTGCTCCCCCTCGGATTCGATATGTACGCTGATGTGTCCAGGTGTGTGTCCTGGTGTCGGTTCAAGATAAATTTCTTCACAAATACGGTGATCCATTTCTACCAGGTCAACCAGCCCTGCATCAAAAACGGGCCGCACCGAGTCATCCATGAGGCCGCCGTTCAGGTCGTCTGCATCCGCCGTATCCCAATATTCAAACTCCTGCTTGCCCATCAGGTAACGCGCATTGGGAAATGTCGGCAGCCATTGCCCATCCACCAGCATGGTGTTCCATCCCACGTGATCTACATGCAGGTGTGTGCACATTACAGTATCTATTTCCTGCCTGTTGTAACCTGCCTCTGCCAGATCTTCAAGAAAGGGAAGCTGCAGGTTAGTCCAGTTGGGAATACTACGTTGCTTGTCATTGCCAATGCAGGTGTCAACAACCACTTTTTTGCTAGGCGTCTCTACCACCAGTGCATGAACACTCATTATCAGGTTCCCTTGATCATCAGCAAAATGTGGAGCGAGCCAGGAAATTGGTTTCACGGCATCTCTGGTGGCCTGGGGCAGGATGAACTTGGATCCACCCTTAACCTCCATCTCGATTACCCGTGTTACTTTGACTTTACCTATTTGCCATTGATTCATATCTGGTTGCTCTCTATCAAGATTCGCTTAAATTAAGGTCAATCGGTCCAGGTGCCAGTCTCTCGTTTAATCAGGTCAATAGCTTCGGCAAGCTTGTCGGTTTTTTCGCTCCATTCTTTGCCTCCGGTACTTAGCCTCAAAGTGTTGATGCCAATATCCCTGAAGGCACGCAGTTTTTCACGAATCATATCTTCGGTACCGATCAGGCTGGTCTTCAGAATCATTTCCTCCGGGACCGCGCGACTAGCTTCGTCCTTTTTGCCGTCTATCCATAATTGCTGTACCCGGGAAGCTTCTTCTTCGAAGCCAGCTCTTATGAAGGCATCATTGTAAAAATTAGTCTTTGCAGAGCCCATGCCGCCCAGGGTAAATGCCATGCCTGGTCTTCGTGCATTTACCATTCGATCAATGTCATCACCCATTTCGAAGCTGCCAGCTATCTGGATGTCCATATCTGTCAGGCTTCTCCCCGATTTAGCGAGCCCTTTCTTGAGGGGGGCCAGAAAAACATCGGCACTTTCAGGAATCAGTGTAGTTCCAAGCCATCCATCGGCTAGTTCGCCTGTCAATTCGAGTGCCTTGGGTCCGAGGGTGGCGAGATAAATGGGCAAATCCGGTCGCGGCGGCTGGGATAGCCTAATTGGCTTGCCCTCACCGCCAGGTTTTGGCAAGACATAGTGATTCCCATCGTACCGAATTCTTTCACTGTTCAGACCAAGGCGGATGATTTCAATGCTCTCTCGAAGTCTCCCCAGGGGGTGCGCAAACGAGGTACCGTGAAGTCCCTCTACGACCTGTGGGCCGCTCACACCGAGACCTAGAATGAACCGGTTGTTGGATACCGTCGCCATACTTTGTGCTGTCATGGCTATCATGGGTGGAACCCGGGAACTGATCTGTACAATGCCCGTACCCAGAAGGATGGTCTTGGTTTTTGCAGCCATATATGCCAGTGGAACAATAGCATCCATGCCCCAGGCTTCGGCAGACCAAACATAGTCAACGCCCATTTTCTCCGCCTCGACAGTGTGATCGACCAACTGTTCCCAGTCCTCACCATTGTAGTACGCGCTTCCGATCCCAATTGCTGTTTTCATTCGTCCTTTATCCCAGATTGACTGCACCAAGTGGTGGGTGAGTTCACCTTTCCATAGGATATCGCATTCTCAAGATGGAATGTTGGAGAGACAAGTGAGTGGGTTCAAGTGGCTTGCGTGGGTATTGCCAGGAACCTGGCTGAATCTCGAGCCTGCTTTTCAAAACCCGCTGTCCAAAAAAAGGCGTGGCACAAAAAAACCCCGCCGAGGCGGGGTTTCATTTGGAATATGGCCTTCGGTATTGAAGAACGAGTCCCTCGTTACCTTGGTCTTTCCTGCCAAATCCGAAGATTTGGTTGAATCTTCGATCAGAACCAGAGGCTCTGATCTAGACTCAGTGCGATTTAGGTCCCTGGTTTCCTGCCGCTGCGCACTCAGACCGAAGCCTGAACTCGCGGCGGTGATCCGCCCGATCTCTAAATTGCGGTGGTTGTTTCCATCATCCAAACGTCTTTGGTGATTTTCGCAACCTTGGCCCTATGAACCGTTATTTATCGACGCCTTGCTACGTCCTCCACTAATCGGGTCGATCGCCTACGATTAGTGCCACAGGTATCCGGTCTTTACACTTCCCCCGAGAGGGCTGTGTAATGTTTCCTAGGAAACACCCGGTAACCCTTAAGCCGCCCATTGCCCCAGCGACCCCGACCTGGCACAGGTCTTTTTGGTATAGGCTAGGTTGTTCCCCGTTTCCGGTTAACGTGCCTTGCCTATCCGTTAAGTAGTAATCTATCAGAAAAATTATCCTTGGCTAGTGAAACATTTGCACCCTGCGGTGGATAAGTTGGGGATAACTGTTGAACGGCTGTAGATAACTTAAATAGACCTTGTGGACAAACTTGCACTGAGGTTTCTGTTTTTCCTAAGCAATTGAATAATAAGGGATAAATCATCATGAATTTGGTTCAAGTTTGCTGATTTGACCAATATTCTGGTGAATTCCCGCGTTTCCCGATCTTCAAACAGCCGTGTAACTAACGATTCCAGGAAGGTGGTTGTATGTACTGAAACAATCCGTTCCCAATGTGATTTTGCAGATAGGTATGGCTCGGTGCATTATGCACGCAGATTTTACTGCTTGGAGAAAAATGTGGAAGTAAGAATGGATGATCGTGTCGCGCTTATCACTGGTGCGAGCAAGGGGTTGGGGTATGCAATGGCAATGAAGTTTGCTGAATCGGGTGCGATGGTCGCCATGATATCGCGCAACGAAGATGAGGTCGTTGAAGCAGCTAACAGTGTCACTAAGGCAACATCAATGAGATGTAAAGGCTTAGTGTGTGATGTCAGTAGAGCCGCGGACATCGAGGAAACATTTGCGCAGGTTGTGTCGGAATTTGGCAAGGTGGATATTTTGATCAACAACGCTGGCCATGCAAAGGTTGGTACAATTGAGTCCATCACAGATGAAGAGTGGCAATACGACTTGGACCTAAAGTTGATGGCCGCCGTAAGACTGAGTCGCCTTGCCTTTCACGGAATGAAGGAAAGAAAATGGGGGCGTATTATCAATATGCTCAATACAATGGCGAAGACCCCCATTGCAGGTTCAGCGCCAACCTCCGTTACCCGAGCCGCCGGTATGGCACTCACGAAAGTATTGGCGGGGGAAGGTGCTCCACATAATATCCTTGTCAATGGGTTCAATATCGGCCGTATAAAGTCTGACCAGATTCAAAGGGCATATGAGCATTCGGGTTCAGCATTAAGTTTTGACGAATTTGTGGCTGATGCCGGCAAGAGCATACCTCTGGGTCGGTTTGGTGAGGCAGAAGAATGCGCGAACCTGGCCTGCCTGTTGTGCTCTGATGCAGGGGGGTATGTCACCGGGACAGCTATCAACGTAGATGGCAATCTATCGGCAGCACTATAGTAAAGTGGATCCATATGTGGTCTACGCAGATCATGAGTCCTGTTCATTAGACAGGATTCGTATTTTTCCAGCACCTGATTTGGAGCAGTGTGATGCCTGACAACCTTCCGGAAGCTTTAGTTTCTTTGCGAAAAGATGCAAATCAATTTATTAACGAAGTGCTGCTTCCACTAGACAGGGAGATCGATGACGAACAGGGAGTGCCACGGGTGGTCCAAGAGAAGGTTCGGCAGGCTTCCAGGGGTGCAGGCTTTTTTTATAAGACCCAACCCGCTGAGTATGGTGGTGACCCTGCTGGCCCACTTGAACTTACGATGCTCAGAGAAACCTGGGCTGCTGCCAACTGTCGGTTGACTCAGTATATCTTCGGCCCCGGCCCCGGCATATTGCATGCGGCCACAGGGGACATGAAGAAGAATTACCTTGACCCAGTCCTGCGTGGTGATAAGCGTGGAGCCTTTGGTTTTACTGAGCCTGACTCAGCAACGCGCCCCAGCTGGGCAAGAATTGAAGGCGAATCAATGCTGATAAATGGGCAAAAATCATATGTTACGGGCGGCGCCACGGCAGACTTTGTATCTGTACTAGTCAACGTTGAATATAAAGATGGTAGTAAAGCCGGCACAGCTATGGTGATTATTGATAGAGAAGTAGAAGGCGTTAAAGTGGAACATGAATTTTCATCAATGGAGGGTGGTGGTCATGTCTCCTTGGTATTCGAGGATGTCCGAGTACCCCTGGCCAATGTAATAGGAAAACTGGGAGAAGGTATGCCCAGGGCACTTGGAAATATAGGTAATGTCAGGATGATGGTGTCAGCACAAGCGGTGGGTATGTGTGTCTGGACTCTTGAGTTCATCGAGAAGCACTTACTGGCACCGCACAGAACGGGTACGCCTCTCGGTGAAAGAGAAGGGGTTCGCCTTCGTTTTGCGGATATGAGGATCGAAACATATGTCGCCCGCAGCGCCTTGTACCGAACAGCAAGACTGGCTGAAACCGGTGAAAATATTGTCAACGAGACCATAGCCACAAAGGTATTTTGTACTGAAGCTGCTGGACGAATTGTCGATATGGGGGTTCAGCTCGTTGGCGGACATGGCCTTGTTCGCGGTCATCCGTTGGAAAAGCTGTACCGGGAGGTCCGCTCATTGCGTCTGGTTGAAGGTGCAAGTGACCTGCTCAGAATTAATCTCGTCAAGGGAAGGCTGGAGCTGGAGAAGGGTCGGATCTGATGGGTGTAACACAGAGCCAGCCATAGCGTGTTAGGTTCTGTGCAAGGTATTTTGCTTTTCGTTCATAATACCCGGCTTCGCCTTGCGCCTGCCAGGGCGTTTCGGTTGTTCCTTCTGGCTCCTTTTCATATACCACCAGGCAGGGGACAAGTGAGTCCGGATTTTTGTACTGAACGCGAATAAACCTTTTCGAAATACCACTTGTGCAGGTGTAGTCCCCTGCTAACAATGTTGAACTAGTGGCGAGTAGCAAAACAGTGATCAGTTGTCTCATAGTCAGCTTTGGCCTGGATAATTCATGGAGGGATCGGAATTTGTACCAAAATCGCTCAGGTGGAAACTTTAATCCGGAGAAAACGAGAAAACACCCAGTAACATATTGAAACTCCAAGTGTTATCAACCATCTTCAGCCTCCTTCATGAAATGTCCGGGCTAGGGTCTGTAGGTAAATGAAACCGCCCCGGGTTTCAGCGCTCTATATGCAATGTCTGCCCAGCGACATAGATTAGGGCGGGTATCCCTTGGGTCAATAATTTCTTCAATTTCGAAATATTCAGCCGACCGAAAGGGTGATCTCAACTGATTCAAGCGTTCCTTTATTTTTGCCAGGTGATCGTCATAGTCATCAACGCCTTCAAGTTCAGCTTTATAGGCGACTTCAATACCACCCTCAATAGGAAGTGAGCCCCAGTCACCGGACGGCCAGGCGAAGCGGAAATGATGACTTCCTGGTTTAGTGTTGGCGGCGCCAGCAACACCGAATGCTTTACGGATTACGACGCTGCAAAAGGGAACAGTTGTTTGGCCCAGTGCTGCCAGTGCCGATGAGCCGAAACGAATTGTGGCTTGCTCTTCCGATTGCTTGCCAATGAGAAAACCAGGGCAGTCAACCAGATGAACGAGCGGCAGATGGAAGGTAGATGCCAGGTCACAGTGGCGAATCAGTTTGCGTGATGAGTCTGCGGTCCAGGCCCCGCCGTAGATCATTGGATCTTCCGCGAATACAGCCACAGGAACTCCGTTCAGTCTGGCTAGCCCTGTTATGATGGATTTGCCCCACTTTCGCCCAATCTCAAAAAAGGAATATTGATCGAATATCGCTGAGATGACCGGTCGCATTTTATAGACTTTCCTTGCCTCCCGAGGGATGACGTTCAGCAGCATCTCTTCACGGCGATCAATAGGGTCGTTGCAGGCGGTCTTTTCCGGAATCTCGTCTATGCAGCCGGGCAAGAAGGAAAGGAACCGCTTTGTCATTGTGAAGGCATCCTCTTCAGAAGCAGCTTCATCATCGATGGCACCATTGCCCGTGTGAATTTTGCTGGCCCCGAGTTCTTCCTTGCTGACATCACCAAGACTGGCCCAGTCAACCAGGGCAGGTCCCGCAATCATCATTTGCGCCGTATTCTTGACGATAACTGAATAATGAGATGTAGAGACTCTTGCTGCACCGATACCGGCAACGGATCCCAAGGCAAGAGAAACGGATGGTGCGATACCCAGGTGGGTGACTATTGTCTCCCAGCCGGCAACTCTCGGGATATAGGTCCTGCCGGCTGTTTCGATCGTTTTCACTGAACCACCACCACCCATTCCGTCAACCAGCCGAATATGAGGAAGCCGCAGTTCAGTTGCCAGCCCTTCGGCCTGCTGGCGTTTCTCCGCTATGGAGGCATCGGCAGACCCGCCGCGGACGGTAAAATCATCTCCGGAGATGATTACCGGCCTGCCATCTATTTCTGCAGTCCCAAATACAAAATTGGAAGGGGTGAAGCTCTTTAAGATTCCGTTCTCGTCGTAGTCTGAGACACCAGCGAGTTTCCCCACTTCATGGAAGCTGCCTTTATCGATTACTTTATCCAGTCGCTCCCTTATGGTGAGCTTGCCAAATTCATGTTGCCTGGCGACCTTTTCAGGACCACCCATTTCATTTGCCAGACTGTTTCGATGATTCAATTCGCCAATTTCTTTTTCCCAACTCATTGAGTCACTCCAATTTGGACTAAAAAAATGTAATTGCTGACGGGTACAATAATAGCAATTAATGTATTGTCCGCTACTAGCGTGTGCCTGGTACAGGGCCATAGGAGAAAAATACGTGCGCTTGATCGGAAAAGTCACTGGTTTGGGGGCGGGTTACCTGCTCGGTGGACCATTTGGTGCCTTAGTTGGTGCTGCCATGGGGCATCAGTTATTTGATCGGCCACCTCGTGAGTTATTTGGTGTACCGATATCGAACCGTGAGGTGAAGAATAGCGTCTTCTTTGTGGCAACATTTTCGATGCTGGGTAAGCTCGCCCAGGCCGATGGGGAGGTAAGCGAGGAGGAAATTGCATCCGTAGAGGGCCTCGTCAGGAGCCACTTTAAACTTTCATGGCAGTCAGCAAAATTTGCTTTCAAAACATTTGATGAGGCTGTAGTTTCCAACGATAGCTTTGAGTCTCATGCCCGTACATTTCACGATCAATTTGCGGATTCACCAGACGTATTGGTAACCATGTTGGAGATCATGCTCCTGGTTGCCCATGCTGACTCAGTATATGACGAGAGTGAAGAGTTTCTTATCAAGTCTGCTGCAGCAATATTTGGCCTCGATGATGAGTATGAGCACATTCTTCACTTGTTTAAGTATCAACCAGACAATCTCGAACATTGCTATGACCTGCTGGGTTGTGAAGCCAGCGATGATACGGATGCTATCAGGGAGCGCTATGAGCACCTTCTTGAGGAACACGACCCTGATGTACTAATTGAGAACGGTGTCCCCAAAGAGTTGACGAACCTGGCGGAGGAAAAAAGAAAGCTGATTCTACTCGCATTTGAGCAAATTCTTCGCTCCCGGGGTTTACCTCATGATGGAGAAGATCAATGATTAAGGGCTTGTATAAAAATTTCATGAATTCAAATTTCCTGATGCCCGCTATTATTCTTACGGTTGGTATCGTCGTTTCAATCGTCTTGTATCTGTCGACACCAGAACCGGAAAAACGCGAGGCGAAGACTCCGGTAATACTGGTTGATGCCTTCAGGGTATCCAAATCACCCTTAACCATGACCGTCAGAAGCCAAGGTGAAGTACTGGCAAGGACACGAACAACACTGGTCTCAGAAGTGTCCGGGGTTGTTTCTGAATTGAATGAAGCCTTTATCGCAGGTGGTGCGTTTAAGGCAGGAGAGTTATTGATTGTTGTCGATGATCGTCACTATATCGCAGACCTGGAAGGGGCCAAGGCTAGTGTTGCCAGTGCCCGAACCCGCCTGGCAGAGGAAAAGGGGCTTGCAGACTATGCAATCCTCGATTGGAAAAACTCGGCCATGGCTAAAGGTCGTGAGCCGTCAGAGCTTGCCCTGCGCGAACCCCAAATAGCCGAAGCAGAGGCTAAACTCGAGTCAGCGCTCGCCGAGATGAAGCGAAAGAAGGGTGACCTGGAACGTACGCGTGTTGTGGCAGTGTACGACGGTATGGTGGAAGAGCGTATGGTTGATTTGGGACAGTATGTATCGCCAGGAACCCAGCTAGGTATCGTCTTTTCAATCGATATTGCCGAGGTGCGACTGCCCATACCGCTTCACGACCTGGAGTTCCTTGATTTACCGGATGGTGTTAAGAACAGCCAGCTCAGGGTGCCAGTTGCGCTGTCTACGGTAGGAAGAAACAGAGTACACAACTGGTCTGGTGAGATTGTACGCACCGAGGCTGTCATGGACCGTAAGAACCGCGTGCTCTACGCTATTGCTGAGGTCAGGGCCCCCTATACGGGATTTGAATCGCCCCTGCGAATAGGAAGTTATGTCTCCGCAGTTATTTCGGGCAGGCGGTTCGATGATATTGCCCGCATTCCGAGAGCTGGAGTCCGGCCAGGGAACAAAATCTGGGTCGTCAACAAGAAGAGTCAACTTGAGTTACGCCTGATAAAGCCGGTTCGTGCCGATGAGCAGTTTCTTTACGTTGGTAGTGGCGTGGCCAACGGTGAAATCATTTCTATTACTCCACTTGAGAATCCTCTGCCGGGGACGGAAGTTAGGTTCCAGTTAGCCGACGACATGCAATTGGGTGTGGGCGATGGTCGCTAACAGCGGAGATTCACATTCCGGCGTGATTGCCTGGTTTATTAGAAATCCCGTGGCGGCAAACCTGCTGATGCTGTTCATCGTGATTGTCGGATTTGTGTCAGCCATGTCCATGAGGACCCAGGCGCTTCCTGACCAGGCTTTAGACCAGGTGGTAATCGAGGCTGTATACCCCGGCGCATCTCCAGGGGAAATAGAATCCACGGTAGTAACCAAGTTGGAAGATGCGCTGCGGGGGGTCCAGGGAATATCTGAAATGCAGGCCGTCGCAAGTGAGGGTTTAGCCAGAATCACTTTGGATGTGAGTAGTGATTTTACGGTCGAGGAGATCCTCGATGAAGCAAAGCTGGCCGTAGACAGGGTCTCCAGTTTTCCAGCCTCCATGGAAAAGCCCCGGATTTACAAGAGTGAAATTGAAAGCATGGTCATGTTTGTGCAGGTCTATGGAGACCTTGATGAAAAGGCCATGAAGTCCTATGGGGAGTCTGTTCGTGACGAGCTTCTAGAACTGCCGAATGTAACCTCAATCAACTTCTTTGGTGCAAGGCCTTACGAAATAAGTATCGAGCTGAACAAGGCGCAACTAAGGCAATATGATCTCACATTGGAGGAAGTTGCTACCGCCGTCAGGAACTCTTCCCTCGATCTGCCTGCTGGATCCTTAAAAACTGAATCAGGGAATATTCTCCTGCGTGCGGAGGCGCAAGCCTATCATCAGTATGAGTTTGAAAAGGTACCGCTGCGGACTCGTGAGGATGGAACCCGTCTGACCCTGGGTGATATTGCAGTCATCAATGATGGTTTTGTCGAAACAGAAGGGCAACTGCTATTTGATGGTCGACCCAGCGTGGGTATGCAGATAAGCGCGGTTGGCAATCAGAATGCACTGGATATTTCGGCAGAGGTCAATCAGTACGTTGAGGAAAAGAAGAAGACACTTCCACCGTCTATCGGTATGGATGCCTGGCTGGATATCTCCTTCTATTTGAAGTCGACCGTGGCAATGATGCTGGATAATTTGTGGTATGGCATTCTGCTGGTTCTATTGGTTCTTGGGATATTTCTGCGGCTTGAACTGGCTTTCTGGTGCATTGTTGGATTACCCGTCTGTTTTCTCGGGGCATTCTCTTTGATGCCAATGTTTGATATCAGTATCAATATCATCAGCCTGTTCGGTTTCATATTGGTGCTGGGAGTGGTAGTCGATGATGCGATCATCATCGGTGAGAGCGCCCAGAGCGCGGTGGATGAACATGGACTATCGTTGGATTCCATCACTCGTGGTGTTTATCGAGTTGCTGTTCCCGCTACCTTTGGCGTATTGACTACCATTGCCGCATTTATTCCCATGGTGGTGATGGAAGGTCCTGCTGCCTCGACAGCCGCCGCCATCGGTGGTGTCGTCGTTCTCTGCCTGGTGTTTTCGCTGGTTGAATCCAAGCTGATATTGCCGGCCCACCTGGGGCAGATGGAGCCGCTTCCGAATGTGCATCCACGGGATATGGATCCGCTACGGCGCTGGCAACAGAAATTTACAACGAGCTTCAGTCGATTTGTACAGGAAAGATACAAGCCAGCACTGGTCTTTGCGATAGAGCATCGCTACAACACCATATCTGTTTTTGTCGCCATCTTGATTATATCCGGGGGTGTTATTGCCAGCCCCTTGATCCATGTGGTCCTTTTCCCAGCGCTCCCCAGCGACTTTATTTCAGCAACGATAGAGGTCGTAGACGGCGCACCAACCAGTCAGACAATAAAGATAGTTGATCATGTTGCAGACACTATTAAGGAGATAGACCAGGAGAGGCCGGAAGGAGAAAAGCTGATCAAACATATGTTTGAGTATGCGAACGGGTCGAGCGGACAAATATTTGTTGAGCTAAATAAAGACAGCAACAGGGAAGTCAACGCGATTGATTTGGCCGCCGAGTGGCGGGAGCGAGTTGGAGATATAGCAGGCACCAAGAAGTTGCAGACCAATGGTTCTACTACCGTTGGTGGAGGTGACACGTTTAACTTTAAGCTGGTAAGCAATAACTACCAACAGCTGGATGATGCCGCGCAGGCATTGCAGAAAACGCTTGCTCAGTTTGACGGTATTTTTGATATTGAAAGCACCAGCAATAGCAGTGCTCTGGAGATTGATCTCAATATTAAACCTGAGGCTGAGATACTTGGCCTCACTTTGCAGGATTTAGCGCAGCAGGTGCGCGCGGGATTTTATGGTATTGAGGCGCAGAGGATTCAGCGAGACAGTGAAGAGATAAAGGTAATGGTGCGTTTTCCGGCTGAGGAACGATCCTCCATTGGTAGCCTGGAGAATATGTATATCCGTACGGCGGATGGGTCGGAGGTGCCTTTCCTGGCGGTTGCCGGAATGGATTTGAGGAATGGCCGGTCCAATATTGTTCGTCACGATTCAAAACGAGCCGTCATCGTAACGGCTAATGCTGATACAAAAAAGGTTGAACCTACATTGGTCGTTGAGGCGATTCAGAAACAATTTGTGGAACAACTCAGCGAAGAATTCCCAGATGTAAGGCTGGAATTGGGAGGGGCCAGCAAGGAGGAACAAAAGTTCATGCAGAAATTGGGTTTCATGATGGGTGTGACCTTGTTCGCGATATATTCGCTGCTGGCTATCCCCTTAAAGTCATACCTGCAACCACTCATTATCATGGGTGTTATTCCCTTTGGTATGATCGGTGCGCTGATCGGTCATGTCGTTATGGGCATCCCCTTTAGTTTCTTATCAGTTTTTGGAATAGTGGCTCTTGCTGGTGTGGTGGTCAATGACAGTCTCATTATGGTTGATTTCATCAATAAGGGCGTTGACGACGGCCTGGATCTGGAATCTGCTGCGGTTCTTGCGGGAACACAGCGAATTCGCGCAATTCTTCTGACGTCCCTGACAACTTTTTTCGGTCTGCTGCCCATGTTGATGGAAACCAGCCTGTCGGCCCAGATGGTACTCCCAATGGCTGTTTCCCTTGGCTTTGGTATTCTTTTTGCGACTGGTATCACCCTGTTCCTCATCCCCTGTATGTATGTGATTCTTGTTGATGTTGATCGAAGTCGGAACGTTTTCTCAAAACACAATTACGAATCAGTTCTGGAGCACGAAGGGCAACTGGAGCCAAGATCCGGGGCATGAGGAAATTTTCGCCAGCAGGAAGCGGGTTTTTGGGGCCGGCGGCGCTGTCAATGCTATTGCTGGTCAGTTGTGGTGGTGGCGGTGCTTCGCCTGTCGCAACCCCTCCTGATACTACCGACCCGGACCCGGGAAATAGCGGCGGGAGTGATTTCACGGACGGTGTTTTCCAGCCTTTTTCCAATTTCGAGATGCTATGTGTTGCTCCGAGAACGGGTATTGACCCTTCCACTGGCACCTCCTTCCCTGATTCACCTGGAACATCTACAGACGAGAATTACTGGATTCGTTCCTGGAGCAATGATCTCTACCTTTGGTATGACCAGATCACGGATGTGGATCCCCAGGAACATTCAACTGCTGACTATTTTGACCTGATGAAAACATTTGACCTGACGCAGACAGGTTCACCGGTAGATAGGTTCCACTTCACTATCCCCACGGATGAATTTCAAGCCCTGTCTCAGTCGGGCATATCTGTTGGCTATGGTGCAAATTTTGCCATACTCGCATCGACACCGCCTCGAAGCGTTGTGGTTGCCTATACCGAGCCGAATTCTCCCGCCAGCAGTGATCCGGCAAACCTTCTCCGCGGCGCCAGAGTGCTCAGTGTTGATGGCACGGATCTGGTCAATGCGGATTCCAGCGCTGATGTGGACTCGCTCAATGCCGGGCTGTTCCCGGAAGAGGCCGGTGAAACGCACCAATTTACCGTTGCTGACCAGGGATCAGAAGAGCCCAGAGAGATAACCTTGACGACCGTAGAGATGACTATGGACCCGGTACAGGATGTTCAGATAATCTCGACAAGCAGTGGTGAGGTCGGCTACTTGTCCTTCACTGATCATATTCGCCCGGCTGAACAGGAACTAATTGATGCGGTTACTCAGTTGGAAACTGCAGCCATCACAGACCTGGTTCTCGATCTACGCTACAACGGCGGCGGGTTTCTGGATATCGCCAATGAGCTTGCCTTCATGATTGCCGGCCCGGCGGCCGCTGACGGCAGGACGTTCGAAGAGCTTGAGTTCAATGACAAACACCCGGTTTTTAACCCGGTAACCGGTGAAACTCTAACACCCACACTTTTCTATACATCTTCGATAGGGTTCTCAGCCCCGGCTGGTGAGCCGCTCCCAAGTCTGAATCTGTCACGGGTCTTTGTCTTGACCGGCCCAGGGACCTGCTCCGCCAGTGAATCCATTATTAACGGACTGCGGGGGATTGATGTTGAGGTGATACAGATAGGCTCAAGCACTTGCGGAAAACCCTATGGGTTCTACCCCTTTGATAATTGCGGTACCACCTATTTCAGTATTCAATTCAGAGGTATCAATGCCAAGAACTTTGGTGACTATACAGATGGTTTTTCTCCAGCCAATATAGCGCAGGTGGAGGGAGTTGAAATTCCAGGTTGCTATGTGGCGGATGACTTTACTCATCAGCTTGGTGATCCGGAAGAATCCCGCTTCGCTGCGGCCCTGGCATATCGTCTGGATGGAAGCTGTCCTGCTACCGGTGGAACCGGTGCAGGCCGGGCATCCGTGTCATTGCCGCCCCTGTCCGCGGTTGATGGTCTGGTGCCTAAATCAGTCTGGTTACAGAATAGAATTCTTGGACGCTAGTTTCGCAGCAAACTTATTGGGAGTACTTCCTGTTCCGCCGGGCTTCCCCCTGTGATGCACCCCCAACCCCTCGACCGGCCACACGAGAGTTCAGGGGAGATCAGGGTTAGTGTGGGGCACCCCGTAGCAATAGTTTTCTGAGGATTCATGGAGGAATATAGGCAGCAACGATTCGAGAGGCCGGAAGGCGCGACTGAGATATTGCTGGTCCGGCATGGAGAGTCTCAAACTGCAGTCCCGAATGAACCCTTTCCCTTGGTCGATAGGCAAGGGGGATCCAGGCCTGGCAGAGGTGGGCAAGGCGCAGGTAAAGAGAGTAGGGGAGACGCTTCGATCCCAACCCATAGAAGCAGTTTATGTTACAAACATGTGTCGCGTACCCAGGAGACAGCGGCTCCCCTGTGCGCGCATTTAGGCCTCAAACCAACGATAGTGGCAGACCTCAGGGAAGTTCACCTGGGAGACTGGGAGACCGGTGTTTTTAGAATAAAGGCTCACCAGCAGGACCCCATATTCGTGCAAATGCAGGAGGAGCAGCGATGGGACCTTACCCCGGGTGCTGAATCTCTTCAGGCCTTGCAGGAGCGAGTACAGCGGGGCCTAAGGCAGATAGCCAGTGGTCATAGACGTTGCCAAAGGGTGTCAAAGGAGATCTGCATCACCAGTGCAATGGCATCCGAATTTAGCAGGACTGCGATAGGGTAGTCCCCATGAACGAGGGATATCATGGCACATTTCGGTGGGTAGATAGCGACGTAGCTTGCGGTGTTGCCACCATCCTCAGTCCCTATCCATTTCCTCTCAGCGAGTGGTGCATCCTCACCGCCGTCGCCAATCGCGATAACATTGACTGATATACTCTTTTGAACGCGTTGCCTGGTAAAGTTGGGAAATGGACGGTACAGGTACTTGCGAATCTGTTTAGATGAATAGACCCGATATTGCTTTTGTGGTTGAGTTTCAACAGTCCGGAGAATGTCCTTCAGTACAAATTCAATACCCTCATCCCCCTCGTAATGATGCACGTTGGTAATACTTGAGTCAGGAGTCACGTTGCTGAGATCGGGCAGGATGTCATGGCGAAGGACATTGGCCGCCCTCGCCAGGACATCCTGCTTCTCCTCGGCGATTTTCATAAGCTGTTCCGGTGGCTCAGCACAGAAAAATCTTCGTTTGCCCTTTGGGGAATAGCTCACCAGTGAGCGTGCCCGCAGGGTTTTCAGTTCTTCATAGGTTGTGCCTCGGTTGAGGCCAGCACCAGTGGCAATATCGCGAATTGAACCAGGACCCTGTTTTAGCAGCGTCAGGTAAATATCGGTCTGTCGATCCGAAAGTCCAATCTGCTGTAGGGTTTCATGAATAATCATTATTTGTAAATAAAAGAAGTCAATAAAATGATGACAAATAGTATTGATGTTCAAATATTATTGTATATATTGACTTAATACATACATAAATGTCAATAAAGGTATGACAAATGTGTGGAATTATTGCATGCGTAGGAGAGAATGTAGACCGCCTGGCGGTGGAGGGGCTAAAACGGCTGGAGTATCGTGGTTATGATAGCTATGGCTTTGCCTGGGTCACTGGGCCCGATAGTGCGATACAAACCAGGAAGAGCCTGGAGCCGCTGGAGGATCTGGGCGATAGATTGCCCAGATGCAGTGCAGTTATCGGGCACACCCGCTGGGCAACACATGGGAACGTCAGTCTTGAGAACTGCCACCCACACTCAGCGCAGGACAATTCGTTCTCACTGGTTCACAACGGTATTGTGGAGAACTTCCAGGAACTAAGGAAAGGCGATGACGCTTGTGCCGGTAAGAGCGATACGGCGGTCATTGTTCAGCTTCTGGGCGTAGCCCTGGGGGTTGCCGCTTCAAGACGGGAGGCCTTGTGTGAAGTGCTCGACAAGCTGGGTGGCAGGAATACGATTCTGGTACTGTTTTCGGATGGCGAAATTTTAGCTGCTCGACATGGTTCGCCTCTTTTGCTCGGCAGGACCGATAGTCAGTATTTTCTAAGCTCTGACCTTCTCAGCTTTGTATCCTATTCTTCGCTGTACAGTCCAATCCCGGAGCGGCACCTCGTGCAAATTCAGGAGAAGTCAATAGCGCTGTACGATACCTCCCTCAGGCAGTTTGATATCGAGTGGGTTGAGGTGGAAGTACCCGAAGCTGATTTTAGCAAGGATGGTCACCCACATTACATGCTGAAGGAGGTTATGGAGCAGTGGCAGACGGTATCGCGACAGGCAAAGTCCGCAAGTACCGACCTCGATAAATTTGTAATGGAATTGGCACAACGTGGGAATCTCCTGCTAACGGGGGCTGGAGGTGCCTTTTACACCTGCATGCAGATAGCCTGGCTGCTTCGTGAAGTGACTGGCCTAAAGGCATTGGCGGTACCGGCCTATGAGATTGATTCCTTAAACGCACTATATGGGCAGGGTGACCTTGTTCTGGCAATCAGTCAGAGCGGTGAAACCGCTGATACTATCAGGGCAGTTGAACGGGCGGCGTCCTGGGGTATGCGTGTTGCATCGTTGGTCAACATGCCGATGTCGACCCTGGCCCGTGTGTCAGAGTTTAGTTTTGCCAACGACAGTGGCCCAGAAATTTGTGTTCTTTCCACCAAGTCAGCAACCGCCCAGGTCACCTTCGGCTATATACTGGCACAACGGCTGAACGGGCAAGATGGAGGGGCTGCCATTGACCAGTTGAGTCATAACCTCAGTCAATATCTGGGCCAGGCGCTGTCATGGAAAATCAGGGAGGTCGCCATGGCCGTGGCGTCCGCTCCCAGTATCTTCATTCTTGGAAGGGGGCTCTTTTACCCCTGCGCGATGGTAGCTGCCTTGAATATAAAGGAAGCGAGCTATGTCCATGCTGAGGCTTTCGCTGCGGGGGAACTCAAACATGGTGTTATCGCACTGATAGAAAAGGGAGTTCCAGTGATGCTATACGTCGACCGGGATGATTCGTATATGCTTAACGTCGCATCAGAGGTGAAGTCTCGTGGCGCTCACATTATTGGTATTGCTTGTGAGGACAATGAACTGTTCGATGACTTTATCCCGATACCCAACTTGTTTGACCCGCTGCTTGCGGCTATCTGTGGGCTGATTCCCGGCCAGTTCATGGCATACCACCTGGGAATTCATACGGGTGTTAATCCAGACAGGCCTCGAAATCTGGCTAAGAGCGTGACAGTGCAATGAGGGTATACTGTGGATAGTGATCAACTGCTCCCCTGGAAGGGATCGTGTGGAGGATTGTGAGGTATCTTGCAAAGACAATTTTATTGACGGCCATAGGCCTTTTGGTTGTTCCCGCTATCTCTGCCGATGATGAGGTGGTCGACCTCCTGCAGGGATACGAATGGCAACTCCCCGAAGAAAAATTGCGGCATATTGGCCCCGATGTATACAAACCACTGCTGGCGATAGCGGACGATGAGCGGCAAGTTAACTTCATTCGCGCCAGGGCCTCGCTTGCACTGACGGCCTTTCCCAATGACGAGGTGTTGGAATATTTTGAACGAGAGATCTCGTTGGGTAAGAATAATCTGAGACGCAGGCAAATGGTACAGGACTTTTGTACGGCTTTTCTGCAACTAAAACCGGCCAATATAGAATCGACCCTAATCCCTATGCTAAAGGAGCCAGATGCCCGTTTACGCAGCAACTCCGCCCGCTGCCTGCAGAATATCGATAGCGATAAATCCAAAGGGGCGCTGGCGTCCTATGGCGCCACCATTTCTGAATCCTGGGAAGCACGTGCGGCCGGGTTCAAAACGGAAACAGGCATGTAACTCAGGACGAGATACCCCAGCTTGAACAGACACCTATCTACGGGGACCCTTGAGCCAAGGAATGGTCATTCCGGTATTGATAGGTATTCGCTATTTGGTGACTGGCGCCACCTCATTAATTATCCTGTCGAGAATATCCAGCTTGTCCTCACCCATTGTAAAATCAGGAACAATAAGCTCATCCACGCCAGCCTCTTTGTAGGCGCCGGCAATATCCTGTACCTGGTTTACATTTCCTGCGATGGTTGCCATCCCGCCTGCATCGTTGGCAGCATTCATCTTTTTCGCGAAGGCATCATCATCCGTCAGGTACATCAGCGCGACGGCTGAGCGCTGTATATCGCTCGTGTTTCGAGAAACAGTGTCACAATGCTGGTCCAGCACTTTCATCTTGTGGGTTAGGGTATCCACAGTCCCCCAGACATTCCATTCGTCAGCATACTTAGCGGCTATCTTCATCGTCACCTTCTCGCCGCCGCCACCGATCATCAGGGGGAGTTTGCTCCGCTTTGGTTTGGGCTCCAGCGGGGCATCCTGGAGTTGGTAAAATTCACCCTGAAAATTGGCTGCGCCTTCAGAGAATAACGCCCTAATGACCTGGCAGGCTTCATCGAGTCTTTGCAGCCGGCTATTGACGGTGTGGAAGGGGATGCCATATTTTTCATGCTCGTTTTCCTGCCAGCCGGAACCCAGTCCGAGTACGAGCCTGCCATTCGAGATATGGTCCAGGGTGACCGACATTTTGGCTAGCACCGCGGGATGCCGGTATGTATTGCCGCTTACCAGTGTTCCTATTCTTAACCTTGGCACCACTGCAGCCAGAGCTGAAAGCGTCGTCCAGGCTTCAGGCCAGGGTGAACTGGTGTCCTTATCATTTGGCATGAAGTGGTCAGCCAGCCACAATCCATCCCATCCCGTTTGCTCCACATGATTTGCGAGGCTTTTCATGGTTTCAAATGGTTGTGTTGGTTGTGGCCAGAAACTGAATCTCATTTTTGTCATCCCTTTAGGTTGGACTCTCAATTTTCCCATGGCATTGTGCGTCAATACCTGAGCGAATGACAAGGATCAGGAGTGTAGCTGTGCCCAGCGAGCCATAACCCACGATGAGATGAAAATATGGGTAGCATACGGTCAGCGTGTGGGCTGGATTACTCATACCTGATACCTAAAAACTAAGCATAAGAATTTGATTTAATTGAGTTTTAGTCGGTTTTCAGTATAGTAGATTTTATCAATTAAGGATCCACCCTTGCTTGGAAATCCCCTGACACCCATACGCTCTTCCTTCTCAAAGTTGTTGGAATATGTGCTGATTCTGCTCTCTTTTTCCCTGGTGTTTAGTCATGCCAATGCAGAATTGCGCGAGTCGTTGTTCAATATGAGCATTGTCACGCTGAGCTCATACGAGGGAAAAACAATACTGAGACGCGGTTCAGGAATTGTTGTGCAGTCAGATCGGTTTAACGGCTATGTGGTGACCAATTCAAGTTATCTGGATGGCGGTGATACAACGACCATAAGTATTCCCAATTCGCGTGCGGAATTGGTTGCCCGAGTTATGCGGGATGAACCGTCTTTTGATTTTGCGCTACTCAAGGTAAATGGGTTGAATTTGCCGCCGCTTTAGTTGACCGAGAGCCGCCCGGCGCCGGCGACGTTGTTTGGTCAGCAGTCAAATGGGGCGGAAACAACACCTCCGTCGGACTGGCACGGGGAATACTGCGAAGTAGCTATGAGATGGCCACGTCTGATGTTGTGTTGTTAAGTCATTCGGCCATGCTGGGGGAGGGAGGTCTTGGCTCAGTGCTGTTGAATGAATGTGGACATGTTGTTGGCCTGAATATGAAAGCTCCGGGCTCTGATGGAAGCATTCGTTCTATTAACATGGCGTCGCTGCGGTAACTGCTTTCACCTTAGAATATTAAGATTACGTTTGCTACGGACCAGTGTGTGTCAGAAGTTGATCAGGCCAAAAGCCAGGCTAAAACTGCTGCAATCGAAGCGAGAAAGGCGCAGGGCGATGCGCTGGAAGCACTGTTGCTGGCACACTCTCTCGAGAAGAAGTTGTGGCAATCCAACCGGCGAAATGATTCTCTTTTAAAGCAAACGCAGGAAGCCCGTGAGAAAGCGCACTTTGCCCTTCTGGCAGCGGAAACGGCGCAAAAGAATGCAGAGACCAGCCGGCTGGAGTTAGCGATAAAGACCGAAAGTTTGGAAAAAGAAGCAGCTGCCATGAAAGAGAATTACGAAAAGATTCAGTTGGACTCGGAGGAACTCTTTGCATCAGCAGTGGATGAACAGCGAAGCTCGGCGGTCTTCAGGGAAAGCGTTCTTATCGGCGTTACTGTTTTATTGCTGCTTGGAATCACCATTGTAGTGCTGTGGAGGAGGAAGAAGACGTCGCCCGTATCAGTTGAGCCGGCTCCTGTTTTGAGTGACGAGGTGTCAGAACCGAAGAACAATATCGAGCTTCATATGAGGCGCGTGATGAATTTGTGCTTGACGGTCGAGATGATGATGGGATTCTTTATCTGCTGCGTATATCCGGCGACCAGATACTGGATATAGAGTGGCGTGGTTATTGGGCGAAACCCAAAGGATTCTCCCTATGTCATCAATCATGCTGATGTATCCCGAACGAAAGCATGCTCGCATGCGGGTTATGAAAAACAGGGTCTTTATCGAGGACCTGGGTTCGACCAATAGCACGTCTGTGAACGGTCAATCCATTGAAGAAAAAGGGCTGGTCTCGATCGATAGCGGCGATCAGATCATTATTGGTTCGGTGGTGATGAATCTACGCGTATTGTCAGCTTGAGTCATCAGGTCTGAAAAGCAGACATTCCAAAAAAGCAGACATTCCCAAATAGGGTGCGTGTCTGCTAAAATTCAGCGCTTTTTCGGCGTCGGAAGAGCAGTATCTGAGTCACATGTGAAGTAGTATCTAGCTTGCCCGCCCGGAACTGGGTAGTTTTGGAGTAACATCACAAGGCGCAATAACGTCTGGCACCTTTCAATTCGAATCTCAATTGTGAAGAAAGTAGCTGCCAGGTGTGCAGCCTGCTCGATATGTATATCCGGCAGGAACTAGTTTATAACGAGGGCCATAATTAAAATGTCTGTTGCTGGAAACTCAACCGCAGGGGAACAAGAGAACAAGGTCGTGAGCGACGTGGTCATTCGATTTGCCGGTGATTCCGGTGATGGAATGCAACTTACGGGCAACAACTTCACTGATGCTACCGCTGTCTATGGGAATGATCTTGCAACCTTTCCCGACTATCCCGCAGAGATTCGCGCTCCTGCCGGCGCCACTTTTGGTGTTTCTGCTTTTCAGATCTATTTCGGCTCTGAAGACGTTAGTACCGCCGGTGATCACCTGGATGTGCTGGTGGCGATGAACCCGGCGGCACTGATTACCAACTTAAAAGACCTTGTGATCGGTGGTCTGATTATTGCCGATAGTGACGCTTTTACTGACAAGAACCTGGCGCGTGCCGGTTATAAATCAAATCCGCTGGAAGATGGCTCCCTGGATGCCTTCAAGCTCCTGGCGATTGGTATTACCAAACAGGTCATTGCTGTCGTAAAGCCCTACGGTCTATCGCACAAATTTGCCGTTCGCTGTAAGAACATGTGGACGCTGGGGCTGACCATGTGGCTGTTTGACAGGAGCCGCGATGAGGCTATCGCTGGATTACGGAAGAAATTTGCCGGTAAGCCTGAAATAGCGGAGGCGAATATAGAAGCACTAAACGCTGGTCATACCTACGGTGAAACTGCTGAACTGCCCAGTGGCGTAGACGTGTACAAGGTTCCTGCTGCAGATGTCGCGCCTGGTGTTTACAGGAATATCACCGGTACGGAGGCGCTCGCCTTTGGCTTAATAGCAGGCAGTCAGTTAGCTGATTTACCCCTAGTATTTGCATCCTATCCCATAACGCCAGCGTCCGGTGTGCTACATACCTTGTCAATGCAAAAGCATTTCGATGTTGTTACATTTCAGGCAGAGGATGAAATAGCGGCAATCTGTGCAGCAGTGGGAGCATCTTTTGCGGGCTCACTGGGAGTAACGTCCAGTTCAGGCCCCGGTATTTCTCTCAAGGGTGAAGCTATCTCACTGGCCTGTGCGGCTGAACTGCCGATGGTCATCATTAATACTCAACGCGGCGGCCCCTCTACCGGTTTGCCTACCAAGACAGAACAGTCTGACCTGAATCAGGCGCTTTATGGCAGGCACGCGGATACGATGCTACCGGTGATCGCCGCTTCAACTTCGATCGACTGTTTCGAAGTCGCCATTGAGGCAAGCAGGATTGCAACGCAATTCACGACCCCCGTACTGATTCTGAGTGACGGCTATCTATCCAATGCTTCTCAGCCTTGGAGGGTGCCAGATGTGAACGACTTTGAACCATTTCCGGTGAAGTTCGAGACCAACCCGGAGGGTTTTTCTCCGGCTAATCGTGATCCAGAAACATTGGCTAGGGTCTGGGCAAAACCGGGCACCTCCGGGCTTGAACATAGAATTGGCGGTATCGAAAAGAGCTTCGACACCGGTGACATATCTTACGATTCTGATAATCATCAGAAAATGACGGATCTTCGTAGCGAGAAAATTGATGGTATCGCAAAATATATTCCGGAGCAGGAAGTTGCGATCGGAAACAATAGCGGCAAGCTTGCTGTTGTTGGCTGGGGTTCAACCTATGGCGCTCTTTTTCAAGCCGTAAAACGCAGTCGTGATGCGGGGCTGGACGTTTCGCAAATTCACGTTCGCTACCTTTGGCCTTTACCATCCAATCTTGAGCAACTTTTATCCAGCTTTGATTCGCTCCTTGTGCCTGAAATGAACACAGGGCAGTTTGCCTCGCTGATACGCTCAAGCTTCCTGATTGATGCGCAGAAACTCAATAAAGTATCCGGGCAGCCGTTTAAAATTAGTGAAATCCAAGAGGCCATCAAGGCTCAAATGGAGTCGGTAAAATGAGTGCATCCGAACAGAAAATTGCTGTTAAAGATCTGGTTTCCGATCAGGAAGTTCGCTGGTGCCCCGGCTGTGGTGACTATGCCATCCTTAAAACCGTACAAAAAGTTATGCCTGAACTGGGAGTTCCCAGGGAAAACATGGTATTTGTCTCTGGTATTGGTTGCTCATCCCGTTTTCCCTACTACATGAATACCTATGGTTTCCATACTATTCATGGGCGTGCAGCATCGGTCGCGACTGGCGTTAAGCTGGCGAACCCCAAGCTGGACGTCTGGGTCGTTACCGGTGATGGTGATGCCCTCAGTATCGGTGGTAATCACACGCTGCACGTACTTCGCAGGAATGTCGATTTGCAACTGTTGTTGTTCAACAATGAAATCTACGGGTTGACCAAAGGACAGTATTCTCCAACCTCAAAAGTCGGAACCAAATCTCCATCAACCCCTGATGGCTCGCTCGATATGCCTCTTCGACCCTGTACATTTGCTATCGGCGCTGGCGCACGCTTCGTGGCCCGGTCAATTGATACAGAGGCAAAGCATCTGGCTTCGGTCCTTGTGCGTGCCCACGATCATGTCGGTGCTTCATTTGTTGAGATCTATCAGAATTGCACCGTTTTCAACGATGGTATTTTCGATCACATAAAGGATAAGAAATCTGCAGCGGAGACCAGACTGGTGCTGGAGCATGGTAAACCACTTGTATTCGGGAAAGAAAATGAAAAGGGGCTTCGACTGAATCCAATCGCATTGAAGTTGGAGGTCGTCGACCTGGGTGAGGGTGGTGCTTCAGAAGGAGATCTTGTCGTACATGACGAAACTAACAAGGTTCTGGGACAAATGCTTGCTGAACTCAAATCACCTGAGTTTCCGGTGCCCATTGGGGTTTTGTACTGTAGCCCCACTAGCCCGTATCACACGGTAGTGTATGAACAGCGGGAGACCGTTCGCGAAAGTAAGGAAGCGGCTGATCTCAATGCATTGCTAAGAGATGGGCATACCTGGGAAGTTTGACAGGCACCAATACCGAATAGTGTTGTCTCCTGTTGGTTTGGGACAATCTCAAGAGCAGCCCTGACCGTTACCGCGGTCAAATTGAGGTTACTTTCATTTCAGGAGGATAAATGACGGATTTTCAAGTCGACGAGAATACTGGAACCATCGAAGTGCAGGAGCGACATCAATTTGATGTTACATCCCTGCAGGACTATATGCGTGATAACGTTGATGGTTATTCAGGCGAGCTGTCGGTTGAAGAATTTGCCGGTGGGCAATCAAATCCAACCTACCTGCTCACCGCTGGTGGCAATCGCTATGTCCTGCGCCGTAAACCCCCTGGGAAGTTGCTGAAGTCGGCTCATGCCGTTGACCGTGAGTATCGGGTGTTGTCTGCCCTGCAGGATACTGAAGTACCAACGGCGAAGACTTATGCCCTGTGTACTGATGATTCAATTATAGGTACCTGGTTTTATATTATGGAGTACCTTGATGGCCGGGTTATCTGGGATTCTACCGCGGGACCCTATTCGCCACAGGAGCGAGGGGAATTCTGGGACTCAGCGAATGAAGCAATGGCCAAGCTCCACAATGTTGATTTCGAGGCGGTAGGTTTGTCTGATTTTGGAAAACATTCGGACTATATCGCGCGCCAGGTATCCCGGTGGTCCGGTCAGTATGAATATACAAAGACCGAAGACAATCCTTACATGGACAATCTCATCGATTATCTGCCGAACAATGTTCCACAGGACGATGCCTGCTCGATAGTCCACGGTGATCCTCAAATAGCCAATATGATGATGCATGCGGAAGAAAACAGGGTCATAGGAATTCTTGATTGGGAGTTGAGCACCCTGGGATGTCCGGTTTCTGATTTTGCCTACCTGTGTAGACCTTACCGGGATGCGCTGAAAGGCATTGACCTGAAATCTCTTGGTATTCCCAGCGAGGAGGAATACGTCGAGGCCTATTGCAGGAGAACGGGGCGCAGCGGTATCGATAACTGGGACTACTACATTGCCTTCAATATGTTCAAGATGGCAGCAATCCTCCAGGGTATCGCCAAGCGGGTACTGGATGGCACTGCAGCGAGTGGGCATGCGGAATCAGCGGGAGCCGGTGCCTCGGAGATGGCCAAATTAGCCTGGGCCCAGATAGACAAGTCCATCGTTACTGGCTAGGCCTGCTCTGGTGCAACTAAACCCCGGGTGAGCTAGAAGCCGGAAATATTATCGTCCAACTGTACGCCGAAGGTGTTTAAGGCCATCGACACAAGGTTGTATTGACCGCAGGTAAAGACAACATCCATCAGCTGCTGCTCTGAGTACGCTTCTGCCAGACCATTCCATGTCTCCGTTGTCATAAACGCATCACCAATGAGTTCGTCAGCAGCCGTGATGAGCAGCTTTTCATGGTCACTCCAGAACGAAGTTGATGATCCTTCCTTAATGCCGGCTATCTCTTCATCGGAAAGACCGGCGTTTTTTCCAATCACTACATGCTGCCCCCATTCATATTCTGCCTGGCATAGCCAGCCTGTTCTCAGAATCAGGATTTCACGTTCACGGGTGGAGAGGGTTGATTTGGAAAGTATGTGGGCGCCAAAGACCTGCCAGCGTTTAGCCAGCTTTTCATGATTGGCTAATGTGCGCCAAATGTTGGCTACTTCTCCCTGGACATGCTGTTGCCTCATGTTTTCCCTGGTTTCATCACTCCAGTTGTCTTCGTGTATTGGAGCTATTCGTGGTGTTTCCAGTCGCATGGCCATTTCCTTAGGTAAACTATTAGTGGTTATTTATGTAGTAGTTGTTAATGGTATCAGTACCAACTATTTTGCTGGCAGTGTTTCTTCAATCAGTCGCACTTCCCGAAAAATGGCATCCACGTGGGCGTCGGTTGCACTCTCTTGTTGCAGTGCCTCATGTAGATTATGAATGTACTCGCTGTTGGGACCGCTTGGACCCTGGGCCGACGCGATCTGTCTGGCGGTAGTAGGGAAGGGTGCTTCACCCAGGTAGTCCGGGTTCTCCGCCGTTGCATGATAGGTGATACCGGCCGTGAGATTGGATTCATCAAAATAGACATTCAACAGTAACTGCTCGTAGCCGCCCTTTTCCCGGTAGTCTAAGCCCGCAAGAACATCATCTGCCTGCTCACGTCGCACACGATATGCCCGGCCCACGCAAACCTCACCGGGCTGTTCGATCAGCGTCACGACCCGTCCGGGTTGCCCGGGAATACCACGGTGATCAGTGGAGCCCTGCCAGAAACGGCGACACCATCCCTTGATGTAGGCAGATTGCGATTCAATATAGGGGAAATCGGCCCGCCACATGATCGAACCATAACCAAATATCCACAGGTCACCGCTCATTGACCAGCCTGATCGTTGTGCTTATGAATATATTCAACCACATCAAGAAGACCGTCTTCATCGTGATTGCCGCAGACGAATTTCGCGTGGGCACGCAGGGCTTTATCACCATTCCCCATTACGACGCCATGACCCGCCTCCCTGAGCATGGGCAGGTCATTGAACTGGTCGCCGACGGCACATATGCTTGCCGAACTGATACCAAATAGAGAGGCCAGCTTGTTGAGGCCATGCCATTTGGTGATGTTTGCCAGACTGATCTCACAATACCAGTGTTTAGAACCCAGTTGCGGAACTGTGATGGTTTCAAAAGTTTCTGGGAATGCGCGGTGGATATTGCAGCATAGCGTTTTGAGTTGCTGCTCATCGCCAAATGTAGCAGTTATGAGGATTTCTGGTTCCTGCGCGGGCAGGTCCCCCTTGCGGCCCCAGGCCCCGTTACCATCAAAGTAGCCGTGAATGGCATCTGACCAGGGTATCGCATCATCAATGACAAAATCCGGCCCGCCTCGATTATCCTCATCCCGTTGCCCGATTAGGGCCAGCTTGGACTCACGTGCAACCCCCACCACATCGGCTAGTTGTGACGAGGAATAGGTGGTTTTATGGTATGTTTTGGCATGGGGCGTTTTAACCAGCGCGCCACCATTGCAGACCGCATATACATTGAAGCCAAGGTTTTCCATCACAAATTTAGTTGTGCGAAAGCGCCGCCCAGTGGCAATAACCACTTCTACACCTGTCTCGTGAAGCTTCTGTAGCGCTGAGCGGGTAGCGGGCAGTACCTGATTATTGTCGACGGCAAGCGTGCCATCTAGGTCTAGGGCGAGCATCTTTATGGGGGGCATTGGCTGGCTCGAGTCGAAAAACGTGGAGTTTAACAAGATGCGATGATTGAAATGCGTATATTTACACTGATACAATTCGGTTCCCTGATAGAGATGGCAAGTTGAAAGTTTACATTCCCCAATTACGCCCAATTTCTCCAGGCGCAGCCTAATCACAAATAGTATTAAGGATAGTTTCAATGAGAGCAGCTAAGACTTTTCTGTGGGTTTTTTCATTCTTCATATTTGCATCAAACGCTGTTGCAGAAGACGCTGGTTATGCTATATGTGTGTCCTGTCATAGCCCGGATGGATCGGGAAATGTTGCTCTGAATGCACCGGCGATAGCTGGCCAGGAAACCTGGTATATTGAGACTCAGCTTAAGAATTTCAAATCTGGTGCCCGTGGCGTACATGAATCCGATATTTATGGTCAGCAGATGAGAGCGATGACATTGATGTTGGCAGATGATGCTGCAATTGCCAGTGTATCGGCTTATGTCAGCTCCATGGAGCGAAAGAAAGTGGCCAATACGGTCGAAGGAAATGCTGACAATGGAAAGGCCCTTTTTGCAGTCTGTGGTGGCTGCCATGGGCCTGATGCAAAGGGTCTCAAAATGATGAACTCTCCGGACCTTACGGCACAACAGGATTGGTACCTGGTTCGGCAGCTTCAGAATTTCAGGACGGGTGTCAGGGGAACTGATCCTTCAGATATGTTTGGCCAGCAAATGAGACCCATGGCAATGATGCTTGCTGATGATCAGGCCGTTAAGGATGTAGTCGCTTACATCAATACGTTGCACTAGAAGGGAAATTAGATGATTCGCCGGATTGAATAGTCTG
>PVBE012343346.1_pt1 | contig 49168 bp, 36 predicted proteins | sample 1631181 | NCBI WGS metagenome assembly PVBE01 (sample SAMN08397723, study PRJNA350692) | Marine metagenome, whole genome shotgun sequencing project. | isolation source: water | place: Pacific Ocean | collected 2012-04
CATCACACGCTGAAGATACCGGCCAAAAAGACCGTGGCGCTCTGCATTATAGAAGCACAGCGCCGTCCGTTCGCCACCGCCCAGAAGTTCCTCCAGGAGTTCAAAGTCGAAAGGGAGCTCAAGAAGGTCCCGCCGGCGTTGAGAAGAATTATCATCAACATGAGCGGAGCCACACTGACACTGGGAACGCTGGAACTGCCCAGAAATGAAAAGCTCGATCTCATTGTCCAGCAAGGCGGAAACGAACTTCTCGGCGCCCTGCTGAACAAGAACTATGTCATTGAAACGCTGCACGGAAAGATTACTCTCGACGCCGCTCGCGTAGTGGGGCTGCACTGCCCGAAAAATGCGGGCGATCGGATCAGGCTGGCGCTGGCTGACGGGCAGATTATCGTGGGCAAACTGCTTTCGGGCGAGATTCGCATAAAACTGGAAAACGGAAACGAGATGTCGCTGACACACGACAAGATCGACACCGCGGCGTACAAGGTGTCGCCCCAGAGGCCCGAGGAGATCGCATTCCGCAAGCCGATGGTCGTGTTGCGCAGCGGGAAGCAACTGTTCTTCAAGAGCAGCGACGCGGACTGGACGTTCCATACGCAATACGGACAGGTGAAGCTGAACCCCGCCGATCTGTCGGAGATCGTGCTCGATACGCCCGACGGCGGACTGCATCGTGCTATATTCGCAAACGAGTCGGTGCTGTCGGGCCTGCTGGTGGCCGATAAAATCAACGTGTCGCTGGACCTGGGGCACAAGCTGACGATACCGAGATATATGATCCAGCGGTTCGCTTTTCCCACCGGCCAGTACAACGGGCCGGATCTGGCGGAACTGACCCTGAAAAATGAAGACATACTTAACGGGGCAGTAGCCGACCGGGAGCTAAAAATCGCAACCGACCTGGAAGAGGTCTCGGTCAAACGTGAAGAAGTCGCCCATATAACCGTACCGGAAGAAGCAACGCTCGGCCGGATCCGCGTGAAACTGCACAGCGGAACGGTGGTTGAAGGCAAGCTGGTGGGCAAATCGATCGAATTCGAAGTATCGCCGGGCGTCAGGCTTCCGGTTTATGTCGGGCACCTGGTGGAGATGACCTGCCCCAAACCAACGCCGAAAGCCAAAACGCAACCCACGACGAAAGCGGCGCCCAAACCAGTAACCAAGCCAGCCCCCAAAACTGTAGCCCCCCCCCGGAACTCCAGAGGATCCGAAGCCCACACCGGAGCCCGCAACGGAGCCCGCACCGGTTGCTGAGCCCAAGCCGGCGGTGAAGATAAGATTGACCACCACAGAAGACAAGCGAATCGAGATGATGGAGAAGCTCGTTGAAAAAATGAAGGCGCGAATAGCGGCCAGCAAGGATCCGAAGCGAACCGCCCTGTACACAAAACAGCTCGACAGGATAAAGAAGCAAATAGCAATCGAACGAAAGCGAGCGGCGACAAAAACAAGCCCTGCCAAGGCAATGAAAAACAGCGCAGATGCCGATAGTATTAAAATCGAGACGTTAAAACGCATAAAAGAGACACAACTGCGAGCCAGAACCTGAACAAGACCGCCTGCACCCGATCATTTGGAAAACCTGATATGATCCTGAAACAACTGTTTGCACCCAACAGGCCGAACATCTTCCTTTCCGCGGCTGTTCTGCTGTCGACCGCACTGGTCGCTATGGCGGTCGTGTCGAAAAACAGCCCGACGACCCAGCCAAGCGGACCGACGGCGAGACTCCGCGCCGCCCTTCCCAAAGGATGGTCGCTCCACGGTCCCATGCGACTCGGACGCCGCGACATGAATCCCGGTCCGCAGTGGTCCGCCGTACCGGCAAGATACATTAAACTCCGAAGCCGCCTGATTCTCACCAAAGAGGGTCTGCAGCGGGAAGCGCCGCCCGTCGTCGTTTGGCTGGCCGAGCAACAGGCCCGCAAATCTACGCCCCGCGCCGACGAAGACCAGTTGGACGTTGAACTCAAACCGACCGAATACCTCGGACCCGGAGCCGGACAACACATCTACGCGCATATTCCGCCAGGAGCGGCGAAGATATGGACGACCGCCAGGAGCGACATCGCCAAAGCTTTGGGTGTAAAACTCGCGACGACTCAACCGGCGGGCAAGAGCTCCGAGGGTTCGATCATTCTTATCACGCTTAGAGGACCCGCCGTTTCGTACACGTTCGACGGCGTCAGTTGCCGCGACACGAAAGCTGTCGCCCAGGCCATGGGCGACATGCCCAAAGACTCGCCGCTCATCATCCAGATCGAAACGAGCGTACCCTACCAGAGCATATCGGAAATCGTGGCGGCCGCCCATAAGCTCGGACTCACAAAGATATCGATCTCGGTGGTCCGCACCAGCCGCCCGGCGACAAAACCCAAGAAACGACTCCCCCTCTAAGCAACGCCCCGCCGAAGAGGAAAAAGACATGAGGCCTGCAAGACCGCTCATCCTGGCGGGTTTTGTTCTGATGCTGGCGGCGACGGCAGCGGCCGAAGATCCTCTATCCGTTGCAAAGCAAATCGAACGCCTCAAGTCCGACGATGCGAAAGTGCGGTACCGCGCCGTCCTGGCGTTGAGGACTATGGGACCTCGCGCCAAGAACGCCGTTGACTCGCTGATCGAAACGCTCGGCGATAAGTCCTCAGGCATGCGACTCGCTGCCGCGGAGGCGCTGGGAAACATTGGCCCGCCAGCGACCGGAGCAACCGACGCCCTGGTCGTGATCCTGAAGGACGAGAAGTATTACGTGCGTTGGAATGCAGCGAGGGCCCTGGGGAAGATCAGAACCGGCGGCGTCCCAGTCTACGCCCTGACCAAAGCATTGAAGGACAATAACATCCAGGTAAGGCGTTGTGCAGCCGATGCGTTGGGGGCCATCGGCAGTGCGGCCAGACCGTCGACCTATGCTCTGGCGGCGATGCTGAAGGACAAGGAAGTATCCGCGGTTCTCTCGGCGGCCCAGGCCCTGTCGAGAATGGGCAAAGGTAAGCTGGCGGTCGACACACTGGTTGCAACACTGAAACACAATGACCTCTACAGGCGGCGCCGGGCGGCGGAGATACTGGAAACCATCGGCTCCGACGCCAGGGACGCCGCACCCGCTCTACTATATGCACTCAACGACGCAAACGGGTGGATGACTCCGAAGGTAGCGGCCATGGAAGCGGCGGCAAGGGCGATCGGCGTTTCCGAAGAGACACTCCGCAACGAAGCCATACCGTTTCAGAACGATAACTGGATAGTGCGATGGCGCGCTGCGCGGGCTCTGGGGAAGATTGACCCGCAAATCGCAACCGACAAGGTCGTTCCGGTCCTTATCAAGATGCTCAGCCACGATCAGGCGTGGGTGCGCCAGATGAGCGCACAGACCCTGGGAACAATCGGCAAGCCCGCACAGGCTGCGATTCGACCGCTGCAGGTGACCCTGGCCAATGACAAGAGCCAAGCGGTTTGCAAGGAAGCACACGAGGCGCTGAAGCTGATCCGCCAGAAGCTCCCGACCACACGCCCGGCCCGTAGCGACGGTTTGCTGGCCCGGTTCGCCGCCGATGGCAATGCAGCCGACAGCGCCGGGGCAAATCATGGCGGAATTGTGGGTAATATCACATTTGCAGCCGACCGTCACGGGGTAGCCTGCAGCGCGCTGGCCTTCAATAGAAATGGCGGGCGCGTTGTCATTCCCGACAGCGACCAGCTAGACACCGACGACGAGTTCACTCTCAGCGTCTGGTTGATCAGGACGCACGACAGCACGAGAAGCGGACAAATCATCACCAAATGGCAGGATACCACGCGGGAAGGCGACTACGCCTTGTCCATGACCGGTGCAGGCCAGGCCTGCATCATGGTCGCCAACAGCACGCCCAAACCACAACAGGATCACATCTATTCAAACACGCTGGCGCCAAAAGGAAAGTGGACTCACGTTGCAGCCACTTTTGACCGCGGCGAAATAAAACTATATATCAACGGCATATTCGATGCGGGCAAAACATCAACCAGGATCAAGCACACAGACTGGAAAGAATACGAACACGACGAAATCACCATCGGCGCATTGTGGGAGGGCAAGTGGGGTTTCCGCGGCGCAATCGACGATGTCCGAATCTACGGACGGGCATTGAGTGCATCGGAGATTCACGCCCTGGTCGGCGGTCCTCCGAGTGTCACTCGAAACACCCGGGCCGATCGCATCGTGTTGAAAGACGGCGGCATCATAGCCGGGACGATCACCAACACACGCTATGTCGTGACAACAGCGATGGGGAAGATAACGATCCCCGCCGCCCGCGTAGCAGGCTTCATATCCAGGGGCGACAAGATCAAGGGCCTGCAACTGCTGCTAACTGATTCGCAAGTCATCTCCGGCATGCTGAACGACCAGACCCTGCAGGTCGATGGTCCATCCGGAAAGACGTTGAAAATACCACTGGGGACAATCGCTCAATGCGGATATCGAATCACCCAGGCCAAACCGGCCCGGTTCGCGTCGAAGGACATGATGCTCGTGCTGCGAAACGGCGATCGGCTGGCGGGTGCGATTACGACCAAACTGCAACTCAAGAGCCCGTACTCGCTAATCGACTTGCCCCCCGAAAGCATCGTCAGGATCGATGCGGCGGAAGCCGACAAAAGCCTGCATCGCGTGGTGCTGGTAAACGCTTCAAGGGTTTCCGGCGTGCTCATGCCGCAGACTCTGGCGGTAAAGCTGCAACTTGGCCCAAAATTGGATATCAAGCGCGAGAATCTGGCCGTGCTCTCTCGTGCGGGCGTTAAGCGTGGTGCGGCGCCGGCCAATGCGATATTAATGAGAATGACCAATGGCGACTGCCTGTTGGGACGCCTGCCCGAAAAGACAGTAGCAGTTCGAACCGAATTTGGGAACATCGCCGTAGCCTGGACTGCCGTGCAATCGATTCGGCCGGATAGCGGAAAGGGCCTCCATGTGCTGAAGATGCGAACTGGTGCTGTGCACCGAGGCCAATTGGGCGGACCGCACTTGTCATTTGAAATCGCAGGGACAAAGCGAGCAATCAAGGTCAAGATCGCACAAGTATCTTCAATCGCACCACTTGGCAAGCTCTCGCCCAAGCGTAAGGACTAACCGAGTCATCTCCAATGCGGAAAGGGAAGCTTGAAACTGAGGAGCATTTTGTGGATACTGCTTGACCGCCCGCCGCTGGCGGGACGTATAACCTGGTAGGGTGTCCGAGTGGCCGAAGGAACTGGTCTTGAAAACCAGCGTGCCCGAAAGGGTACCGTGGGTTCGAATCCCACCCCTACCGTTACTGCTCAATGCATCAAGGAGCTACGCGATGATCTATCGGAAACTCGGTAAAAGTGATGTGCAAGTCTCGGCGATAACGTTCGGAGCCTGGGCCGTAGGCGGCTGGATGTGGGGCGGAACCGATGAAGAACAGAGTATCGCGGCGATACGCACGGCGATCGAAATGGGCGTAACCACTATCGACACCGCCGCAGTCTACGGATTCGGGCGAAGCGAAGAGATCGTCGCAAAGGCAATCGAACCGTACAAACGCGAAAACCTGCAGATCCTCACGAAGTTCGGGCTGCGGTGGGACATCACAGAACCGGCGCCCAAGCGATGGGACACTAGCGATCGCGACGGGAACCCCGCGGTCGTAAGCCACTGGGCCAAGGCCGACGGGATCATCTACGAATGCGAGCAGAGCCTCAAACGCCTGGGCACAGACTACATTGACGTATTCCAGCAGCACTGGCCCGACCCGGGAACCCCGATCGAAGAATCGGCGATAGCACTTGATAAACTGCTGGCCCAGGGCAAGATCCGGGCCGCCGGCGAGAGCAACTTCAACGTAGAACAGCTCGATACAATATCCAGACTGGTCCCTATCGCCTCGAACCAACCGCCCTACTCCATGGTCAATCGCGCGATCGAAAACGACGTGATGCCCTACTGCGTGGAGCACGACATTTCAGTGATAGTTTACTCGCCCCTGCAGCGAGGCCTGCTGACCGGCAAGATCACCGACGGATACGAATTCCATGGCGACGACCACCGCGCCAACAGCCCCCTGTTCAAGGGCGAGAACCTCAGACGCGTAAATGCGTTCCTCAACGAGATTCGCCCGATAGCGCAGGCCCACAACGCCACGCTGGCCCAACTGGTGATAAACTGGACGCTCCATCGTCCGGGAGTAACTGCTGTCCTGGTCGGAGCCAGAAACCCCCAACAGGCCCGTGAGAACACCGAGGCGATGCAGTTTGAACTCTGCGAAACTGAAATCGCCGAGATCAACGACAAGCTCGATGATCTGGAATTGACCGTCTGAGAAAATCAGTTCGGCCCGATCCATCCCAGCCCGTCGCCATCGGGGGCAAGCAGCATAGCCAGCGGCTCTGTCCGCCCGTCGACCTTGAGAGTCAACACCGCGCGATAAATCTGCTGGCCGAACCGCTCGATTTTCTGCAGTTGCACATCGTCGGCGGTGACGATTTTCTCCAATCCGACGCGGAGCCCTTTGAGCTGCGGTTTGGTCAGACCGGGTATCGCCTGGGCGGACATGTTCGCCGCCAAACCGTCGACACCGCCCTGGCGAAGAGTCGACACCATGGATACGACCCGCTTGGCCTCCGGGCTGTCGGAGTCCAGACGGCTGGGGCTGTATTCACTGGAGCAACCGGCGCACAACAGCGCGCCGACCGCGACGATTAGAAACCCCTTATTGATCATAATGCGGTCTATTCTCCGTACCGACAAAGCCCAGTTTCGCCGGCTTGTATTTCCCCTCAAACTTCCAACCTTCGGTGTTGTACGCCTTTACGCTTCCGCTGACAGTAACAGCATTGGCCCGGCCGTCGTGACGAAAATGAGTGGTCGGAGTCTGCACGAAGTTGCCGGTGACCGGCTCGAGGTACGCCGAGTTCTGGAGGATGCTCACCCCGCCCGGAGCCCAGTACATCGCCGAATCGGCAAAGACAAACAGCTCAGTCGGATTCTTGATGTCATGGCGCTTTTTGGGTCGAAGGAACCTCCCAGCGTCCATATTCTTCTTACTCCACGGAGGCGGAGCCAGGCACCATGTGTTGTAACCGTAGGTGGTGGTCGGTTCGCTGACGGACGCCTGAGGCACGTAAGAGCCCCACGGTTGGGCCGGACACCACAGGCCCTTCAGCGGCGTGTTGGTTGTTTTCATAAACGGGCTGGCCAGCGGGTCGACCGGGTCGCTGGACGATCCCCAGAAATAGGTCGTAAGCCCCGCCCCAGGCGTGTTGAGCATCACATATGAACAGAATTCATCGTGATTCTCACTCTGATACAGCGACATCGCCGCACCAAGATTGCGAAGGTTGTTGGTGCAGGTAACACTATTGGCCAGTCCCCGGGCCTTGCCGATGGAAGGCACAACAAGCATGCTCAGAAGGCTTATGACCACAAGGGTCACCAGGAGCTCGACCAGTGTGAAAGCAGGTTGTTTTTTCGAACACGCCATTGGTTTGCTGTAAGCGTCAATTATATCCTAGCCTCGACGCCGGGCAAGCAAACCCGCACCGCCAAGGGCCAGCAGCATCACAGTGGTCGGTTCCGGCGCCGGAACCGCCGGGCCAACACCTGGAGCAGATGAGGCAACGGCCCCGAAGTTTTCACGCAATATGGCGAAATCCGCAAGATTGACAACATTGTCGCCGTTGAAGTCCGCACTGTTGACACCGGGCTCTCCGCCGAACTGGATGATCAGGTTATCGTAGTCAAGGTCGTTGACAGCGCCGTCGCCGTTGCTGTCGCCGGGGAGATCGACGCCCGACACGGCTTCGGGGATATTGTCCGGCGGGGTTATCTGGAAGAGCGGAGCCCAGCTCCAACCGTCCCAATCGCCGTCCGACAGCGTCCGGCCTTGGGCGCCGGAGCCGCTGTATGTCCAATCCTCCCCATCAATGCTGTTGAAGTAACGCCAGGATCCCTCCATCCATCCCTCTTCATAATAATCGTCCGGATCGGTCTTGGCGAAGCCGTCGCCGTCGGCGTCCCAGCCAATACCGTAAAGGGCGCCCGGATACGACGGGTGCCATACCATGTAGAAGCGATTTTCGGATTGATCGAACTCGTTTAGCATGTCCATGCCGGAGGCCTGCCCCGTCCAGCGGTATCCCAGGACCAGAGAGTCCTTTGACGGTATCTGCCAGTCGATCACCATCAACGCCTCGCTGACACCGTCATCCGGTTCGATTCCGGCCCAGGCGGTCACCTCGACATCGTCGAACGTGTAGGCTCGCACCGATGCCGGAGCGCCGACCATCGCAATGGCGGCCAGCAGCAACGCCGCCGACTTCACTATCAGGTCAGTTTTTCGTAAAACACGAAACATCGTATTTCTCCTGGTGCGACGCGGTTCGGGACGGACGAGAGTTTGCTCTCGTCCGTCCCGGCGACCGCATCGATGAGATTACTTCCTTCGACGGCGCAATAAGCTCACGCCAGCCAAAGCCAACATGCCCATTGTGCACGGCTCGGGCAGGCTTGCGCCAACGTGACCGGAGGCAATTGAAACTGCGTCCAGTTCAAAGTTCAGCGGGAAGACGTTTTCTTCGCCGTCGTCGGGGACAGTGAAACGAATGTACCCGATCTCAGTCAGGCCGGTGCTCGACAGGTCCAGCCAGAAACCGCCGGCCGAACCGTTAAGCAGAGTGTTAATTTCTGCAAAGGTCTTTCCATCGAAGTCCGAAAGCGTCCCGGTGAAGGGGATGGAGTAATCCGACTCGGTCAATCCGGTTGCTGACGTGGCGTAGGGCCCGGCGGCGTCAGTCCACGCGTTGGTCGGAAGATTCGGCATGATCGATCCCAGCGACGTCCAGTCCGAACCGTTGTAGCTGACATCCACGGTGACTTCGTCGGCGCCAAACGTGGTCGCCGGTGTAGCGGTCTGACCGCCGGGCCAGGCGTCGTCGCCCAACCCAACGTTTGTGAACAGACCGATATCCGCTCCGGCTCCGATGACAACGTAATTCTCCAGGCGAAGCGTAAGGCTCCCGCCCTCTCCAATCGAAACTATCTGATGGCGATTGGCCGCCGGATTGAAAGCACTGACAATCATGTCATCGACATAGGGATCGACAACTAGTCCGCTAGGTTTGCCCAGTGCGACAACCGGCATTGTCAGCGGATCAGTGCCCACGAAGTTCCAACTGCTGTCGAAATAGTATCTCGACGACGGAGAGGCGCCGGCGTTGTACGAAACCACGTGCCCTGCGAAACCATCGGCAAGCACCGGGGTGCTGATCGCCAGAAGTACTGCTATAAGTCCAAATTTCTTCATCGTTCATTTCCTCTTCTTGTTTTGCCGGTTATCCGGCGATTACTAAATACTGGTTCTTCATTTAACTGCTCGTGTGGGTTATTTTGCCTTTCACCTCCTGCATACCTTTCGCAAAGCCCACATGAAATGGTCGAAGCCCGGGCGCAAGGCTGTCGGCCTGCGATCTGGGAGGGGTCATTGGCAGTCAAGCGCAAGAGACGAGCATCGACTGAGCAGTCAGAGCCTCAGCGTGAGTCCAGTGCGCGAACTGGCAAAAAAGAACCCCAAGCCACGCAAATCGGAGGCTGGGGTATAGAGGCGTGTTCTACCGCTTTATCCCTGAAGCCAATGACTCGCGAAGGCGGGTCCAGGTCGATCACAGGCAGGTCTTCTGGCTTCCGGGTCGTCCTTCCGCTGCGCCTTCCCATCGAGACACCAAGTCGTCGACAGTGGCATTCTAGCAGCGGTCGTCACCGGTTACAGCGGCGCGTCCGCGGCCGATTTTCACGGCCTTCCCTGAGCCCGATCATTCGTCGGGCAAACCTGTAACGCTAAGAATTATAAGGGCAATCGAAGAAATGTCAAGCTTATTCGTTAGTCGCGGGTGTCAAGGCGTTTACTGCGTTTCTTAAGATTCGGACTCTGCGAACGCCGCGCCCCAGGCGGTGATAAGTTGTTTCTTGAGTTCATCGATCGGCAAGCTGCTTCGCATACCGGCCGCACGTCGGTGCCCGCCTCCGCCGAACTGTCCGGCGAGTTTGGCTACGTCGACCTGGTCGCGGCTTCGCAGGCTTACGCGAATCTGATCTTCGCTCTCGACCAGCAGAATCGCCGACTCAACGGTCCCTATCCGCAGGGCTTCGTTGACCATGTTCTCGGTCTCGCTCCGCAACCCGCCGGTCTCCTCGAAGTCCGCGGCGCGCAGCGTCATCACCGCCAACTGCGAGTCAAAGTAGAACTCCATACCGCCCAGCAACCTGACCATGAGCGACAGGCGCTGCGGCCGATCGTTCTGGTATATCTTGCGGTAGAGCACGTCGGGGCGAACGCCCATGTCGGTCCAATGCGCCACGGCGCGCAGGCATCGTCCGTCGGTGTTGGCGAATCGCAGCCAACCGGTGTCGGTCATAACAGCCGCGAGAAGCGCTTCGGCGGTCGCTTCGTCCATCGGCCAGCCCAATGCGTCGATGAGTTCGCCAACCATCACTCCGGTCGCCGCAGCGGAGCTGTCAATCCACACGGTGTCGCTCAGCGGGTCGCCGGTTGAGTGGTGATCTATGATTACGATCTTATCCGACAGGGCGCCCAGCGCATCGACCAGACCGTCAAGCTGAGCCAGGGCGTGCGTGTCGAGGATCACGATAATATCACAAGACTTCGACAGGGCGCCGAAAGCGTCGAGCCCGGCAAGCCGCGAACGATCGAACATGAACCCCAGGCGTGCGGGAATATAATCCGGCACGAGCGTGTGGACAGTCTTTCCGGCGGCTCGTCCGGCGGCGGCCAGGGCCTGCATCGAACCCAATCCGTCACCATCGGGGCGTGCGTGCGTAATTAGCAGCATACTGCCCGCATCAGCCAGTCGCGGCAGGACTGTCTCGATCGACCCGACAGTTCGGTCATTATCCGACGATTTCTCTGACACGCTCTACATCCTTTCTCATCTGATCGGTCAACTGGTCTGAAGATTCGAATTTCACCTGGTCTCGCAAGCGAGCGGCGAAACCGAGCGTCATTGTCTTGTCGTAGAAGCACGCTTCGACGTCGAGCAGGAACGCCTCGATCGTTCTTCGCGCACCGGCGAATGTGGGCTGATCTCCGATGCTGATCGCAGCGGCGTACTGGTTCCCGTCAACTTCCGCCAGGCCGGCGTACACGCCGTCGCCCGGGGTGATCTGCGGACCGGGGTCGACATTAGCGGTCGGATAGTTCATCTCCCTGCCCCGCTGGGCGCCTTCGACAACTGCCCCGATAATCTCGAATCGCCGACCAAGGGCCCTGCCAGCCGGTTCTACCTGGCCGGCCAGCAACAACTGGCGGATGAACGTGCTGGAGATCAGGACCGGTCCGTCTCCGAAATCCGAAACGATCGACTCGGCCAGGTGCACCGTAAACCCGCATTCTACGCCCGACTCGCGAAGCGTTCGCACGTCTCCGGCCCGCTTTCGGCCGTAGAAGAAATTATTGCCCTCGACGATATGCTTCGGAGCAAAATAACCAACGAGAATCTCGCTGACAAAATCTTCGGGCGTCAGGCCAAGCAGCGCCATATCCGCATGGGCGGTCACGGCGTAGTCGGCCCCGGACTCCAGCAGCAGCTCGGCTTTGCGATCGGGCAGTGTCAATCGGCGCGGGGGATCCTCCGGACGGAGCACCAGGTCCGGCGGCGGATCGAACGTCATGGCGGCTACCGGTATGCCTTCGGCGTCGGCAAGCGCCCTGGCCGATGCGATAATGCTCTGGTGACCGAGATGGACGCCGTCGAAGTTCCCGACGGTCAACACGCACCCTTTGGCTGCGTCGGGCACGTTTTCGAGTCCAGTTATGCTGCGTGAGTTCATTGTTTTTATCGTTATGGTGCTGTATCCGAGTGCAAGAACGCCGAGTGTAGCATCGTAGGGCGAATCTCACAAGAGCACGGAAAACCCCCGTCGATCATCTGGCCTGCACGATCGGGATCGTACTGCCGGGAGATTCGATCAGGTCGATCTGAACACCGTAGGTCTCGGCGAGTATTTCTCTATCGATAACCTGCTCGACAGATCCTCCGGCCACGACTCGCCCGTGTCGCATCAGGACCAGTTCGTCGGCGAAGCGTGCGGCGAGGTTTATGTCGTGCGATACGCAAATCACCGCCATCTGCCAATCGTCGGCCAACCGCCGCATCATCCGATATATCTTCAACTGGTTGGCGATATCCAGATGGCTCGTCGGTTCGTCCAGCAGCATCACCGATGGTTGCTGGGCGAGCGCCCGGGCGACCATCACGCACTGGGCCTCGCCGCCGGAGAGTTCATCGAGCATGCGATCGGCGAAATCCAGCGTGCCTGTCATTTCCATCGCCGCCCGACCGATCTCCTGGTCCTGGCGAGTTGTCAAACCGAGTATCCCGGTATGCGAAAGCCGACCGGCCAGCACGATCTCGGCGGCGGTGAATGCAAACGCCGCGTCAGGCTGCTGGGGCACGTAAGCCATCAGTCGAGCTCGCCTGCGAGGGCTGTAGCTGTCGATCGCCCTACCGTCCAGTTCTATGCTCCCGGCGCCTGGTCGGTGCTGTCCCAGCAGGCAGCCCAGAAGCGTGGTCTTGCCCGAACCGTTAGATCCCAGCACGCAGACGACCCGCCCGGCCGACGCTACGAGGTCCACGCCGTCCAACACGTTTTGACCCGGTCGATAGGCGAACTTCACGCCGGATGCGGTCAGGATATGTTCGTGCGGCTGGCTCACTGGATCCCTCCGCCCCGGCGAGTTCGCAGCAGGTAGATAAAGAACGGACCGCCCGCGGTGGCGGTTATCACGCCGACGGGCAACTGGCCCATACCGGTCCAGATGTCGATCAGGCGACAGAGCGTGTCGGCTCCGATAAGAAACACCGCCCCGCCGAACCCGGTTACAATCACCAGCAGGCGATGGTCCGGGCCAAGCAGCATTCGACAGACGTGCGGTACGATCAGCCCGAGAAAACCTATGGGACCGGCCAGCGAAACCGCCATCGCCGTCATCAGCGAGACGATCACAAATGTCTGCATTCGCAGCGAGTGGACCGACACGCCGACCGAAGACGCCACTTCGTCGCCGAGTCCAAGGGCGTTGAACGCGGCGGCTTTGGCCAGCAGCGCCGCCCACGCGACAAGCACCGCCGCGGCGCTGACAATCAGCAGGATCGGCTCGCCCCATATCCATTCGGGCACTTTGCCCATGCCCCACCCGATGAAGTTGATCATCTCGGTCGGCTGGGTGTACTGGAGAATCACCAGGATAACCGCGCCGTTGAACACGTTTATCATCACCCCGGCCAGCAGCAGCACGTACGGATCGAGGCGCCCCCTGCGATGTGCGATCGCGTAGACGACAACCGCGGTCGCCAGGCCGCCGACCATCGCAAGCACCGGCGTGGTCGCCCACCTCGGCAGCGCCAGGTGCGCAGCAAGCGCCAACCCGCACAAAACTCCCACGCCCGCTCCGCTGGAGATACCGAGAATATAGGGTTCGGCAAGCGGATTACGCAGCAGCGCCTGCAGCGCCAGGCCCGCCACAGCCAGCGCAACCCCCACCACCGCCGCCACCGCCGCACGGTACATGCGGAAACGCCATATCTGCGCAGTCAAGTTATACTGCCCGAGAAGGCTGCACAGCATCGCCATCACAATCACAGCCAGCGACAACCCCGCCAGCCAGAGAAGGAGCTTCCGGCCGGTCACAGAGTCAGGCGATATCACCGGAGTTTCGGTCATCTGTCCGAACCTCCAGCAGTTTGGGGATGAAGAAAATCCGCCAGCTTAGGCGCAAATGTGTCGGACATCCGACCTGTGGGAATAGTCCACCGCAGATCTGTCACTACGTGAACGCGGACTTTTCGCGGCAAATCCGAGGTCAGTTCGGACCAGTACCTGTGGGCTTCATCAGCTACCGACGCCTTCGATTCGCAGACGATAACGTCGGGCGTGAGTTTCAAGAGCGACTCGATGTCGATCTTTTTCCATCCATGGTACTTCTCGGCGGCTATATTAACGCCGCCTGCGACCTCGATCAGTTCGTTGATAAAAGTCTCCCGACCCGCGGTGGACGGATCGTGGTGGCCCATAACGATGATCACTCGCGGTTTCGGGCGCCCGGCGACACGGCGGCGGACTTTATCGAGACCGGCCAGGAACTCATTTCGAATACGGGCGCCCCTGGCCGGATCGCCCAACAGAGTCCCAATCCGCGCCATAGCGTCGGCAATATCTCCAAACGTTTCGATCCTGACATACTCAACGCGAATGTCGGGGCTGAGGCGCCGGAGCGTTTCAAATCGCTTCGGGTTGCTCTGGGTAATCACTAGGTCAGGCCTGACGGCCAGAATCGGCTCGGCCGTAATCTGAAGGTCATTGCCCACGATGGGAATGTCGACATTCTTGGGCGGCCGGCAGTACGTGGTCACACCGACGATATGATCGCCAAGCCCCATTTCGAAAAGCATCTCGGTTACCGCCGGGGAAAAAGACACTGTCCGCGGAGACGGGGCCTCGGGGCGGGGCAGATCGCGTGAACATCCGCAAGACAGCAGAAGCGACAGGGCGAGAATCTTGCAGGCCCGATTACTCATCCGACCGTCCTGATCGCATCGGGCAGGAAGTCAAGCAGGTCCGCGGCGGTGAGCGATATCTCCCCGACTTCCGCGGCGCCCACATCCCCAGCCATACCGTGTATTCGAGCGCCCAGACACGCCGCATCGAACGGGGCCAGCCCCTGGGCGATCAACGCCGCGACCAGACCGGTCAGCACGTCGCCGCTGCCTCCGGTCGCCATGCCCGGATTGCCCGTATCGTTTACGTACACCCGCGCCGCATCGGTCACGACCGTCCCGGCGCCCTTGAGCAGGCAGACCAGCGGCGGACTTTCGGGCCGGTCCCATTTCTCGACGGCGCCTATGGCGGCCGATTCCCGACCTACCTGAACCGCCGCTGCATCCAGGCCCGTCAAGCGGGCGAACTCGCCCGGATGCGGGGTCAGCACCAGCGGGCAGTTGCGAAGTTCCGGCCAGTCGGGTATCTCGACAAGATTGTTCAGCCCGTCGGCGTCGAGCACTACCGGGTGAGTCTGATCCAGCACGGTTCGTATGATATTCTGCTGAACAGTCCCGACACCCATTCCCGGCCCGACAGCCACCACATCGCAGCCCTCCGCCGCCCTGGCGACCTGCCGCAGGGCCTCGGCGTTAAGCTGGCCGTCATCAGCGCAGGTCAGCGGAACAGACGTCGCGCACCAACACAGCGATGCGACGGCGAGCTGGACAGTTTCCGGAACGGCTAGAACAACCAGGCCCGCACCACCCCGGAACGCCGCGTTGCCGGACAAAGCCGGCGCTCCGATCATCCCCCGCGAACCGCCGACAACCAACACGCGGCCGAAATCGCCCTTGTGCGATTCGCACTCTCGTCGAGGCAATGCTGAAACCTGAGTTATTCGCTCGATGTCACCCATTTTTCGATCCGCCAGTTTGCCTGTTTATCATTGCTGCGATATATCCGCCGGCGAAACCGTTGTCTATGTTCACCACGCTGATGCCCGAAGCACAACTGTTGAGCATCGCCAACAGCGCCGCCACCCCGCCAAAACTGGCGCCGTAACCCACCGATGTGGGAACGGCGATCACCGGACAGGCGACCAATCCGCCGACCACAGAGGCCAACGCGCCTTCCATGCCCGCAACGGCGACCACGACATTTGCGCCTTGTATCTCAGACTTGCACGCCAGCAGGCGGTGCAGACCGGCTACCCCGACGTCAAAATACGTGTTGACCTGTGCGCCCATTATTTCAGCGGTGACTCGCGCCTCGTGCGCTACCGGAAGATCGCTCGTACCGGCGGCGACCACCGCCACATGCCCGACCGGTTCGATCGGATCGCCCTGACGAAGCGTTATCGCGCGGGCTGCGGGATGATATTCGGCCGCAGGAATGTCGCCAACGACCGCCTGGTACTGTTCGTCCGAAGCGCGTGTGGCCAGAACCTGCCCGCCGACTTCGGCCAGACGCCCGAAAATCACTCGCACCTGCTCCACCGTCTTGCCCGGACAGTATATCACTTCGGGGAATCCGCATCGCAGCGCCCGATGATGATCGAGCGTGGCGAAGTCCATCGACTCGAACGGAAGATTCTTCAGGCCCTCGACCGCCCCATCGATGTCGAGCTGGCCGGACTGAACCTGCTGGAGTAATTGCTTCAGTGCTTCCTGGTCCATATTCGGATCTCCGGTAACTATATTCTAACAGTTGGTCGCGCCGCCAAAGTCAGATCGGCGATTTTGCCGGCCTGCAGATAGTGATACGCCAGGCCCGCCACCATAGCCGCATTGTCCACACAATACGCCATTTTAGGCATGCGAACAGCACAACCGAGCTTGTCGGCCAGTTTAATAACAGCCGCTCGCAGTGCGCTGTTGGCGGCGACGCCTCCGCCTATGACCAGCGTTTTGACGCCTATTTTGGCTGCCGCCCTTCGCAGTTTTATGCGTAGCGTATCGACCACGGCGGCCTGGAAGCCCGCGGCTACGTCGGCGACTTCCTGAGTCGTGAAGTTTTCGATTCCGCGTCCGGCGTTGGCTTGCATTGACGCACGCCTTGCCGCCGGTCCGGGCTTCCTGCCTGTTCGAGTGGGCCTCGGGCCGGGTACGCCGTTAACGTGATAGAGCACCGCTGTCTTCAGTCCGCTGAACGAGAAGTCCAGCGAGTCGCCGGCCAGCAGCGAACGCGGGAAGTCTATCAGGTTCGGATCTCCGTCTTTCGAGACCCGATCGATCACCGGTCCGCCCGGATAGCTCAGTTGCAGTATCTTGGCGACCTTGTCGAACGCCTCTCCGGCGGCGTCGTCTATCGTACCGCCCAGAAGCGTCATCTCCATCGGGGAATCGCAGCGATACAGCGCCGTGTGTCCACCGCTGCATATAAGCGCCGCCGCGGGATATTCGATCGGACCTTCATCCAGCGCCGCGGCGTACGCGTGGGCGTATACGTGATTGACCGCCACCAGCGGAACGTCCCATATCCAGGCGATGGTCTTGGCGGCCATCAATCCGATAAGCAGCGAGCCGATCAGGCCCGGCTCGTTTGCGATCGCCACCGCTGAGATCTTTCCCGGCTCGACGCCAGCCTGGGCGATCGCCTCGGCGACAATGTTATTGATCGATTCTATGTGCGCTCGCGACGCCAGTTCGGGCACAACGCCCCCGAATCGCTTGTGCAGTTCGATCTGGCTGGCGACGCAGTTGCTCAGCACTTCCCGCCCGTCGGCAACCACGGAACATGCGGTCTCATCGCAACTGGATTCTATTCCCAGAATGTACGTCGGTTCTGTCATAGTCCGATCGGAACTCCCTGGTCTGCGGGTTGAGTTTCCGGCCGTTTCTTCCTGGCCTGGGCCCGCTCCGCCAGCATTTGTCGTATTCGTGCGGGGTTCTTCAGCAGCTCAACAGCCTCGGCCAACTGTTCGTCGTTCTTGATCAACTCCCGCACGATGTTCGGCGCCGCCTGGCTGGCCGGACGGGTGGTAGGTGAAGTTGTCGCAGTACGATTCACGCCGGACAATCGCCTCAGCAGCCTGCGGCGCTTGCGGATCCTGTCGGGGTCCGACAGAATGAATACGTGCGGAGCGATCGTCTTGCCCGCCGACGAAGGCAAATCGTCGGCCTGCGGTCTGGTGGTCGCTTCGGGCGTCTCGGATGCGAAAAAGAATCTCGCCGTAGTCAGATGCAGCAGCCCCAGCTTCCCGCCCAGAGACAGCGGAGTCTGAACGCTGTGCTTACCGCGTGTGGGCGACCCGAGCAGGATAGCCCTGTCGGCGTAACTCAGCGCTCCGGCGACTATTTCCGCCGCCGATGCGGTGTCGGCGTCGACCAGCACCACTACCGGTATGTCCGGATACGTTCCGTCGGCGTAGGCTTTGTGTCTCTCGATCCCGCCCGATCCGGATACGACCGTAACTATAGGCCCGTGGTGCAGGAACAGGTTCGCCATCGCCACCGCCTCGGGCAGATAGCCTCCGGGATTGCCCCTCAAGTCCAGCACCAGACCTCGCACCAGCGAGGGTTTACGAAACGCCTTTTTGAATCGGTCAACCGTCCCGGACACGAACTCCGAAACCCTTATGTACGCCAGCCCCTCGTCCTGATCGACTGTATAGACCCATCTGTCGACCGATTCGCGGTGCAGCCCGGTTACGGTCTCAACGGGATACTCCGCCGATAGGAGCGTCACGTCGCGGGGCTGGTCGGGTTTGTCGGGGGAGATCACCTGCAGGCGGACTTGTCCGTCGTCGGTTCCCGACAGGCTGGCGACGGCTTGTTCAAGGCTCATATTGAACGCGGGCAGATCGTTAATGAGTACGATGATGTCACCTGCGTCCAGGCCTTCCTTTTCGGCGGGCGAATTCGGATGAACGCAATCTATGACCGGTCCCCTGTCCGACAGGTCCATCACCAGACCGTAGCCTCGGGATTGTCCCTCCATGCGTTTCATGAAGGCGTCGGCCTTGTCGAATGGAATATAGACCGACTGGGGGTCGAGTGCTTTGGCCATTCCGGCAACCGCGCTTCGCTTGAGTTCCAGCGGATTTACGGGCGGGTAATGGTTCTTGATGATCTGCTTGTATGCTTCGACCATCGCATCGGGACGAACGATGCGTTGGCGGCGTGCCTGTGGGGTGCGCTTCATCAACCACGCCGTTCCCACCGCAACGGCCACCACCGCCAACATCCACAGTAGGTTGCGTTTTGGCATATGGGGCTCCTGTCAGGTCGGGGCTCACAGGTAATGCTACCACCGCCCGGTCCGCCTGACAATACATCTGCGTCCAAATACGAAAACGCGACCGGTTGAAAAACCGGCCGCGTGGCGGTGAAAAATGGCTAGGACTGGATTTGAACCAGCGACACCCGCATTTTCAGTGCGGTGCTCTACCAACTGAGCTACCTAGCCGAGCCAAGGCCTCCATTGTCGGCCTGTGGGGCATAATGTAACGTCAACTTTATTGCCTGTCAAGCGTCGGGGAAATCTTAGACTATTTCTCGTCGGAGCCCTCTGCGCTGTTACCGTCGGTGAACCCAACCCGGGCGACAATCTTCGGGTAAGAGAAGAAGCCCATGCGAGCTTCCCACTGTGCGTTGGCTAACGCCTCCTGGGCCAACTCCCCGCGTGCGATCTGCTCAAAATCGCCGACAACCGCCGGCATGTACCCTATCCGCTGAACGATATAGTGCGCCTTGGCGGTGGGCATGGGTATCGTCACGATCGGACCGACACCGGCGGGGAGCGGTTTATCAACATCGGCGGGAGCCAGTTCAAACGCCCTTTCAAGGAACCGTTTGGCCGCTTTGGGGGTTTTCAACTCAACGCCCTGGACCATGGACGACATGTAATCGTGCGGGCGGTAGTTCATCGCCAGACGATCACCGTAAGCCTGGATTTGCGCCATGTAGTCCTGGATCGAAACGCCTTCAGGAATTCCGCCCATAATCGCCTGGCGAAGGAGCGTCTGCCGGATCATGTCGCGCTGGGACTGGGAGGTCAAACGCGAAACAGGTTCGGTCGACACTGTTTCCATGTCGGCTTCCTTCGCCGCGGCCTCCAGACCAATGGTGCGGGCCCTGGCGGCGATTTTGTCGGCGACCCGTGAGGCTGCGTTCTTGTAGCTCTCCAGGAGCTTGCAGTCCGCCGCTACGTCCTTCAGCACCTTGTCGTTGGGCTGAGTGAGTATCTCGGCGGCTTTAGATTCAGTAAGCTGCCACAGTATCCGGTTCAAACCGCCTGCGCTGAAGGTGTACATCACTCGTCCGCTTGACAGCGTTTTGGCTCCCATCGCATCTGCGGCCAGCGATTTGCCACGCCCTCGGCGTGAACTCTGAGCGGTTCCGAGGTCCTTGTGTTCCGATATTTCGCGTCCGTCCAGAAGCTCGGTCCTCCCCACGCGAACGGGAAGAAGGGTCATGCCCTTGTCGCTTCCAACGGGGAACAGCACGCCGGACAGTCCGCCGCAGGCGGTCCATTTCAGTTTAGGATACTGGGCGGGCTTGGGTTTCGTGGTCGCCGAGGCGGCGCCGGTGGGAACGGCTTCGAGGCTCTCCTTGCCGGTCGTGAAGACCAATCGCGTGATCTCCTCGAGAACGGCGTTCAGCGTTCTGGGACCATCGGCCTGCAGCGAGTCGGGAATGCGAACATCTTTGCTTACCGAGAATTCACCTTCAGTTTCCCAGGAGTAGCAGATTGCGCTCAGTCCGGCGGCCTTGGCCAGAGCGGGCATCGCCTGGTCAAGTGTCTTGCCCCGCAACGCCAGTACGGCTTTGGCGTCGACCATCTTGCTCAGAGCGGCATCGGCCCGGTCCTTGTCGATCAGGGCGTTGTATATATTCTGGTGCAACTCGGCGTCGGCGGAGACCTTGTCCAACCTCGCGTCAACTTTGGTCTGTACGAACTGGACGAAATCTTCAGTTTTCGACTCGGCGGCCCATCCCATGAGCCTGTCGACCACCTGGCCCCAGGCCTCGTCGATCTCCATCGGAACCTTTTTGGTCACGACGGCGGGCTTTGTGGTCGCTCCCGGCAGCGGCGCCGGTTGGGGAACAACGGGCACATCCTTGGTGAACTCGGCGCTGTTGCTGCGGAAGTAGTCCCGCACGGCGCGATCGGCCGGTCGGGATATGCGAGCGATCACGCCGCTGTCTATGACCATGTACTCAACAGCCACCCTGGCCGGTTGGGCGTAACCGAAACCAAAGGACTCGGCGGTGGGATAAACATTCGGGCGAGCCGTGCGATACTTGGCGAACTGCTGCTTGATCTGCGAATCGACCGGCGCCAGAACGTCTGCGGCGTATTTTTCGGCGGGAATCTTGAGGATTCTAAGCGTGAGTTTCTCGTTGAGGTCCCGGAAGAGCTTCTTCAGGGCGGTTTCAGACGGCGGAGAGGCCACCTGGTAAGCACGGAAGGAACGCAAAACCATAAGCCAGCGAGCCAGAGAGGTACGGAGTTTCGGTTCGGTTGTTCCGGACTTGCGCCTGTCTACTCGACTGATCACCTTGCGGTATTCGGCCTGGCCTACTTCCAGCCCGATATCCTTCAGGTAGGAGTCGATTTCCGCCTGGCCGACATCGTGTCCGGCGGCGGCGGCTTCCTGCAGGAGCAGCGCATAAGCCATAGACGAATCTTCCGCATTGCCGCTGATCCGGGCAAACTCATTGCTTCGTCTGTCCAACTGCAGGAACGTAGCCAGATCCCGAAGATCCGCCTCGGCCAGGCCGATCGCGCCATGCGTTACGTCACCAAATCTGGACTCGCCGCGTTTAAAGTCGCCCCGGCCGGTGTATCTTGAAAAATACCGCAGCGCAGTACCGCCCACAAGTCCGACCAACATCAACGCAACCATGGTTATGATGATGCCTTTTTGCCACCTTCTAAAAAATCCCAATGCCATGTTGGCTCCTGGTTGTAGTTACTAAGTCTGGCTGTTCGTCACAAAAACGGAACGCACAGTATAGTTCCAAACGCTGTTTTTGCAAGCGCAGATAACGGCAATATGACTTGGGTGCATGCTCCCGCCGACTCGAATGTGGTCAGCCCGACACCAGAGACGCCACCGCCCGGGCGTTAATCTTGTCCCAATCTCGCCCGTCATCGTCCGATCCCTTCGGCGTTTCCATGATCAGGGGGATATCCGCCAGACGCGAATCGTTGACCACATTGGCAAACGCTCCGAGCCCCAGGAAGCCTTCGCCGATATGATCGTGACGGTCGACTCGAGTGCCGAAATCCCGCTTGGAATCGTTAAGATGGATCGCTAAAAGCTTATCCAGACCGATGATATCGTCGAATTCCTGCATTGTCGCGGCGTAAGTTTCGGGCGTGCGAATATCGTAGCCGGCCGCGAAAATATGGCATGTGTCCAGACATACGCCGAATCGCTCGGGCTGGTCGAGCCCCTCCATGATCGCGGCGAGGTGCTCGAAACGGTGTCCGATACAGTTGCCCTGCCCGGCGGTGGTCTCAAGCAAAATACGCGACCGAGTCGAAGCGTCCGGGTCGGGCGCGACCATCTCGGTGATTTCGTTCAGAGCGTCGGTTATCAGTTTTTGCCCGGCCTCAAGGTCCGGATTGCTGCCGGGGTGAAAAACCAGGTTCTCAACGCCTAACCGCTGGGCTCGCGAGAAATCCTCCGCAAGCCCCGGGATCGATTTGTCGCGAACCGCGTCTTTGCCGGCAAGATTCACCAGATACGACGCATGGGCCACGATCACCTGGATGTCAGTCTCCTGGCGGGTCTGGCGGAACTTCTCGACCGCCGAATCGGCCAGCGGCTTGGCTCGCCATTGAACCTGGTTGCGTAGGAACAGCGCAAGGGCCTTGAACCCGTACTCCTGCGCTGCGATCAGGGCCTTGTACAGCCCTCCGCTGATACTTAGATGGGATCCCAATAACATACGATCATATTAGCACCCGCCGGAGCAATATTCCAACACTGCCTTGCGGTCCGAGTTTGCTATTTGCGTTCGGCGCGGTCAGAATGACTACTAATGGCCAAACGAAAAGGCAAAAGCAGGCAGAGACTCGACTGGCACGCGCGCTACGAAGCCGGAGACGACGACAGCGCCGACCATAAGGTCAAAGGAAAGCTGACCAAACGCAAGGTCAAGATCCCGCCCCGCGATCTCCAGGCCGGAGGGGAAAACACCGATGACCTTCCGCGACTTGAAGGTATGGTCGTAGGCATGTTCCCCGGCGGAGCGGAAGTGCAAATAGGCGATTCGACAATACTCTGCATGGTCGCAAAGGCCTTCCGGGCTCCGCCCGGTTCGACGGCGCTTACGGTGGGCGACACGGTTACCGTCGCGGCCAGTGGAGCCCATCACGACGCATCCAACGACGACCCCGACCGAGCCGACGGGATGATACTGTCGCGCGGCCCCCGCGAAACCACCCTGTCTCGCCCGGCGCCCCGCAGCGGGAAACGCAAGGACGAATACAAGACCGAGATGTTCGAACGCGTGATCGCCGCCAACATGGACGTCCTGCTGATTATCGCCGCCACCTGCCAACCGCCCCTGCGGAAACGTCTGATCCAGCGATACCTGATTATCGCCGAACGCGGAGAGATGGAGCCGATCCTGGTGCTCAACAAGATAGACCTGGCGCCGCCGGACCCCGAAGTAATCGAGCATTTCCGCGAGAGCAATCTCGTGATCGTGGAAGTGTCCGCCGGAACCGGACAAGGCGTTGAAGAGTTGGTCTCGCGTCTGGCCAATCGAAGGAGCATTCTCGCCGGGGCATCGGGAGTGGGCAAGAGCACGCTGATAAACCGCCTGATCCCGGGCGTTGACCTCGCGACGCGCACCGTACGCCCGGGCGACCTTCGCGGTCGCCACACCACATCATCGGCCAGCGTATACGAACTGCCCGGCGGAGGAATGCTCGTTGACACCCCAGGAATACGCGAACTGGGCCTGCCCATAGACCCGGTCGAACTGCCCTGGTACTTCCCGGAGTTCGAGAAGTTCACGCCCGACTGCAAGTTCAACAACTGCACCCACACCCACGAACCGGACTGTGCGGTGATCGAAGCGGTCGAGCAGGAACTGATACCCATCAACAGATTCGAAACCTACCTCCAACTCCTGAGCACGCTGGAAGACTAACGCCCCGACCCCGCGAAGCGTTTAGCGGTCGACGCCCGAGTCGACCTATTTCCGACGAAGTCGGAACGCCTTCCGCCTTTCGCCGTTATCAAAGCACATCAATCTTCGCCGCAAGCACAAAATCGCTTTCGGTCAACCCGTTGATCTTGTGCGTGTAAATCTCAACCGTAACCTTCCCCCAGGACAGATGAATATCCGGATGATGGGCCTGCTGCTCAGCCACCGCTCCGACATTATTAACGAACTCCAGTGCGGTAACGAAATCCGGCGACTTGAACGTTCGCGTGAGATGATGCTTGTCAACGACCTCCCACCCGGCATTGAGTTGCCCCAGCAGTTCGCCGAGTTCCGGTTCATCCAGCGGAGGCACGCCCCCGCGACAGGGCACACAGCTCAGTTCGCAAAGCTTGTCACTCATAATCGCCTATCCTTTCTTCCGCCAACCAACCGTCTGACCACTTCATTATAGCATCGCCGATGTTCACAATACGTTCACAGCTCCAAGCCGCTGTAAACCCCGCATATAGCCAGACAGTCCCGCAATCGACCGTGCGTCAACACACCATAACATCCTGCCCCCACATATGTCATATTCATTGACTCACATCTCCCCTTGACATCCAGCCGCGATTTCCGATAGTTCACAGGAACACGGTTTCGGGGAAGGTGTGAACATCGGCCCAGACCTGTTTTTCGACTCTCAGCTTGTCGAGCTGACCTGCCGGTGCTTCGTGGTTCCTGTACGTTTAGCCCGGGGCGGACAGCGCTCCAGATTACGGCTCGATTACTGTTAGCAGTTGATCGGCCTTCACGCCGATTTTGCGAATTACGCCCTTTTTATGGGGCAGAGTTACTTCAACGTCGCATGTCGTCGCGGCGCCGAGGCCGAAGTGGGCGACCGCCTCCTGACCTGTGCAGAAACCGTTGCTGATGTGGATTTCCTGGTAGCCGAGCAACGCTTCGGAGCGGCCGATCTTTCCGGACTCGTAGAGCCTTATCTTCGAGCCGATTCCCATGCGGTTGATTGTTTTGCCCACTACTCGCACACGCAACCACTTGCCCGCCTCGCTGCGGTTGAGCATCAGTCGCGAAGGGATCTCGGGGAACCAGGTGGCCAGCATTATGTCCATGCGTCCGTCGCGGTCGAAATCGGCGACGGGTCCTGCTGGGAAGTAGCCCGTGGCCTTTTCGATCGGCGGGACGGCGAATCTCAGCTTCCCGCCGCGCGTGGTGAGGTTTCGGCAGATAAAGGGCTGTTCGGTGTCTCCGCTGCGCCAAATGACCGCCAGGGCGATGTCGGGCCAGCCGTTATTGTCCAGGTCGGCGATCTCGACATGGGCGTGCTTCAGGTGCAGCTTGCCTGGCGTCCATGACGGAAAAAGATACGCAAGCCCCGCATCTTTCGTTACCTCTCGAAACAGTACATCCCCGTCGCTCTTGGAGCAGTTGAGGAACAAATGCTGACGTGCGGGCTGGTTGTGATCGACTATCACTATGTCCATACGCCCGTCGCGGTTGACATCTCCCAGCGCGGCGCCGCAGGGCGTATCCTCCCTGCCCAGAGGCGGGTATTGGAGCGATTTGGACGCAGCCTTCGACTCGGCGTACGTCCCGTCGCCTTTCGACAGGAACATGCGATTGGCCTGCGAGATGAATATGTCCGGGTAGCCGTCGCCGTTGAAATCGCAGGTCAACACGCCGAGTCCCGGCAGGTCTTTCGGCAGGCCCGCTTTGGCTCCGACATCCTCGAACGCCAGCTTGCCCTTGTTGCGAAACAGTTTAGTCTCGCTGCCGGTCCACTGGTCCCCGCCGACGAGCAGATCGAGCAGCCCGTCGCCATCGAAGCCCAGCACGCCGATACTCCTGCCGCCGAATATAACGCACGCGCCGTTGCCCTTCGACACGTCGCGAAACTTACCTTTTACGTTTTCGAACAGCTTGTTCTCTACGCGCAGGCCCTTGCGTTTGGAGTTGTTCGAAACGTACAGGTCCAGGTCGCCGTCGTTGTCGAGGTCGGCGAACACCGCCCCGCTCGTGCGAGCCTTGAACGCCGGGCTCTTCTGGCCCGAATCGACGAACCGCCCATCTTCATTGATCAGCAGCACATTCGGCACGGGGCCAGCGGCGCCCTTGTACTTTTCTGCGGCTCGATCGCAAAAGGCCCCGACGTACAGGTCCAGATCGCCGTCGCCGTCGATATCTCCGCAAGCCGCGGCGTGAGATATCATGCCCTTGAGCGGCTTGACCAGCCCGGCCGACTCCGTGGCGTCGGCGAACTTCAGCGCCGCGCCGGCCGCGACGCTCGCTCGCTCCGAGGCCGGGATATGCACAACCGTAAGCGCACAAGCATCCCACGAAAGCTTCCGTCCGATCTCTTTGGCCAGCGATCCATGCCAGGTTATGTAGAGCTTGTCGCCCCGGGCCGAAACCGCCGTACTGAACGTTCCGATCGGAGTGTAGCCGTACTTATCCTTAAGGAACGGGTGCAAATACGCGATGACCTTTTTCTTTCGCGTCTGAACGTCAAACTGCACGACCGCCCCGCCGTCGAGATGCGTCCCGCCGTGCGCGCCGGGAACATAATATAGATACCGCCCGGTCGGGTCGGCGTCGATACTGGTTATGTAGTTCATTTTGCCCACGATGGCGGACCCAAGTTTGTCGACCTTCTCGGCCCGCGTGTTGAAGCGATAGATCGCCGCCTCGGGGCGAGTCGAAACGGTATAGACATATCCGTCGGGCGTTTCCTGGGTCGCGGCACGGAGTCCGATCTCGGCGTCGAGCTGAATCGGCGCCCCGCCTTTCTTCGGATCGTAACGAAGGAGCTTGCCGGCGAGCTTCGGCGTGTAGTAGAGCATCCCGGTCGACTTTGCGAAGATCATATACCGGCCCGGCCCGTCGTAACTGCGATAGAGCAGTTTTTTGGCTTTCGTATCGTATGCGAAAAACGTTTGTCGCTTGTCGGACCGGTCGCCGGCTTGGGTGCTGCCGTAGAATATCAACCGCTTGGGGTCCAGCACGCTGGCCGGAATGCACTGCTTGCCGACCGGCCCATGTGCGATAATTTCGGTCTTCCCGCTAGCTGGATCGGTCCGCATGATCCAGTCGCCCTTGTAGTGATACTTGTCGACGGTCACTCGCGTCGAACCGCGATGCGTCGAATAGTAGAGCCATCCGTCGGCCCCGATATCGATGCGACTATGGATCTTGCCCGGGGTGTAGTGCCCCTCGGGCATCTTCAGAACTTTTCGCAGGTCGACCAGTTGGCGAAGTTTCTTATTCGCCGCATCATATTCATAAACGAACGCATTGCCCGCCGGGCCGATATGGTCGCCGATCGCCGAGTAGTATTTCTCGCCCACAGCCACCCCGTCGCCCCAGTTAGACCACGGATTGCCCTTGTAGGTCTGCCCGGGATAGTAGAGAAAATCGACCGTGGGCGCAGCGGCCGCAACAGCGACACCCTTCATCGACTCGGGCCCCTTGAGAAACGCGTCGGAAGTTCCAGTCGCAATCGCTTTACCACCGGGCAACTTCGGCGGATAAGAAACCTCCGCCCTGGTCGCCCCGCCCAAAGCGATCCAAACCAACAACCCAGCCAGTGACCCTATAGCACATTTCATGCCAACAGCTCCCTTGGGGCGTCAATCGTTATGACATTCGCCAATTGCCAGGCCGTCTTATTTATGCCACTCCGGCGCCACGTTGCTGATCGCTTCGGCCGCGGTGGCTTTGCGGCGGAAGTCTTTCATCTTGGCGAAGCGTGCGTTTTGCCTTCCGTAGTAGCTGCCATAGAACTGGTAGTTGGCGTCGACCCACCTGCCCAGAATCATCATCTCGCGCGGGGTCAGCATCTTGCTGTGGTCGTCCTTGGCGTTCTTCTTGTGGGCCTTGTCGGTCAGCAGATCCATCATGGTTGACTTGTAGCAACCCAGCGACTTCGGCGGGAGCATTGCTCCGTTGTAGTTGCCCCGATCGCCCTGCCTGAAGGATGTGAACTCAGACAGGATCGGACCGGCAAGCTGCTTGGAGGCCAGTTCCTGGTACGATGTGCTGTAATAGCCCTTGATGTCGCCAAGGAGATTGAGTTTGCCGGCCGGTTCGCCCTTTTTCTGCTTACCGTGACACTTGATGCACTTGGCGTCGAATATCGGCTGGATGTCGGCGGGGTAGTGGATCACCTGGATCGGCGAATCGTCGCCGCCGTTCTTCTTCAGATCGCACGGTTGGGGCTGGGGTTTGCTCGGAGCCCGTTTCATCGCCAGCGGCTTAGTTCTCGCCACCGGAGCGGCCACTCGGGTCGGACCGCCGTGGCAGCCCACGCACGAACGCACTTCACCGGCTTTATAGTTTACGTACGTTCGCTCACGTTGGATCTCCCTGAAATCCTTGTCGAGGGCCTGGAGGAAGATGTTGCGGTCGGCGGGCACTTCGAAACTGGCCGAGCCGTCGGCTTCGACCGGCACGACTCCCCACTGCACTCGCGGCCAGAGCGACGCCTTCCAACCGCTGCTGCTCGCCCCGCCGCCCCAGCGTCGACCGGTGGACCAGTATCGCGGGATCGCTTCATTGATCCGCAGCCACTTGACTTCGCCGGGCTTAACGCCGGGCATGCCCTTGGTGATGTCGGTGACGACCAGGAGCGCCTTGTTTCGCTTGGCCAGGCCCGGATCGCGGGTTGGACGGATCTCCGGCGGAGTCTTGCGCGCCACCAGCGGCGTGGCGTGCCAGCATGAAAGTTTGTCGGCCGGGTCCTTGTGGATCAGCGAGTGATTACCCTTGGTGTCGATCAGGTACAGACCGTAAGCGTTGGCGGTGTTCTTGTAATGATCGGAAGGATTGGGCTTGTACGAGACCATGAATTTCGTATCGCTAACCGGCCAGGGGTGCGTGTACAGGTGTCCGGAGGTCCCGTTGCGGTCGTGTCGGTACTTTCCTTCCTTCTGGCGGAAATGCCAACCCGGCTCGGTGCGTCGTTCGACGAACGTGTGCGGGGTGAGGTTCGTCACGGCGTACTTGTCGTCGAACTGCTTGTATCCCGGTTCGTCGGGGTCCGGTCCGCGTTTGCGCTCCGGACGGCTCGGATCGACGAGCATTATCGCTCCCACGCATCCGCCCTGTGGGAAGTGGCAGGTCCCGACACTGACGAATCGCAGCTCCTTGCCCGGCATGGGCTGGGGGTACATGTAAACGGTGGTGGAATCGTCGCCGCCGCCGTAGACCTCGTTCGGCATGGCGCCGTCGGGGTGCATGCTCCATATCGTTTTACCGACGCGAGCGCCCTTGTCCACGTATTCCCAGCGATGGTACATAATGCGTCCGTCGTCGAGCACTACGGGGCAAAACTCGCTTACCAGGCTGGACGTCAACTGCTCGACATTCGAACCGTCAGCATCCATGCGGTGCAACGTGGGCGAAACCAGCGCCGACGATCCGCCGCACAGAACCGTTCGCTCGCTCCGTGTCGACGAGAACATAATCTTGCCGCCGGGCAGGTAGCACGGGTGGATATCGTCGGTATGCCAGCCTCTTCGCCAGCGTGCGACTTTATCGGCTTCATCTTCCGGAGCCTTGGAGACCTGACGCAGGGCCTTGCCGTCGACCCGGACTTCCCAAATACGAAAACCCGATCCCGGAGTTTCGCGGAAATCGAACAGCACTTTCTTAGCGTCGAATGACAGCGAGATCTTTCCGATGAACCCCTTTCCGCCGGGCATCTGCGCCGCGGTGACCACCGGGCGTTCTTTCTTCGTGCGGAGGTTTATGACGTATATCCCGTTTTCCGGCAGGAATCTGTTTCCGGCCGTTCCGTTATTGATGTCGGTGTAGTAGTGATCCGAGGAGTACTGCATTCGTTTCACGTAGATGATCTCGTCAAAGCCCAGATCGTCAGCAGTAACCGGAGCCGAAGAAATCGTCGGCGAATAAGCGGCTGCCGCCGGTTTCGCACCGCGCCTGGCCGCCGGCGCCGAGACCATAATTCCGCAAATTACCGCCAACCCCAACACGAGAAGAGCAATCCTATTTCTAGAAGAACGCATCCAAGCCATCGCAAGTCCCTTTCAATCCACACCCATCACACAAACGCAAGTCCGCAACCGCCGCGGACGCATAACAGAATTCTACCGGCGATCCCTCGGTCAATCAATGCGATAAGGTCGCGACAACCGGCGATTGCCTCCCGTCAACGTTTATCAACGCCAATACCGGCGATTTCCTTTGCGGTCAGCGCTCGTCCGTAGACCTGCAATTCGTCGTAGACTCCGCTGTGATTCAAGGCGCCGTAGCTGTCGGCTATGTCGCTGCGAGCGGCGCCCAGGAGAACGTCCAGCGGCGCCACCAGCGCCCCTGCAGGCAGGCCCTTGGGCGATACGACCGAACCGTTTACGTACAGGAGCATGGTCCTGCCGTCGTTTGTCAGCGCCACGTGGCGCCACTTTCCGTCGTTAATGTTAATCGTCGACTGGTGGTCGTAGTCGCGACGGACGCCGCCCAGTCCGCTCCAGTATCCGATTCGTCCCTGGTTTGAGGTTATCCCGAAATCGCGGGAACCGCCGCCCACCGTGCGGATGCCCAGAAGCGTGGGGTTCGACCAGAAGGTCTTTCCGACGCCGGACTCCTCGGTCTTCACCCAGAATGCGAAAGTGAACGTTTTGAGGTTTGCGGTGGTCTTCGACGGTATCGTCACCTCGCCCTTGTCGCCGGCGGGAAGGGATACGCCGCCGCCGATCTTACCGGGCAGGCCGGTCTTTCCACGCGTGATCTTGACGATTGGAACCGCCCCGGCCCTTCCGCTGATATTCTTGACCGCCGAAGCGCCGTCAGCGGCTTCGACCAACTGTCCTTTCTCGAACGACAGCGCCACCAGTATCCCGGGCGGGAACTCCGGACGGACCGAAACCCCCAATCTGGCCAGCTCCGTTTCGATCTTCTTGACCGCGAGTTTGGCCTGGTGCGACCTGCCGCCATGGTCGGGAAAAAGGCCCAGAAAACGACGGTAGTATCGCCAGGCCCGCTGCAGTATCAGCGGCTTGCCGACCGCCGAGGCCTTCGGAGACAACTTCCTGTAGCACCAATCGCCCATCTCCATACAGTCGGACTCATCAACCTGGGCCAGTTCCCTTACCGCCATCGGAACGTACTTTCTAGTCGCCGTGTCAATATCGTCGGTAAGCAGTTTGGCGGCCTGTTCGGGCTGATCGAAGTCGGCAACATACAGGGTGATCAACTCCGTGCGGGCTGAAATGTTTTTGGGATCCGCCGCGAGTTTGGCCTGAAGCGACTTGAGTTTGGCCTGCCGGGCGATCACCGCCGTGGCGCGTTTGCTCTTCGTGTTGATGGCCGCCAGCCTGGGCGACCTGAGGTAAGAAGCCACGCTGCGAGCGCTGCTGTAATACGCCCTGGCCGCCGCTCCGTCACCCTGTGTCACTTTGTTGTCGGCTGCTGATTCGAGCATCTCCATGTACGATTGTCCGGCGGCCTTCTTGTCAGACCCGCGGCTCTTGGCGAATCGGAGCCTGGCGACATCCAGTTTCATAGCGGCCCATTGATCTTTCTTGTCCGGTGCGGCGGTTTCCAGCAGTTGAAGGGCCTCGATCGCCGTATCGCTCCCGGCAAGGCTGCCCGAGGCGAACCGGACGATCTTCTCGCACAGCAGCACCTGCAGCGCCGGAGTGTCTGATACGTCTCTGACGACCTTGATCAGTGAGTCGGCGAACTGCAAATCGTCGGCCTTGGTCCGGCTGGCGGAGACTTTTCTGTCCTGGTCGCCAAAGAGCCTCTCGTAGTCGCCGGCGGGGTCCGCACAGGCCGCACCGGCGCCAATCAACATCGCCGCGCCAATAACGATCGTCATTCTTGTCATAATGCCAACATCCATGCCGTCTGCAGTTAAGAGGTTCCGAATCGTTTCCTATCGCCAGGCCCTGGCGGTCTCTTCGATCCAGTTTCGAGCGATCAGTTCGTGGCCCTGCGGCAGCGGGTGCACTCCGTCCCATATCCAGTGAGACGCATCTGCGCGTTTTGCCGCAGCGTCGAATATCTCCTGTGTCTTCAGCAGCAACGCCTTGTGCTCGGACGCCAGCTTCGCAACTATCGGACGCAGCTTGTCGATCTGGCCTCGCCATGCGTCCCAGGCGGTTTTCTCCTTCAATCTCGTGACAGGCAACACGAACGGTTCGAGCAGAACGATCTTCAGGGCGGGATTGGCCTTGCGAGATTGGGTCAGCAGCGATTGATAGTCGGCCTCAAACGCCGCCAGGTCCACGCCGTTTTTAGATCGCATTGCTCTTCCGACATCGTTCACGCCAATCAGGATCGACAGCACATCCGGCTTGAGATCGATCGCATCTTTTTGCCAGCGGGCCTTCAAATTCGCCACCGTGTGACCGCTCATTCCACGGTTCAGGAAGTTCAGTTTCGCCTCGGGCATGTCCGTGTGCAGCCGCGACGCGATCAGGTAGACGTAACTGTGCCCGAGGTAGTGGTTGCGGTCGCGTTGGTTACGTCCCCATTTCATATCGGTTATCGAATCGCCCTGGAACAGCAGCGTGGCGCCTTTCTTGATCTTCGGGAGGCGGTAGTCGTAGCCCGTAACTCCCGAGGCGTTATCGCGAGCCTCCGCCGCCTCGGTCCGTCCGGCGCCAATCATCACCGCCGCGGCGGTTCCCGCCACTGACGACCTGAGGAACATTCTCCGTCTCATTTCACCGGCCATAATCTCACTCCCAGAACCCCGCCGCTGCATCGCACAGGCGCCGTCGCCCGAGCCTTGGGGCGATTGTAGCTGTCGCAACCCCAAACGGTCAAAGCCCTTTTCCATACCGCCGAGATACTCAACACGCGATCTCGTTGAGTTTTCTTTCATGATTTTGTCCGCACGGGAGTTGAATCCCACCTTCCTTGTGGCGGCCGGCGACAATGGCCCTGCCGGCCTTTGGCGGGGCGTTGTCTTGCGCGCCGCACTCGCCTGAACGGTCCGCGGTTGCTACAATGGCGACATGAACATTCGAGTACTTTTCCTGGCCGCGGCGATCTGCCTGGCTCCGACGGCTCGCGCCGAAAACTGGATCGACGCGATGGCCGCCGCACGCGCAAAAGTCAAAACGGCCCGCGCTGCGGAACTCGAATCGATCAAAGCGATCGGCCTGGATTCCCTAACACCGGACTCGTGGTTCAGATCCGACTCCTGGGCGCCGCGAAACAGCGACGGTTCGCACAACATAGGGCGAATATTCGAGACCGATCTCGGCGGGTTCGAAGCCGAGTTCAAGGCCTCCGGCGGCAAGCTGGACATGACTAAAAAACGCCGGCGCGGGGTCGGAAGGTTTGAAAAAACGAATTTCATCGGCGGAAAACTGTACCCAAAAGGGTTCCCCGGCAACCGCCTGCTTCAAGCCGCTGTTCTGTATCGCCAAATCGACGCCGAGCGGAACCTGAGCGTCACGGCGCATTTGGGCTTCTCCGGCGGGCTGAAAGTCATGCTGAACGGGAAAGAGCTGCTGGCGACAAAACTGGCCGGTCCAGGTCGCCCGGCCGCGGCGAACCAGGTGAAAGTTCCGCTGGCGTTCAGGAAGGGAAAGAACTACCTCTTCATTAAGATAACCGCCGATGATGTGCGACATACGGGATTCTATTTCTCACTCCTCCCGAAATCAGCAGCTCGCTCGACGGCCGAAAACCTGATGACGAAGCTGGCGGAGGACTATCCCACGGAGTACGCCTGGTTCAGCGCCGCACGGGCCCACCCGCACATAAACGAACTCAGCCAGAGCCTAAATGTGCTCGAGTACCTGCGCCCGAACCGCGACAACTCGCTGGAAGTTCGCATGTTAAAACATGTTATTGATTCTCTGCACGACCCAAAGATGTCCAAACAGCTCCAAGGCCGACTGGACAAGCTCCTGGCCGCAAAGACGCCGGCCGGCGCCAGGATATGGCTGGCGAATATCGAGTTGACCTGCGCTGCCCGCCAGCGCGTCGGCATGTCTGAACTGGGAGTCGACAAGATCGTTTTCGTCAAACGCAAGACGTTTCGCAGCGCTCACTACTACACCGAGTACTTCTTCGTGCGATGGCTGCCCGGCGGCGGGATCTTCGTCCTGGACACGTTAACCGGAAAGGTCCGCGAGATTCAGACCGGCTTGAAAGACGGCGTATTCGATCGGTTCGACGTATCGTTCGACGCCAAGAAAATCGTCTTCGCCTGGAAGAAGGCCCAGAATCGCGGATACCGCATCTACGAAGTGAATGTCGACGGAAGCGGGCTCAAGCAGCTTACGTTCGATGCGCCCAACGAGGCCGAACTTCGCAAGGACAAGATCGCCTCGCACCGCCAGACCGACGACATGGACCCGGTCTACCTGCCCGACGGCGGGATCGCGTTTATCTCCACACGATGTGAGTACGGGACGCTCTGCGACAGTCCCGACGTGCTGACCACGGCGATAATGCACCGCATGGACGGCGATGGGAAAAACATTCGTCCGCTGTCGAACAGTTCGGTCAACGAGGCCACTCCCAGCCTCATGCTTGACGGGCGGATAATGTACACCCGATGGGAATACCACGATCGCGGTTCAACGTCGGTAAAGGCGCTCTGGGCGATGAAGCCTGACGGATCGGCGTCGTCGGAGATATACGGATCAAACATCACCTTCCCGCCCACGATGATCCAGGGCCGGGCGATAGCCAATGCGCCGAACCATTACGTAATGATCGGGGCCCCGCACATGCCGGGCGCCTACGGATCGGTGATCCGCCTGGACATGAACAAACCGATCCGCACCCGCGAGCCGATGACGCCAATGACACCGTACGTGAAAGCCGCACACAACGGGTTCTGCTACATTCAAGCCGACGGAACGTGGCTCGAATCGTCTAAAGGCGGCGGCGTCCAGGGCCCGTTGTTCCGCGATCCGTATCCGCTGTCGAAGAAACTGTTCCTGGCGGCTCACAAACCGGCCGGACCGTTCTGGGGCGGCCAGGCAGCGTACGGACTGTACATGCTGAACGAAAAAGGCGATGTAACGCTGCTGCACAAAAACGCCGAATACTCCTGCTGGCAGCCCGTGCCGTTGCGCCCGCGAAAAACTCCGCCGGTGCTCGCCAGCCCGATCGATCCGGCCCTGGCGAAAAAGAACCAGGCCGTCTGCATAGTCACCGACGTTTATCACGGTATGGAGGGCGTCAAACGCGGCGAGGTGAAATACATTCGCATCGTCGAGCAGGTTCCCCGCCCCTGGCGGGCGCACCGATACTGGAAATTCAGTTTCGCCGGCCAGGAACACGCAACGGTGTCGAACTCGACGGGGCTCGGGCTGCGGGTCCAGCACGGGATCGTGCCTGTCGAGGAAGACGGCTCGGCGCATTTCGTCGTGCCGGCCGGCGTAAACGTGTCCCTGCAGGCGCTCGACAAACACTACATGTCGCTCCAGAGCGAACGAACCTACGTGAACTACATGCCCGGCGAGCAGCGAAGCTGCATCGGCTGCCACGAAACGCCCCAAAGCGCCGCGGGCAATACAGGGACGAGCATCTCAAAGGCGCTGCGTCGGGCCGCATCGGTCCCATCGGCCCAGCCGGGCGATAAGTCCGCAAAACGCGTGCTCGACTTCGCCATGGACGTGCAACCCGTGCTCGATAAGCACTGCGTCGAATGTCACGGAGGCAAGAAGACCGAGGGCAAGCTGAAGCTGACCGGCGAGATGACCGAGCTGTTTTCGGTAGCCTACGAAGCGCTGTGCCACAAGGCGTATTTCAGCTTCATCGGCGAGAACAGCCCTAAATGCGGCAACAACGTCTACCTGCCGCCCCGCTCGCTGCATTCGCACAACAGCATACTGGGCGCAATCCTCTGGCCCGACGTAGTGAAGCTCAAGTCGCCGGGGCGAAACATCTCGGCTCGAAAGCTCATTGAAAAACACAAGAAACTCAAACTCACGCTCGAAGAGAAACTCAAGATCACAAACTGGATGGACACCAACGGCCAGTATCACGGAATGTACTGGGGCCGCAAAACACTCCGCTACAAAGGGCACCCAAACTTCCGCCCCAAACCCACATTCGAGCGAGCAATCAGCAAAGTCTCGACGATCCCGGAAAAGGATCGGTAAACAGAAGAAAGGAATTCTAAATGAAGAAGGCAAGCATCCTACTGCTGCTGGCGTTGTCGGCGATCTCCTGCACGCCCGGGGTCAATTACGAACAGGCCGCGATCAAGAGCGACATCACCGCGCTGATGACCCAACAGGCCAAAGACTGGACCGCCGGCGATCACGAAGCATTTATGAAAGGCTACAAAAACTCCGAAGATATCCGATTCGCTCATCCCAAGGGAATCACCCGCGGATACCAGGCCGTGCTGGACGCCTACAAGAGCAATCCGAAAAAATCGACCCTGAAGTTCTCGGATCTGGACATCACTCCCCTTTCGCCGACGGCGGCGATGGTCTTCGGGCGATTCCACAACAATGTAGAAGACGGAACGTACAAGACCGGCCTGTTCACGTTGCTGATGAGGAAGATCGACGGTCAATGGAAGGCTGTCCACGATCACTCATCTGATCTGCCGTCGGACTACAAACCCAAGTAGGCGATATCACTTGGCCTGCAGTTTCAGACTGTCAAACAGCAACCCGGCCGCAGTCGTAAACTGGATCGTCGCGTGCTTTCCGTTGACGGTGCACATGCCCAGGAACGGCGCCCCGCGCCACTGCCTGGCGATGAACCAGGGACGATGCGGGTGCGGGAATTTCTCGTATCCGCCGCAGGCGCCCGAGGCGGTGATATAGACCACGCCTTTGCCAGGCGCCACGGGCTTCTGATCGCGAAGCGGAAATGTTCTGTCGTAGTTGTGCATGTGGCCCTGGAAGACGACGTCGACATTGTACTTCTCCAGCAGTTTACGCTCTTCGTCCAGGCGAACGTCAACCTTGTCGCCTGCGATGACAATGCCGCCGCAGGGCCGCTGGACGCGCCTGATCTGATCGGCTGGAAATCCCGCCGGCGAGGCGGTGACCACCACGTTGGCGAAATACGGCGGGTAAGGCAGCTTCTTCGAACTCGCCAGATGATCTACAGTAACCCGCAGTCCGTAGATGTCGCTCGTGTCGCGCAGCCGAATACGCTCGGCAAGGACCTTCGCTTCGTCGGCGAGAACGCAGATAACCTGCAGATCCGTATTGGCCGCCAGTGCTTCGGCCAGTTTCGCATCCGTCTGGCCGAGGACTAATGCGTAGCCCCTCGATATCCCGTGGGCTTTGCACTTGGCGATAACGTCCGCCGCCGGGCCCGGCGCGGGCCTGGCCCACTTTTTCGTCCCCGGGCCGACAGTCGCAAGCTTCGACGAAGTCGAGCCGGATTTGAAACAGTGAATCACGCCGTCTGTCGTACTGACCGCCAGCATCCCGTTGGCAACGGCGAGGCCCATTATCACCCCGTCGATCTCATGCTCCCACACGACAGGACCGTCGGATACGCCGCCTTTCCTGGCGGTGATCCGGTTCTTGTCGCACATGATCAGCGTGTCGCCGGCGACAACCCAGTTCTGCTTGATCGTCGCCTGCGTACTGGCGAAGTACCCCGTCTCGATCGTCCCGTCTTCGCGTATAACCTGGACCGAAGCGTCGCCGCGCCCCTTCCTCCTTATTTCGCTGCGAGTGTCTATGTGCCCGGTTTCCACGCCTGTGCGGCGATCGTAGATGTAGCATCCGGCCTGACTGTTGTGGAAAACGAGCTTGTTCCCAGCCGCCAAGGCGTATCCCTGCGGCATGTTGCCGGCGAAGTTCTGGCCGTTGTGCGGTCCGTTTCTATACTTGAGACTCGTATCGTTCACCCATATCTGTTTACCTGTCTTGGCATCCAGTGCATACGCATACACACCCTCGCTGGCCCACATGCCGACGGCGAAGTTGACCATCGCCTGTCCTGAGGTTCCCCAAGGTTCGACGACCACGCCGCTGCGAATCAGCCAGCGCGAGGCCATGCGCTGATTAGCGATGAAGCGGCTGTCGTAGAGACCGCCGTAGAACTTCCAGATCAACTTGCCGCTCGTCGCGTCCAGGCAATATGCGTGACCATCATCGGACACTACGTATGCGGCTCCTCCCCAGATCGCCGGGGCAAAGCGGATCGGACCGCCCGTTGTGAATCTCCACATGGTCTTGCCCGTGGCCGCATCGAGCGCCCAGACCGTATTGTCGCTCGTTGACCCGAAGTACATCATCTCGCCAACGATAACGACCTGCGGGGCATAGTCGAAATCGCACCCGGCGACTTCGGCCATAAACTTATCCGGCCAGGTCGGCGCGGGCTTTTGTTTCGGCACATACTTCCACACCTCTTTCAACGGATACGTCAGTTTCTCAGATGTCTTGGCCGTCCGCGCACTATTGCCACGGTAAGCAGGCCAATCGGCAGCGCCCGCCAGACGCCCCAGCAACATCAAGCAAGCAATAACGCACAGCAGTCGCATGGTTTTCCTGGACAATCGCATGGCGAGGGTCTCCTTGCTTGTATCGCTCGAAGCTGTCTCAAAAGTGTTTCGTCTCGAGGGCATTCTATCAGTTTGCATAACGCCAGCGAAGAGCAAAGCTCTCGGCATTCTGCTCGCAGGGCTGGCAGAGCGGATTGTTGAATGTTGAAAAACGTCCGGCGATACGAGATACTTACGCGGAACTTAAACCAATCCGAGAAATTCAGGAGACAACATAATGGCCACAGAAACAGCCTTCAACATGGGATCATCGAACATTCGATTCGGGCCGGGCGCCACGCGCGAGATCGGGATGGACCTCGCCGACATGGGCGCAAAGCACGTGATTGTGATGACCGACCCCAATCTGGCGAAGCTCGCCCCGGTCGCTACGCTGCTTCAGTCGCTGGACGACAATAACGTCTCGTATACGCTGTTCGACCAGGTTCGCGTCGAACCGACCGACGGGTCGCTTAAGGAAGCCATCGCTTTCGCAAACGCCAATCCGTGCGATGCGTTCGTCGCCATCGGCGGCGGATCGACTATCGACACGACGAAAGCGGCGAATCTCTACAGTACCTATCCCGCCGATTTCCTGGACTACGTCAACGCCCCTATCGGCAAGGGCGTGCCCATTCCCGGCGCGATCAAACCGTTCATAGCAATCCCGACAACCGCCGGCACCGGTAGCGAGACAACCGGCGTAGTGATATTCGATCTGGTCGAAATGCACGCCAAAACCGGCATCGCCAGCCTGCGTCTGAAACCCACGCTCGGACTCCTGGACCCGGAAAACATAACTTCGCTCCCGGGCCAGGTGGCTGCGTCTACGGGGCTGGACGTGCTGACTCACGCGGTGGAATCGTACACTGCGATACCGTACGATCAGCGCCCGGCGCCCGATCGGCCGAACCTTCGCCCGGCGTACCAGGGGTCGAACCCCATCAGCGACACATGGTCGATCCAGTCGCTGAGAATGCTGGCGAAATACCTGCAGCGGGCGGTCGAAGACCCGTCCGATATCGAAGCACGCGGAATGATGCTGCTGGCGGCTTCCTACGCCGGCATCGGTTTCGGAAACGCCGGCGTGCATTTGGCCCACGGCATGTCATATCCGGTTTCGGGAATGGTGCGCGACTACAAGCCCACGGAATACAACGTGGACTGGCCGATCGTACCGCACGGAACTGCGGTAGTGCTCAACGCACCAGCGGTCTTCCGCTTCACGGCGTCGGCATGTCCGCAGAGACACCTGGAGGCGGCCGAAGCTCTCGGTGTCGACATCAGCGGCGCAAATCCCGACGATGCGGGCAAGATCCTGGCGGATCGCATTATCGAATTCATGCGGGACCTCGACATTCCCAACGGTCTGTCGGAAGTCGGATACACCGAAGCCGACATTCCCGCATTAGTCAAAGGCACGTTGCCCCAGCACCGAGTAACAAAACTCGCCCCGAACGAAGCAGGACAGGAAGAACTCGAAAAACTCTTCGCCGACGCGATGAAATACTGGTAAGAACTTGCGATTGTCATCAAGGCCCTCCGGGCCTGGACGGCGACAATTAATCTTCCAGAAAATAGTTGTAGTTGCGGATTTCTTCGTGTTCGATTATTTCCCAGGCGTCGTGCGGGTCTATCGCCGCTGAGAGGCGTCGGCGTATTATCGGGTCTGAGGCCATCGCGCACAGACCTGCCATCACTTGTATGTGTTTTTCTTCGTGCTCGTCAGGCGTGACTATCAGCATTATCAGTCCGACTGGCTTTTTGTCAGGCGCGTCGAAATCGACTCCGTCGGGGCAAACTCCCAACACGCCCTGGATATCGGGTCCTTTGGGAATACGCCCGTGCGGTATCGCCACGGCGTCCCCCACCGCTGTCGACATCGATTTCTCGCGTTCGACTACCGATTCGTAAAGCTCGTCAGGCGTTACGCCGACGACTTTGTGCGTTAGACACAGGAAGTCCACGAGTTGGCGTATTGCGTCCCACTTGTCCGACGCCTGGATGTCGGTCAGGATGAACTCCTCGCTCATGAACTCCATAAGCCTGGGTCGATCCATGTCGACCTCGCTAGCCCTGACAAGCGACAGGCGGACCAGCAGCGGTCCTGCGATCTCGTTGATCGTGACTGCGGCCAGCACAATCGCCCCGATGTAGTTTCCCACTTCGGCGGGAATGAACTTGTCGCTTTCGACCAGCACGACCAGGCCGATCGCCACGCCGGCCTGCGGGACCAGGGCCATCGGTATGTTGGTCCACAAACGCGGCGAGCACCTGGAGACAAGCCCGCCGCAGGCAGCCCCGATCGCCTTGCCTGCGAATCGTGCGACAAGATAAACCACGCAGAGCAGACCAACGCTCGCCAGCGAATCGAGATGCAGCGAGACGCCGGCCAGCGTGAAAAAGCACGTGTAGAGCAGCGGCTCGATCGGTTCGAGCGTATCTAGATACCCCTCGGCCGCCAGCGAATTGCCCAGGTAAACGCCGAAGAACAGACTCGTCAGCAGCGGGCTGAGCCCCAGGTAACTCGACAGCCCCGTACAGACAAGAATCGCAACCAGCACCGTGGAGAATCTGTGGAATTTCGGATTGGCCACAAGATGGCGCGTGATGAAGCCGCACAGCAATCCGATCGCGGCCGAGGCCGCCAACTGGATCAGCGAAACCAGCAGCGCCAGATCGACGCGGACCGAGGCGCCGCCGTCCTTGTAGTAATGCGAGACCAGATCGCTGGCCACGGCGAACAGGAATATGCAGAGGATGTTGTCCAGCGCCACAACGGAAACAAGCGTTTTTACGAACGAACCTTTCCCGCGATTCTCCCTGATCAGCGCCACGATCGTCCCAGGAGCCGTCGCGGCGGATATCGTGCCCAGCAGCAGCGCCGTAGGCCACTGGGCCCCGAACATGCGCGAGACGAAAAACACCAGCATAACTGTGCCGGACACCTCCAGCAGAGCGATAATCGTGATCCGCTTCAGGGCGTTGTGTATTCTTCGATAGCACAATCGACCGCCGATATTGACGGTGATCAACCCCATCGCCAGCGTCGACAGCGGCTGCAGATCGTGGAGTTGGGACTCGCCGCGGATGATGCTCAGGCATGACGGGCCTATAATAACACCGATGAGTATATTGCCGGTAATCCCCGGCAGGCGAAGCAGCCTGGCCAGCGCGCCGCCGAGCGTTCCGGCCAGCAGAACAATGCTTATAAGCAGGAACGGACCCATCGGCCCGGCCGGATAAAACTGTTCAAGTATGGGCATATGCGATTCGTTTCGGTAAGTCTGCGGCGTAGCAGCGCCTACATTGAATCACACATCGGATCGCATAACAAGAAGCCCCTGCTATGCTCGGATAATTGTTTTTGCGACGTTCGAGCAAAAAACTCTAACATCGACAGTACTTGGCGACCGAAGGCATACTATAATGTAACGTACGCTCGAGTCTCGGCTCAAATACGCCGGGGGCCAAACAATTCGGGTCAGCGATGGGTCATAAAGTGAAGCAATATAAATACATCCCGCTGGCGGCTCTGCTAAAGCAGGAGGGAATATGTCTCTAAAACGCCGCCTTGGTTTCTGGAGCGTTTTCTGCATCGCCTCTGGCGCGATGATCAGTTCGGGTCTGTTCATACTGCCCGGACAAGCGTTCAAGATTTCCGGTCCGGCGATGATTCTGGCGTACGCGTTGGCGTCGATCATGATGATACCGGCGATGCTCAGCAAAGCAGAACTCGCCACCGCGATGCCCAAGAGCGGGGGCAGTTACTTCTTCATCGAACGGTCCATGGGCGCCCTGCCCGGCACGCTTGCAGGTCTGGCCGCATGGTTCTCCCTGGCCCTCAAAAGCGCGTTCGCCATGATAGGCATCGGAGCTTTCGCCCAGCTCATATTCCCCCAGAGCGACCTGTCGCCGGTCCAGTGGGAGTGGTTGGTCAAGGGCGTTGCGATCTCCTGCTGCCTGATTTTCATGGTCCTGAATATGCTGAGCGTCAAGGTCACCGGGCGATTGCAGATCGCCATGGTCGTCGGACTCCTGGCCGTGTTGGCGATCTTTGTCGTCGCCGGCTTCCCGCACGTGCAACAGCACCCCAACTACGACGACTTCCTGGCTTCGGGATTCGGAAATGTCTTCGCCACCGCGGCGCTGGTGTTCGTTTCGTTCGGCGGAGTAACCAAGATCGCCGCGGTAGCCGAAGAGATCCACGATCCCGGGCGGAACATTCCCCGTTCGATGATGCTGGCATGGGGTATCGTATCGCTGCTGTACATCGCGACGCTGTTCGTCCTGATCGGAACGGTTGACGCGGCCCAACTGGGCGCCGGACCGTACGGAGACGTAACGCCCCTGAGCAGTGCGGCGAGCAGTTTCATGGGGCGATTCGGAGTGATCGCCCTGTCGGCCGCGGGAATACTGGCGTTTATAACCACGGGCAACAGCGGAATCCTGGCCGCCTCTCGCGACCCGATGGCTATGAGCCACGACAACTTCCTGCCCCAAGCCCTCGGAAAGGTTTCCAAGCGATTCGGCACGCCTTACATAAGCATCATAATCACCGCCACTTTTATGATATGCATGATCGCGTTCCTGTCGATCAGCAATCTTGTGAAGGTCGCCAGCACGATGATGCTGGTCCTGTTCCTCCTGGTCAATGTGGCGATCCTGATAATGCGTGGAAGCGGTCTGCAGAACTACCGACCGAAATTCAAGAGCCCGCTGTTCCCGTGGGTGCAACTGGCGGGAGTGGGTTTGTATGCGGCGTTGATCACCGTTTTGGCGGCCAAGCTGGGGCCCGTGCCAATACTGACCGCGGGCGGATTTCTTCTGATCGGAGTGCTGTGGTACCTCGTCTACGTTCGACCGAGAGTTGACCGCAAGAGCGCCTTGGTCCACACCGTCCGCCGACTGGTGGCCAAGGAGATGAACCACAACAAGCTTGAGGACGAGTTGCGCGAGATCGCCCTGGAGCGGGACCAGATAGTGCATGACCGCTTCGACGGTCTTATCAAGGACTGCAAGATACTCGACCTGACCGAAGAGACGTCGGCCGAAGAACTTTTCGCCAACTCCGCCGACGCACTGGCCGACCGATTGGAAATAGACCGCGACACGCTGCTGGAGAAATTCCGCTTGCGCGAGGCGTTGAGCAGCACTGTAATCATGCCCGGCCTGGCGATACCGCACATCATTGTCGACGGCGAGAACTTGTTCGACCTGCTGGTCGTCCGTTGCGGAAAGGGCGCGGTTTTCGGACCGGACAAACCGCCGATCCAGGCGGCCTTCGTACTCGTCGGATCAGACGACCAGCGAAACTACCACCTCAGGGCTCTAATGGCGATAGCGCATATCGTCCAGGAGCACGACTTCATGGAACACTGGCTGGCGGCCCCGCAAGTCGAACACCTCCGCGACATACTCCTTCTATCCAACAGAAAGAGAGACGCTGAAGGACAATGATGAGTGCGGAATGATGAATGATGAAAAAGGCAACGACTAAGTCAACGGCGAAGCTTACGCGCCGTTAAGGTTCTTGCCGTTCATTCATCATTCATCATTCCGCACTCATCACTGCCGTTCAGAATTCGCGGCGTTTTCTGGCGGGGGAAATGTTTAGGATGCGGCGGTACTTGGCAACAGTTCTGCGGGCGATGGTGAATCCCTTTTCGGTCAGCGCCGCTGCGAGTTGATCGTCGTTCATCGGTTTGGATTTGTCCTCGTTGTCGATCACTTCCTGCAGCTTGGTCCTGACAACATCCCAGGCGACATCCTTGCCTTCGGAAGTTTTCGTGCCGCCGGAAAAGAACATCCGCAACGGATATATACCGCGAGACGTCTGCACATATTTGCCGGCAACGGCGCGGCTTATGGTGGCTACATGCACGCCGACCTCCGAGGCGATATCCGCCATCGGGAGCGGCTTGAGCGCCTCTCTACCGTTTTCCAGGAAGTCACGCTGCACAACGAAAATCGCCGCGGCCACTCTCTGGATAGTTCGCTTGCGCTGTTCGATCGCCTCTATAAGCCACTGGCCCGAACGAATGTTCTTCTGCAGGAAGCGTCGCGTGTCGGCCTCGGTCTTTCGATCTCCCGCCAGCTGGCGGTAGTCCTCTGAAATACAGAGTGTCGGCATGCTGTCGTCAGCCATCGAAACCACCAGTTGCCCGTCGTTGTCGATATCGACGAGTACTTCCGGCGTAATGATCGGAGCCGATCGCTGCGAGATAAGCAGTCCGGGCCTGGGGTTCAGATGCGAGAGATTATCTATGGCCTTCTTGATATCTTCGATGCTCTTGCCGGCTCGCTGTGCGATTCTCGGCAGGCGGTTCATTTCGATATCCCGCAGGAACCTCGATACCAGGAGCATTTCGAGCGAGACGTCCATACCGGCTTGCAGTTCGGCCTGCAGTTGGAGCATCAGGCACTCCGACAGGTCCCGAGCGCCCACTCCGATCGGTTCGAGCGCCTGGACAAGCGTCAGGGCGCCGCGCAGCGTTTCTTCACTGAACCCGGTCTCCTGCTCGTCGCGCATGGACAGTTCGGCCAGTTCCGTACGCAGATACCCGTCTTCCTGTATCAGCGAGATTATCAGTTCTCCGGCGGCTTTAATCTCCCGCGGCGCTTCTATGAACGCCCACTGCCCCATCAGATACTCGGCCAGAGATTCCGACGGGGCCGGAGTGTTGGCCATTGCGTCGAGTTTGCGGTCGCGCTCGCCAGACAGCCGAGCGGCCTGCCGCACGGGCGCATCTATACCGTTGAACTCGGCGCCGTATTCGTCGGTGAAGTCGGCCAGACGTTCGAAGTCTTCGCTATTCCCGTTCTCCTCGCCGACAATCATGTCCTGCTCGCCGCGGTCGAGTGTCTGGCTTTCCAGCGTTTGGGAGTCCGGATCGCCTTCGGCCAGTTGGGTTTCCAGGACGGGATTGGTCTCCATTTCCGCATCAATGCGTTCCTGTAGAGCGAGCATCGGAAGCTGCAGGATCTCCATCGCCTGGATGAGCCTGGGAGCCAGCTTCATCTGCTGCTGCATAACAAGATGTTGCGAAACGTTGAGTCTCATACACTTTCATTATACCGCATTGCCACGCGGCGCGAAGATACGAAATATCTATACGCTATAATCCAGGGGAAAAAAAGACCGCGCCGGCGCGGGCAGCTACAGTTCTCGACGCTCGTTAATAGCGTCAGAGAGGATAGAGCGATTTGAATATTCGATCTGTCCGCCAGCGGGAAGTCCGCGGGCCAGACGGGTGATTTTCACTCCCAGATCCTTGAGACTCTCAGCGATATAAAGGCTTGTAGAATCGCCGGCCACCGTCGGATTCGTCGCCAGAATAAGCTCTTCGATCTGCCCGGCCCTTACGCGAGCCTCCAGGTCGGCGATGGTCAGGTCTTCAGGCTCAATGCCGTCCAGCGGGGCGATATGGCCCATCAGAACGTGATAAACGCCCGTGTAGCTTCCGGTGGCTTCAAGACTAAGCAGATCCTTGGGCTGCTCGACCACGCATATTTGGGCCTGGTTGCGGCGCGGATCGCTGCAGATCACGCACAACTCGTCCTCAGCCAGGTTAAAACAGCGGCTGCACGGGCGGATGCGCGTTTTTACGTCGCGAATCGCATCGGCCAGCGCCAAGGCCTCGACGTCGGGCGTCTTGAGTATATGGAACGCCAACCGCTCAGCCGTCCGGGCGCCTATGCCGGGCAGATTCCCAAGTTCGACCATGAGCCTCTCAATTGTCTCAGCGTATCCAGCCATCTCGCATTCAGTCCGTATTCAAAGTATTATTATCCGAGCAATCCGCCCAAACCGGGTATCTCCGCCCCGCCGGTGAGCTCCTTCATCGCCGCCTTAGCCGCTGCTGCGGCCTGTTCCTGCGCCTCGTGGACAGCGGCTTTGATCAAATCCTCGAGCACTTCGGGCCCCACGTCGGCCAGGAGCTCCCTGTCCAGTTCGACACCGACAATTCGCATCTTGCCCGATACAGTTGCTTTCACCACCCCGCCGCCGACCGATGCGGTGAACCGACCTTCGTTAAGCTTCTTCTGCATCTCGGGCAAACGGGTCTTCAACTCGCCGACCAGGTGCATCATCTTACCAATATTTCCAAACATCACGTCTCCTGAGATCAAAATCAATGGGATCAGACGCCCCACGAGCGTCAGGAGCGAGATTACACAGAGCACCGGCAATTGGCAATTGGTTTCTGTTTTATCAGCCGGCTATTCGTCATCGTCGGGCGCCAGACCGGCGCCCAGATCGCGTCGTGCGTCCAGCAGCGAACCGCTGAACGAATCGGTCAGAGCTTTCACCGAGGGGTCTTTCGAGAGTTCCGCGATCTCGTCGCTGCTCAAACCGCCGAACACTCTCGGGGTCGGTTCAAGGGGTTCGGATCCGTCGGAAGAGACCAGATTGCACGTGATCTCCATATTTGCAAGCGCTGTAAGAGCCCTGTTAACGTCATCAACCGCCTCAACCCCCCGCTTTCTAAGCCCATCGTAGTCGGATGTGTATTCCAGAGTAAGAACTCCGTTTGAAAGCCCCGAAACCCTGGCCGGACCGAGCACGCCAGCCACAGGCTCCTGCCCGGCCGAGCCCAGTGCGTCAAAAACCAACTGCCAGTTACCCGCAAGCCATTCCTTATTCCACTGGACAACGTCGCCGCGGCCTTTCGATTCGTCCGGAGCAGATTCAGCGGGGAGGTCCTTTTCGGGAGGCGAACTTTCTTCGGCGGGCCGATCCTCTTCGACTGGGGGACCTTTTTTCACCGGCGGAGCCGGCGCCGGACCGCCAACAGGTCTGGGAGGGCTAGCTAGAGGTGCTTTTTTTTTTGGCCCGCATCCGGGCCGCTCGGCGACAACTGCTCGATACGTTCGACTATGCTCTCGGGATTTATGAACTTTTCAGCTTCCGCCAAGCGCACCAAAGTGGCCTCGACGAGTCCGCGAGCGATGCTGGAGCCCCGGATATTGCGTCCGGCGGCCTGGAGCAGTCCCAGCCCGTGCACCAGAACCGGGGTGCTGAATCGCCCGGCCAGTTCGGACACCGCCTTGAGTTGCATCTCCGGCAGTTCTATCAGATCGCTGTCTGACCCGCAGGTCGACGCGAGCATCATGTTGCGGTAAACGCCGCCCAATGCGGTAACTATGCTGTTGAGCGTAACTCCGCTGGCCAGCACGCCGGCCAGCGCGCCCAGCGCCGCGGCGGAGTTACCGTCGGCGATTGCGGTTACGATATCGTTCATCCGTTCGTCAGAGGGCGTTCCGAGAATGCGTATGACCCCGTCGTCGGTGACCTGGCCCGAGGCCGACATCAACTGGTCCAGCAGACTCAAACCGTCCCGCATAGATCCGCTGGCCGCGCGGGCCACACGGAACAGCGCGTCGTCTGCGGCCTGGACCTTCTCGGCGTCGCAGAGCGTGCGCAGGTGCGCGGCGATTGCTCGGGTGGGAATGTTTCGAAAATCGAATCTCTGGCATCGCGACAGTATGGTCGCTGGCACTTTCTCGGTTTCTGTGGTCGAGAATATGAACTTCACGTGCTCCGGCGGTTCTTCAAGCGTTTTCAGCAGCGCGTTGAACGCTTCGCGGGTCAGCATGTGCACTTCGTCGATATAGTAGACTTTGTACCGGCATCGCGAGGGTCGGAAGATGGCGTTGGCCCGCAGTTCGCGTATCTCTTCGATACCGCGGTTCGAGGCGCCGTCGATCTCGATAACGTCCATATCGTCGCCGCGCGAGATCGCCAGGCACGCTTCGCATTTGTTGCATGGCTCGGCGGTCGGATCGTCGGACGACAGGCAGTTCAACGCCTTGGCCAGTATGCGGGCCATCGTGGTCTTGCCAACGCCGCGAGTGCCGGTGAACAGGAACGCATGGGCCACCCGCCCGGATTTGATCGCATTTACGAGAGTCTGGCCGATGTGCTCCTGCCCGACGACTTCGTCGAACGTATTGCTTCGATATTTTCGTGCCAGAACCAGATAAGACATTTTTTAACCGGACATCGTCCATTTGGCGTTTCGGGCGGCTGCAGAACCGATCGACGCTCCCGAAACAATGGTGAAATTATAAAAAATGCCGTGCATGCTCCGCTTCGAACATGTGAATCAAGGCCCGCCCAACCAAATAGCTCCAGTCAGGCAGCCCTCCGGCACACGCTGCGAAACGCTTATGGCTGCTTCCTTCCGGACCTGACCAGGTTCACGGTGCAACGTTGCAGAGGACCCAACTTTCATCACTAAAGGCCAAACAGGTTATCTTAACGCACATAACCCTCGGCGGAGCGTTCGGTCCCGCTATAGCGGATTGCGGGTCAGACCGATAAAATCGGAATTCAGGGCACCGCTAGCGCCCCACCTAGCACGACGCCAAGATACTAACACACCACCGACCCCCAACGCCATAGAATTTTGCCGCCAGGGCTAAAGCGGTTTGGCCAGAGTCGCCTCCGCCAGAATATCGGCCAGCAGATCGTCGGTGTCGAGTGCGGTTTGTGAAGCGTCGATCGAGTCCGAGCCCTGTAATGCATCGTAAAGTTCACGCTCGACTGTCGGCTCGGTAAGCGTCGGGGCTGATGCTGCTGGTAAGATTGGTTCTTCGATCGCTACTGATGCGGAAGTCACCGCAGCCGTGTTGACCGACGATGCAACGGTGGTCTCCTGGCCCGCTGAGGCAGCCAGGCCGGGGGACGGCTCTGAAACAGGGGCGGCGACAGGCGCCGGAGAGGGAATTGTGGGCGCCGAAACGATATTGCCGAAGCTGGTTCGCGCGATCGCAAAATCTCTCAGACCGACCCGACCGTCGGCGTCGAGGTCGGCGGATAACGTTCCGATCCCGCCGCGCTGACCGAACTGGCTTACGAGCAGATCATAATCGACGTCACCCACCGCTCCGTCGCCGTCGCTGTCGCCGATCGCGTTGCCGAAGTAGAACTCGTCATCGGACGCAAGGCCCAAATCGCCGCCGTTGGCGTCTGACAACACAGTCACTTTGACCCACTGGTTTACAATCGCTCCATCGGCCCAGGTCAAC
>PVBE010505028.1_pt1 | contig 49133 bp, 40 predicted proteins | sample 1631181 | NCBI WGS metagenome assembly PVBE01 (sample SAMN08397723, study PRJNA350692) | Marine metagenome, whole genome shotgun sequencing project. | isolation source: water | place: Pacific Ocean | collected 2012-04
CACTCCCACACCCCCACCCATTAACATTAAGGAAGCCAACCACACCAGGAAACCACACCCCACGGGAAGACCACACCCCCCCGAGCGTCCCCGCAGCAGCCACAAAACCCACTCCCACAGCCCAGGCCCCCTTTGACTCCCCCCCCAGGGGGATCTAGAGTCCGCCCTGACCGCTCCGAGCGATCCTAACCCGAGCCTCTCCAACGAGATAGCCCAACCGCGCACCCCCGAGCCCATGCTGACGCTCCTCCTCTCCCTGTCCCTCGCCCTGCCCGCCACCCCCGCCAAGCTCCCCGGCCAGGACGGCGCCGGTCCGCCCCCCTTCCAAGATACGGGGGACGCCTATGTGCTGAACTTCGCCGAGCCGGACCGGGCGGACACGGGCATGACGCTCCAGGACTTCGTCAAGGTCTGCCAGGAAGCCACGGGCATCAACTTCACCTATGGCGAAGAGACCGCCGGGCTGCTGGAGGCCGGCCACCTGCGCATGTACGGGGAGAAGCGCATCGCCAAGGAGGACTTCTACACGTTCTTCCAGATCATGATGATCATCAATGACTTCGTGTGCTCGAAGATCGGGCCCGAGCACATGGCGGTGGTGGTCATCGAGAGCATGAAGACTGGCCAGAAAGGCAACATCCGCAAGGACGCCATCCATGTCATGCCGGAAGAGGTCGAGGCCTTTGCCGACCAACCGGCCACCATGATCACGACAGTGGTGCACCTGCCCAATACGGATGTGCGCCAGCTGTCCAACTCCATGCGCCAGATGTTCCCGGACCCGAACACCCAGCAGATGATCGCCGCCGGAAATACCAACAGCGTGATCCTGACGGGCTTTGGCAGCAATGTGGCGGCTCTCTACCGCATGCTTAAGTTGGTGGATGACGCCTCGGCCACGGAAGCCGTGGTGCCGGCCTTTGAGGTCATTCCCCTGGAGTTCGCGTCGGCGGATGAGCTCTCCGAAACACTCGAGCAGCTGCTCGAGGCCAGCCGACGGGTCGTTCAAAACACCCAAGGCAAACCCGCGCAGGGAGCCACCGCCCCCCTGCGCCAGGGCCAGACCGAGGCGAAGATCATGGTCGATCCGCGCACCAACTCACTGCTCGTGATGTCCATGCCCGAGGACATGCCGCGCATCAAGGAGCTGGTGGCCCGCCTCGATGTGGAGGTCCAGGAGAACGAACGCTCCTACCACATCTACAACCTGGACAATGTGCAGGCATCGACCCTGGCAGATGTGCTCAACGGCTTCCTGGACGATGCCTCGCGCGTGGACACGGGCAGGCCCGGCGGCGCCGTGCCGGCGCAACGCCAGGGGGCCGGTGGTCGCGCCAACAGCACCACTGACTTCGTGGTGGTGGCCGACGAGGAGACCAACTCCTTGCTGATCGCCGCCAGCCGCACGCGCTACCAGGAGGTGCTGGCCCTGATCGACCGCCTCGACCGGCGCCAGGACCAGGTGCTCATCGAGACCGCCCTGGTGGAGCTCTCCGGCCAGGACCTGCTCGATGTGGGTGTCGAGCTCGGTGGTGCCGATCTGCCCGACGTCGGCGAAACCGGGGGCTTCGGCCTGACCAGCTTCGGGCTCTCGACGCTGACCGATACGGATGGCGACGGCCTGCCCGATGCCCGCGTGCCCAACACCAGCCAGGGCGTCATGGCCGGCATTCTGGACGGCGACGATTTCTCCATCCCCCTCTTGCTGTCCCTCTTCGAGGAAAGCCGCCACGCCAACATCCTGAGCCGCCCCTCGGTGCTGGTGAACAACAACGGCAGCGCGCGCATTGAATCCAAGGACTCCCAGCCGACCACGACCATCACGGGCCTGACCGGTGGCGTCGGCGGCCAGACCCAGGAGACCTTCAACGAGTATGTGGAAGCGGGCATCATCATGGAGATCTCTCCCTCGATCAGCGCCTCCAACTACCTGCGCCTGAATATCAGCCTGCAGATCTCCACCTTCCTGGGCTCCGTGGCCGGCAACATTCCGCCCCCCAAGGCCGAGCGCAACATCCAGACCACGGTCAACGTTCCCAACGGCGACACGATGGTCATCGGTGGCATCGTCACCGACAACGTCTCCCAGCAGACCGTGGGCGTACCCTTCCTGCGTGACCTGCCCCTGATCGGCAGGCTCTTCGAGCGCAACACGGACCAGGAAGACAAGACCACCCTCTACTTCTTCGTCACTCCGCACATCATGCGCGACGCGGACTTCGCCGACCTGGCCGAGTACTCCTTCCAGCGCAAGCTCGAGGCGGCGGACTCCATCGGCGCCGATCGTATCCAGACCCTCGACCCGTCCTTCGGTCAGGAGCCCGGAGCAAACGACATCAGCGGTTTCGACGTGCCCCTCTATACCAGCCCCGAACGCGGCGAGATGAACGGACCCGAGGTGGGGCTTGAAGCCGCTGAGGTGAGCGAGCGCCTGGACGAGGCCCAGGCCGCGCCGCCCGCCTCCGATGACGGAGGCGACCAGAAGTGACCAGCATCGGTGAGCTCCTGGTGGCCGCCGGCCTGAGTGCCGCGCGCCTGGAAGAGTGTCGCAAGATCTCGGCCGAGTCCGGCGAGTCCTTGGACCGCGTGATCCTCCAGAAGGACTACCTGCCCGACGCGGACCTGCTGCAGGCCTACGCCAACCTCCTGGGCTATGAATTCCAGGAGGTGCTCGAAGGCTCCCCGGTGCCGACGGACTTCGTCAATACCGTGCCGGTCCACTTCGCCCGCAACTACAACCTGATCGCCCTGCAGGAGGGCTCCAACGGCGTCCTGCGCGTGGCCACCTGCGCGCCGCTGGACCCCCTGCCCATGGATGACCTGGCGGCCATCGTCGGGCGTCCCGTGGAACCGGTGCTGGCCCCACGCCTGGAAATCACCTCGCTCATCGCCCGCGCCTATCGCCACAAGGCCGACGGTGTGGACGAGGCCCTGGCGGATGTGGCCGAGGACGGCGACATCGCCACCCTCGCCAGGGAGATCGACGAGGCCGAAGATGTGCTCGACGTCTCCAACAAAGCGCCGATCATCAAGCTGGTCAACACCATTTTGTTTCAGGCCCTGAAGATGCGCGCCTCGGATGTGCACTTCCAGTCCTACCCGGACCGCCTGCAGGTGCGCTTCCGCATCGACGGCATCCTCTACGACATGGATCCCATCCCGCGCCGTGTGCAGGACGCGGTCGTCAGCCGCGTCAAGGTCATGGGCAAGATGGACATCGCCGAACGGCGCCTGCCCCAGGACGGGCGCGCCACCATCCGCATCGGCGACGGCGAGGTCGATGTGCGTATCAGCTCGATCCCCACCACCAACGGTGAGCGCATCGTGATGCGTCTGCTCGACAAGACCGCCAAGCTCTACCACCTGCACGAGATTGGCCTGTCCGAAGACAACCAGGTCATTCTGCGCGACGCCCTGACCTTCAACCACGGCATTGTCCTGGTCACGGGCCCCACGGGGTCCGGCAAGACCACCACGCTCTACGCCGGCATGAGCGAGCTCGACACGACCAGCAAGAACGTGTTGACCATCGAGGATCCGGTGGAGTACTCCCTGGCCGGCATTAGCCAGGTGCAAGTCAATACCAAGAAGGGCCTGACCTTCGCCTCCGGCCTGCGCTCGTTCCTGCGCCAGGACCCGGACGTCATGATGGTGGGTGAGATTCGTGACCTGGAGACCGCCGAGGTGGCCATCCGGGCCGCCCTGACGGGCCACCTGGTCTTCTCCACGGTACACACCAACGACGCCCCCTCGACCATCACGCGTATGGTGGACCAGGGCGTGGAGCCCTTCCTGGTAGCAAGCTCGCTAGTGCTGGTCATCGCCCAACGCCTGGTGCGCACCATCTGCCCGCACTGCAAGGTTGCGAGCGCCGTGACCGACGAGGACGCCGCCAAGCTGCGCAAGGTCGGCATCGAAGAGGCCGCCATGGAGGGCCAGGTCTACAGCGGCCGCGGCTGCGAGGAGTGCTTCGAATCAGGCTACGCCGGGCGCACGGCCATCTATGAGTTCCTGACGGTGGACGAGGTCCTGCGCACCCAGATCATGGACGGCGTGACCGCCGCGGAGATGAAGCGCAGCGCCATCGAGCGCGGCATGATGACCCTGCGCGAAGACGGCCGGCAGAAAATCGTCAGTGGCTTGACCACTGCGGACGAGGTGCTGCGCGTAACCCAGCTGGACATCGACTAGGCGAACGCCATGCCCATCTTCCAGTACAAAGCCTTTGCCTCCGGGGGGGGCGCCGTGGCCGGCGTGGTGGACGCCGACACGGTCCAGGGTGCCCGCAGCAAGCTGCGGCGACAGAATGTGCTGGTCAGCGAAATCCACGAGCTCGCGGGCAGGGGCCAGCGCAAGCGTCAGCCGGGTACGCGCTCCAACCCCCTCACTGGCTGGCTTTCCGCCCTGCGCGAGCAGCGCGCCGCCCAGGCCACGCCCAGCGGGCGCGACCTGGAAATCCTGGCCGGTGTCACGCGCCAGATGGCCACCCTTTTGGGCTCCGGTATCCCCCTGGCCGAAACACTGACGGCCATTGTCGAACAGGCCGAACAGCGCAGCGTTGAGACTCGCTTCCGGCGCATCCGCGAGGACATCAACCAGGGCTTCTCCCTGGGCGACACCCTGGAACGCCACCCGCAGATGTTCCCGGAACTCTACGTCAACATGGTGCGCGCCGGCCAGGCCACGGGCAACCTGGATGTGGTCTTGAGCCGCCTGGCTGATTATCTGCAGGCCCAGCGCGCCCTGCGCCGCAAGGTCACGTCGGCCCTGACCTACCCCCTGATGATGATCAGCATCGGCCTCCTGGTGGTCAGCATCCTGATGACCAAGGTGGTCCCCAAGATCACCGCCATGCTGGAAGACACGGGCCAGACCCTGCCGCCCCCCACCAAGCTCCTGATCGCCATCAGTGATATGTTTGTCAACTACTGGTGGGTCGGATGCCTGATCATCGCCGGCTTGTCCTTCGCCATCGAGCGCATCTACCGCCACAGCGACGGCGGGCGGCTGTTCATCGATGCCAACCTCTTGAGGCTACCGGTGCTCGGGGACCTCTTGCGCAAGCAGGCCGTCTCGCGCTTTGCGCGCACCTTTTCGACCCTCCTGCGCAGCGGTGTCAACGCCATCCAGAGTCTGGAGATCACCGGCAAGGTGGTCGGCAACCGGGTGCTCTCCGATGCTGTAAACCATATCCGCGAACGCATTCTCGAGGGCACGGACATCTCCACGCCCCTGCGCAAGACTGGGGCCTTTCCTCCGGTGGTCGGCTACATGGTTTCTGTGGGCGAACAGTCCGGCGAACTCGAGGACATGCTCGACCGCGTGGCCACCGCCTACGACGAGGAGATCGACGTGGCCACCGAACGTATGACGGCCCTGCTTGAGCCTATCCTGATAGTGCTCCTGGCCGGGGTCGTAGGCTACATCGTCTATTCCATCGTCCTGCCCATCCTGCAGGTCGGTCAGTTCCAGTAAGCCCCACCCACACGCCCCAATGAAGCTCATCTCCCAGCGCCGTCCCCGCCGCCACCGCCCCGCCGAGGCGGGTTTCTCCCTGGCTGAGCTGATGGTCGTCGTGGTCATCATCGGCCTCCTGGCCACGATGGTCGTGCCGGCTGTCATGAAGCGCCTCTCCGTGGCCACCGGCACCACCGCCCGCGTGGACATCGTCACCATCAGCAGTTCCCTGGACGAAGCCGCCATCCTGAACGGTGGCCGCTACCCGGATTCCCTCGAAGCCCTGATCACACCGGACGAAAACGGACACACGCTGATCAAGGGCGCCAAGCTGCCCAACGACCCCTGGGGCATGCCCTACATGTACGATCCGCCGCTGGGTGGTGAGCCTTTCCGCGTCTACTCCTACGGCAAGGACGGCATGCCCGGCGGTGAGGGCGACGACGCGGACATTTCCAACCTGGATGAGTAGTGAGCCCGAGCCGCGCCCCCCACGCCGCCCCCGCAAAGCGGGCCGGCTTCAGCCTGGTCGAGCTGATGGGCGTGATTGTGATCATCATGCTGATCGGCACCATGGTTTCGATCTCCTGGCAGGCCATCGTCCCCCGCGAGCAGCTGAACTCCGATGTTCGCTCCCTGGCCGCGGCCCTGCAGGGCGCCCGCAGCAACGCCATTGCCAGAAACTCAGAGTTCCGCCTGATCTACGACCTGGACAACGATCGCTACCGAACCATGACCCCCTACCGCGTGGGGGGCGGCCTGTGGACCATGGCCGACGACCAGGCCGACCGCCAGGTCACCACCTGGCAGGAGTTGGCCGACGGCGTCGAGTTCTCGCGCATTGTGGTGGACGGTGAGGAGTACGACGAAGGCGATATCTACGTGCGCTTCGACCCCCTGGGCACGGCCTCTGACCATACGGTGACCCTGCTGCACCAGCCCTACGGCAACACCTACACCATCGAGGTCCTGGCCCTGACCGGGCTGATCCGTTTCCACGAGGGTGAGTTCCGGCGGGAACCGCCCAGGGAAGAGGAGTTGGAGTGAAGCTCCTGCCAGCCGGAAAAGGCCCCCGGGCCGGGTTCACCCTGGCGGAGGTCATGGTGACGCTGGTCATTGTGGGCATCGGCCTGACGCTCGTCTTGCAGGGGCTCAACACGGCCAAGCTGACCGCAGCCCAGACGCGCAACCTGAAGCTGGCCCGCGACCTGGCAATCCTGACCTTGGGCCAGGTCGAAGCCGGCCTCTTCCAGGAAGAAGAGGGCGAGCGCATGTTCGGTTCCTACGCCGAGGAGGGTTATGAGGACTTCAGTTTCGAAGTGGTCTTCGGGGATGACACCCTGACGGATGTGGAAGCGCCCCTGGGCGAGGGCGGCTTTGATACCTGGGACTACCGACGCTCCATAGAGGAAGAGGAGGAGGACTACGAAGAGGATGAGGAGGCCGTGGAGCCCTACGAGACCGTACGTATCCGCGTCACCTTCCCGCCCATCCGCGACTACAAGAACGACCTGGTGCTGGAGCGCTGGATGGGCTGGGAGCGGGTCTACGGGGTGGATGAGGATGAGCTGGCCGCCAGCGCCGCTGGCGCCGGCGCGGACAGCAGGGGGGGCAGTGTGGCCCCGGGAGGCGGTAAGTGAGGCTGAACTTCCGGACGCGACACCGTCAGCGGACAGGCGGGGCGGCGGGCTTCACCATGGTCGAGGTGCTGCTGACGCTGATGATCATGGGCATGATCCTGGTCAGCATGACGCACATCCTGAGCGCCGCGCGCACCTCCCGCGACACGATCCACAACATCCAGGAGACGCAGCTCGCCGGCCCGGCCATCATGGATCGCCTGGAGCGGGACCTGCGCGGCCTGGTGACCTTCAACCGCCCGCGCCGGGAGCTGCTGCGCGTGGTGGACCGGGTCATCGCCGGCATGGACGGCGACAGCCTGGACTTCGTCACCACCAACGACGGTCTGATCTTCTACCCGGAAGGCGACCAGTTCCTGCGCGCTGACATGAACGAGGTCGGCTACCGCCTGCGGGCCAACCCGGCGGATAATGACTTCCTGGAGATCTACCGGCGTGAGTCCTTTGGCGTGGACGACGAGCCCTTCAACGGCGGCACCTTCACCTTCCTGCACGACCGCGTGAAGGGTTTCAGCATCCTGGTCTACACCGAGGACGGCATCGACGCCGAGGACCTGGAGGAGTGGAGCGTATACGAGGACGAGGATGACCCTGAGCTCCAGGGGCTGCCCGTGCGCCTGGAGTTGGAACTGACCCTGGAACTCTCGCCGCGCATCATGCGCGAACAGCTGCCCGTGGCCCGCGTGGACATGCGCGAGGTCACCTACCGGCGCGTAATCCGCCTGCCGGATTCCATCCGTTTTGAGGCCGGCTCGGTGCCCATGCTGGCGCTGCCCGGGACGGTGGGCAGCAACGACGCGGCGGCGGCGGGCGCGGGCACGACGACAGCCAGACAGGGCGCGCCCGGGGGCGCGGGGGGGGGCGCCGGGAGAGGCGCCGGGGGCGACGCCGGCAAGACCATCCAGGGCGAGCTCAAGGACGCCCCGGGTGGCGCCAAGCAGGATTAGCCCGCAGCCAATACCTCAGGTCTGCGCTTGACCGAGGAGTTCGCGCCCGCGCAGGTAGGGCCGCAGGGCCTCGGGCACGCGCACGGTGCCGTCCTCCTGCTGGTGGTTTTCCAGGATGGCCAGCAGCAGTCGCGTGCTGGCCGCAACGGTGTTGTTGAGCGTATGGCAGTGGCGCACCTTGCCATCCGCGCCCCGGTAGCGCAGCTTCAGGCGCCGGGCCTGGAAGTCGTGGAAGCGCGAGGCGGAGTGGGTTTCGCCGTAGCCCTCCCGGCCGGGCATCCAGGTCTCGATGTCGAACTTCTGCACCTGTCCGCGGCCCAGGTCCCCGCCGCAGACATTGACCACGCGGTAGGGTAACTCAAGGGCCTGCAGCAGCTCCTCTGAGTTGTTCAGGATAGAGCGGTGATGTTCCAGGCTGACCTCCTCCTCGCCCACATCAATGACCACCTGCTCGACCTTCTGAAACTGGTGCACCCGGTAGAGACCGCGCGTGTCCTTGCCGTAGGTGCCCGCTTCCCGGCGATAGCAGGAGGAGAGCGCAACAAAACGCATGGGCAACTGCTCAAGGTCGAGTATCTCGTCCTGGTGTAGAGCCGTGATGGGCACCTCGGCGGTCCCCACCAGGTACAGATCGTCGCGTTCGTCGCAGCGGTAGGACTGATCTTCACCGCCGGGGAAGTAGCCCGTGCCCTCCATGGCGCTGGTGCGCACCAGGGTCGGCACCGTGAGGGGGGTGAAGCCCTTGTCCACCATGATGTCCATGGCGTAGCGCATCACGGCTCCCTCAAGCAGGGACAGGTCGCCCCGCAGCACGTAGTTGCGCGAACCGGAGAGGCGTGCCGCACGCACCACATCCAGCCAGCCCTGGGCCTCGGCCAGGGCCACGTGATCCCGCGCCGCGAAGGAAAACTCCGGCGGCGTGCCCCAGGTTCTGAGCTCCACATTCTCGCTGTCGTCCTTACCTTCCGGCACATCCGACGCCGGCGGCATGGGCACTTCCAACAGCAGCGTGCGCAGCTCCTCCTGGAGTACCCGCGCCCGCTCCTCGCAGCTCTTGAGCTCGCCCTTGAGCTCCTTCTGCCCGGCCAGTAGCAGCGTGCGCTCCTCCGCCGTCGCCTGCCCCAGGGACTTGCCCACACCCTTCTGCCGGGCGCGCAGGCCGTCCACCTGCTGGCCCAGTCCGCGCGCTTCGGCGTCCAGTTCCAGGATGCGATCGACGTCACAGGGAATGTGCTTCTTAGCGGAAGCGGCCTTGACCAACTCCGGATTGGCCCGGATGAACTTCAGATCCAACATGCTAATGCCTCCAGCTCGACTCGATCTTGCCGAACAGCTTGTGCTTCTTCATGACGATCTGAACCTCCACATCCGCCTCCGCGGCCTTCTTCTCAATGGTTGTGGAGAGCGGGAACCAGGCATCCTCCCACTCCTTGTCGATGACCGAGAGCAGCGCCATCTTCTCTCCCTTGCTGCCGCGTTTGGCTCCGGCCTTGCGGTAGGCGGCCTCCGCCTTGGTCACACAGTTCCAGGAACGCTCATAGCGTTCATGGGACACTCCGGTGACCACCACCGAACGCCCCAGCACCTTGATCGACTGCTCCTCCACATCGATGGCGAAAGCCAGATCGAAGGGCCCACCCAGCTTCACGACCGTTGTCTCTCCCTCGGTCACATCCCACATGGGGGTCTTGGCACCGGGCAGTATCAGGGACTTCATGGTCTGCTGCTTCTTGCCCTTGCGGACCTCGCCGAAGTACAGCTTGTAGGTACCCGCGGGCACCTCGACCCCCTTGGAGCCGCCCTTGGAAATGTCGAAGTATGAATTCTCCAGCGCGCCACTGCCTTGCAGCACAACCCAGTTCGGCTTGGGTCCCTTGAACGACAACTTCAGGCGTCCAGTCTTGACCGTCGCCTCGGTGGCCTCCAGGCCCGTCCCGCCGTTGACCGTGGACAACTTGTACCACCTGTCTCCGATCTGACTGTACTCGCTCCAGGGCCGCGCACGCTTCTCGCCCTCAACCTTGAGCGCATCCATGGTCGGCTGGTTGTAGCCTTCGGTCAGGCCGATAAATCCCCAGCTCATGGGCGGGCTGCCGTAGATGCCGTCCAGGTTGTCGTCCGTAATGGAGATCGGCGTCTCCCCCACCAGGCCGCTCATGGTCCCCGCCCCCAGGATGTAGATGGTCATGTAGTCATCCACCGGCGCCAGATTGACCTGCAACCCCTGGTAGTTGTCCTTCTCCAGGCCGGTGATGGCAAAGAAGGACCAGTCTCTCTGGTCCTCCCCCTCGCCGAGCTTGACCGTCACCGCCTCCGCCTTGCCCTTCAGGGGGATCTTGATATCGCCCACGCCATCCCCGTCCTGGTCCACCTGCACATCGCTGGACCCCACGCGGATGATCTTGGGGCTGCCGGCCACATTACTGACCTCGGTCACACTGCCCTTGCCCTTGAGGTTCACGGTCTTCCAGAGCGGATAGAGATCGTCCGCCTCGTAGAGCGGCCGGTCGAACTCCGCAGGAGAAGCCATCTGCGTGTAGGTCAGCGGCACGGCCACCACGGCTCCGGTGGCTTCCGCCGCCTTGGGCTGCTTGGCTTCCCGCTCCTCCGGCGTCAGGCCGTAGCCCTCGGCGACCAGGTACTCGTGGCGCTGGCGTATTTCACTGTGGGCGTGATCCTTGAGCTCGATGGCGGAGCGCGCCTCCAGTGACTTGCCGTAGGCCGCCGTGGCCTTGAAGAAGTTCGCATCATCTCCCTGGAGGCGCTCGTCGTAGCACTGGGCCGTCAGATTCCAGGCATCCGAGGCGTGATAGCGATCGCCTAGCAGATCGAGGGTCTTGGCCTGCACCTCCGCCTGCTGCGCGATCACCAGGAAGGTGGGCTTGTCCTTTTTGTCCGCCTCGTTATCCCGAAAGCGCTCCCAGATGTCGTCGTACTTGCGCTTGGCCTTGTCGCGCTCGCGTTTCCTGGAGCCATCCATGCTGAGCTCCGAAAAGTAGACATACATGATGTCCGGGAAGTTGGTTTTGATGGCCCCCTGCCAGGACGTGGTCAGATCCGCCATCAGCTCCACCAGGCGATCAGTGGGCCTTGTGGCGATGCCCTCGGCGATCTCCATGATCCACCACACGGCGTGGGTCGTCTCGCGCTTGACCAGGCGCACCATCTCCTCCTTGGCGCTGATGGCGCGGGCCTGGTTGAAGCTCTTCTTGAAGTCGTCGAATTCGTCACGCGCCGGTACGGCCGAAGCCGGACGGGGATCCAGGGTCACACCCAAGGGCTGTGCCGGGGGCTGGAAAACGGGTGCCGAAGTGGACAGGACGAGGAGCAGCTGTGCGGAGAGAGTCATGGCTGAAACGGGGCCGGCAAGCGGTCGTGCACAGTCTAGATGCTCCCCCCCCTGCGGGAAACCGCCGCCTCACTTCCTCTTGGAGCGGCTCTGCAGAAAATCCCGCTCGGCCCGGGACAGGGAGCCCATGCCCTCGCGGTGGATCTTGGCCAGGAGGTCATCCATGCGCTGGTCCGCCCCCCGGCGCTGTTCCTCGGCCCGCATGGCCTTGCGAGCGCGCAGGCCCTCGATGGGGTCGCGCCAGATGATACCCGCCTTGACCGCCAGAAAGCCCCAGGCAGCGCCCCCCAGGTGCACGCTGTGGGCCACGCCGTCGTTGATGCCGTTCTTCCAGGCGGCGACACCCTGGAAGAGATCGATGGCCACGATACCGATGGCCATGATGCCCAGGGTCATGGGAATGAAGAGCAGGAGCACCTGTGCCTTGGGCCTCAGGGTGGCCGCGGCCACCACCACGCCCATCACTGCCCCGGAAGCTCCGTAGGCCAGGGCGGCCTGCCCCAGAACCAGTGAGAGGCACAGGGAGAGCAGGGAGCCGGCCAGGGCCGCGCCGAGGTAGAAAACAACGAAGCGCCGAGCTCCGAGCAGTCCCTCCAACATGGTGCCGAAGAAGTAGAGCAGCAGCATGTTGTAGAGCACATGCATGGGCGAGGAGGTGGTGTGCAGGAAGGCCCCGGTCAACAGTTGCCAGACGGCGGGAATCCCCGCGCGCCAGAGCTCCGTGTTGAGGCCCAACATGCGGTGCAGCCAATCGTCCAGGGGCGGATGGACCAGGAAGACCACGAAGCAGAAGACGAAGATCCCCAGGTTGGCCGCCAGCAGGAACTTCACCGCAGCCCCCACCCGGGGCAGGGCGATGCCGGGCCCACCCCCGCCTCCCGGCCGGGCGTATTCTCTGTCGTCGAATCCCATGTTGTTCAGGGGGCCTTGCAGGATTGCCTGTCCGGCATGGGCAGCGCGCTGGCCATCCCGACCCGGACCCGAGGTTAGCGCGTTCCGGCGGCGGACGCGAGGACCTCATGCGGGTCCAGACCGTGAATCGCGGCGGCGGCGATAACCGTATTGCGCAGCAGCATGGCGACGGTCATGGGGCCCACGCCCCCGGGCACCGGCGTGATGGCCCCGGCTCGAATCGTCGCGGCGGCGGTCTCCACATCTCCCACCAGCTTGCCGGCCTCGTTTCTGTTGATCCCCACATCCAGCACCGCGGCGCCGGGACGAATCCACTCGCCCTTGACCAAGCCGGCCACGCCCACGGCGGCCACCACAATATCCGCCTCCCCCACCACCGCCGCCAGATCCCGGGTACGGCTATGGCAGATGGTGACCGTCCCATGCCGGGCTAAGAGCAGGGCTGCCAGGGGTTTGCCGACCAGCTGCGAGCGCCCCACGATCACCGCCCGGCGCCCCTCTATGGGGATCTCGTAGCGATCGAGCAGCTCAACACAGCCCGCCGGCGTACAGGGCACCAGCCCCGGACGCCCCATGGTGAGCGCCGCCACATTGCGCGGGTGCAGGCCGTCCACATCCTTGGCCGGGTCGATGGCTTCGATGACCTGGGTTTCATCCAGGCCCGGCGGCAGGGGCAGTTGTACCAGGATGCCGTGCACGCTCTCGTCGGCGTTGAGTTCCGCCACCGCCGCCAGCACCTCGGCCTGCTTGGCGTCCGCCGCCAGGCGCAGGGTGCGCACGGCCAGGCCCGCCTCGCTGGCGGCGCGATCCTTGTTGCGCACATAGACCTGACTGGCCGGGTCATCCCCCACCAGCACCACCGCCAGTCCGGGCTGCAGATTCCGCTGCTTGAGCTCGGCCACACAGCGGGCCACCTCCGCACGCACGGCGCCGGCCGTGGCCTTTCCGTCGATGATCGTCGCTGTCATTGTGCTGCTCCCTAGTTTCCTTCGTTGCTGTCTGTGCCCGCCGCCCCGGGGGTCATCTGGCCCTCCATCGGGGCCACGCTGTCATCCGTGTAGCGGTGCAGGCTCTTCTGGCTGTCCGGCAGGTAGCCGAAGACCTGGAAGGTGATGAAGACCGAGAGCGCTCCGGCCATCAGCACCGCCATGGCTCGCTCTCCACGGTAACGCCCGAGCATGCGCAGGTGCAGATAGAGCACATACACCAGCCAGGTGATCAGGGCCGAGTTCTCCTTGCTGTCCCAACCCCAGTAGTTGGCCCAGGCCTCCTGGGCCCAGAAGGCGCCCATCCAGAGGCCCGCGGTCAGAAATGGGAAGCCCACGGCGAAGGCCCGGAAGCTGATCTCGTCGAGCTCTTTTTCAAGCCGCCCCAGGGCCTGGGCCCCCGGCAGGCGGGCGCTCTTCGCCAGCCACAGGAAAACCGGCGCCGAGAGCAGGAAGATCGGCAGGGTGATCACCTGGGAGAATGGCACCAGCACAAGCCCCAGCAGGATCAGCCATTGGGAGGTGCGCGTCTGGCCGCCCAGGAAGACGCCGCTCCAAAAGCGCAGGCAGAAGAACACCAGACAGATCAGCGCCGCGATGCCCATGGTGGCGTAGCTGAAGATCAGAGCCACGATGTGCGGCGCGAACCAGTAGGACTGCAGGGCCGGCGGCAGATCGCGTTGGGCGCTGGAGAGGGAGCCCGCGTGGGCGTCGGAGTAGTAGACGCCCACGAGCACCATGGCGATCAGAAGATCGTCGATGACCGCCCAGCCCGGACCCCGCTGGAAGATGCCCAGAGCCCAGTGCAAGACGAGCATGGAGAGCAGGAGTCCCACGGAGAACATCACGATGACCTCCCCCATGGTCTGGCTCGGGAAGTGGTTGACCTCCCGCCAACGGCAGAAGACCGAGACCAGGATGGTCACCGTGGCGACCACCATGAGCAGCGTCGCAAGGCGCGCCAGGGGAGAGCGGGGCGCCTGGGCGGGATTGTCGGAACGTGCCCGGCGACCGTGGTCGAGGGCGGCCACCAGGGCCAGCAGCGCTCCCAACAGGCAGGCGAGATCCGTCACCGCCAGCCAGCGGGCGGAAGGTGCGCTGAGGCTCCAATGAGTCAGAGTATCCAGCATCAGGCCGGCCCTCCGTTTTCCTTGCCCGTGCGGCGCGCGGGGCGCGTCAGGGGCCACAGCAGGAAGGCCAGCACGGTGCCCACGATGATCGTGTACATGCCGAAGATGACCAGCGGAATGCCCGGATCGTAGACCACCCCAATGCCCGAGTAGGTCGGGTAGGAGGGGTCGGCGTTGGTCTGGAAGAAGCGGTAGCCCCGGTGCTGGAAGTAGTCGTTGACTCGAATCTCCCGTTTCACCGGCGGGCCCAGATCAATCTGCGCGAACTCGCCCTGGGCGCCCCGTTGCCAGACAGAGAGGATGCTGCGCCACTCGAAGGGCATGACGCGGGTGTTCTCGAAGAAGCGCAGGGCAAAGCGTTCATCCGGACTGGGCCACCAGTTGGCCAGGTAATCGCTGCTGCTGGCCAGGCGCACCTGGCTCTTCTGCTCCTCGTCCGTGCCCGGGTGGCGCGTCACCTCCAGGGTCAGGCCGCGGGCCCCGCGGGCGTAGAAGCTGTCGTCGACGCCATCACCAGCCCCTTGCGTTGGCAGGAATTCGATGGAGCGTTCGAGCACCGCGTTGTCGAAGAATCCGAGCGGCGTCACCCGTGAACTGCCCGGCAGATCCAGGTCACGCTCGAGGCGCACTTCATGGATGGTGCCGTCCTCTCCCACCAGGCGCCCGTTGCCACCGGACCAGTCCAGCACAAAACGCGGCGGGCCCGGGGCATTCCAGCGCGACCAGCGGAAGTTCAGCACCAGCCCCTCGTGCTGGTAGTTGTCCTGCAAGCCGGTCTCCTCCGGATCGAGGGCCTCGAGGACCAGGCGCCGCTCGGGCTCGCCGGTCTCGTCGGCCGCCTTGGAACCCGTCGCCTGGCCGGGCCCGGTGATCGAGACCCACAATCCCGGATTGTCCGGCCGCACCTCGGCCAGGGGCCGCTCGTCTCTGGCTTCACGGCCCTCCTCCAGGCGGAAGTTGGGAACAGCCCGCTCCACGGTCACAGAAAAGCCCCCGGGGGCCTGCACGGTCTCGCCCAGGTGGATGGGCACCGTGCGCGGGACCACATCCCCCGCCAGGTCCACGCGCAGGGAGAGCTCCCCGAGCAGGGGAGCCTGCTCGTCGTCCACCGGGAAGAGCCCCTCCACGGGGCCAGCCCCGTGGTGCGCCATGACGCGGAAGCCCCAGCCGGGATCGAAGAAGTGTGCGTTCTGCCCGGCGGGAGCCAGAAAGACCGGCATCTCCTGGGGTCCGTGATCATGGCCGGACCCCGGGGCGTCCACATGGTCGACCTCTTCCGCCGGCAGGGTCAGGGTCAACTTGGCCAGGGGGCCGAGGGCCTGGCTGCCGTCGGCGGAGCCGGCCTCGCGCACATCCGGCGCGGCGACGCGCGCGCTTTCCGCCAGCTCCAACACGCCCAGGCGGAGGTCCGGCCGCTGGCCGCCGGCACCGTCATCGACGTAGTCCAACTCCAACTCACGCCCGGGCCACAGGGTGTAGGTAGGCGGCGTGGAGGTCAGCCCCTCGCTGGGAAAGTGCACCTCCAACTGCTTCCACTCCTTGCGGGCGAAGCGATCGAGTTTCAGCCAGAACGGCATGACGCTGCGCTTGGCTGAATCGTAGTAGCGGAAGTACTCGTTCTTGGGCCCATCGCGCAGGTCCATGTGCATGATGCCGCGCTCGCTCTGGAGCTTGCTGAGACCGCCGCCGATCAGCATGGCCACCAGGCCCACGTGGGTCACCGTGCCGCCGAGCTTGCGAGCCCCCAGCCACTTGCGCGGCGGCCCGCGGAAGGTGTTGAGCCCCACGCACACGGACAGCAGGAAGAGCAAGGTGGCAAACCAGGATGACTTGTAGGCGCGGTTCAGCTCCAGCGTTGTGGCCAGGTCGAAGAAGCCGCGAAAGGCGCCGTCGTGGCGCGCGGTGAACTCGGCGATCTCCGCCATCTTGGGGCCGGAGGCAAAGCTCGTGGCCATCTGCCTGCGACGGTTGTCCCCTTCCTCCTTGCCATAAAGGCGGGAGAACTTATCCAGGCCCCCGGCCACGGCTTCCGGCACCTGCCCCGCCGGCATGCCGAGCCCGTAGAGGTGCAAGAGGTGGTAGAAGAAGTAGCCCTCCGCCGCCCGGAAGTCGGCGTACTGCTCCTCGTAGTTGACGGCGGTAACGCGCTGCTCGGGATCCTCGAAGCCGTCAATCTGCGGCACCAACACACCGGCGCAGACCGCGACGGCGCTCCAGGTCACAAGCGCCACGCCCGTGTGCATGGAACGGAAGAAGGCCAGCACAGAATCACGGGCGGTCCACAGGTAGAGGGCCGCGAAGAGGGTGAAGCCCGCCAGCATCCAGGCGCGGTCGCCGAGCTCGTTGCGCAGGGCCGCTCCGATCAAGACACCCACCCCCTGGCCCACGACCAAAAGGGCCAGGATTACCACGGAAGCGGAGACGAAGCCCCAACGCCGATGACGCCCGCCGGACGCCTGTGTTTTGTTTTCGTCTACCACTTGCGCTCCAACACGTAATCACCCACGCGGTCCAGGGCCTCCCGTGCCGGGCTCTCGGGAAAGCTCAGGAGGCGCGAACGGCCGGCCTCCACCAGGGCCCGGGCGCGCAGCATGGCGCGCTCGATACCGGCCGACAGATCGCAGGTCTCGCGCAGGCGAACCGCCCGTTGGTCCAGACCCGGTCTTGTGTACACATCACGCATGGCCGCCCGGGTGGCCTCATCCGCTTCGCCATAGACATGCAGCACGGGCAGGGTCACCTTGCCGTCTTCCACATCCGTGCCCACGCTCTTGCCCACGGTTTTCCGGTCACCCATCAGGTCCAGGCAGTCGTCGACGATCTGGAAGGCCAGGCCCATCTCCCAGCCGAAGGCGCGCATCCGGGCCCGCGCCTCCCCGGGCCCGTCGGAACCACCGGGGTATGAGGCGCCGAGCTCCGCCGCCGCCGCGTAGAGCCCAGCGGTCTTGGCCCCGGCGATGCGCTCGTACTCCGGCAGGCTCATTTCGAAGTGATAGCGGCTGGCCGCTTGATCGATCTCCCCGGCACACAGCTCCCGGGTTGTATCGCTCAGAACCTGGCTGCAGAGCCGGCTGGAGAGCAGCGTCGAGCGCCCGAAGGCCCGCGAGTAGAGCAGGTCCCCGAGCAGCACGGCCACCTGGTTATCCCAGCGGGCGTGCACACAGGCCACGCGCCGGCGTACCTCGGCCCCGTCCAGCACATCGTCGTGCACGAGCGTCGCCAGGTGAATCAGCTCCACGATGGCTGCCACCGTGGCGTGCTCATCGGTCATGTTGCCGGTGGTCTGCCCCGCCAACAGCACCACCGCACCCCGCAGCTGCTTGCCCTTGAAACGCCCCAGGTGGTCGGTCATGTCCGCCACCGCCGGCGATTCCCCGCGCAGCTCCTCGGCCAGGACCGCGCGCATGCGGGCCATCTGTTCCTGGACGGGGGTCAAAAGGCGCAATAGGCGCAGATCCTTGGGCTTCATGCGCACTCCCCCTTGTGCCGGTCCTGGCCCGCGTGGGGCTGGTCCGCACGGGGCTGACCGGAGCGGAGTTCAGCGGAGAGCGTATCTTCACCGGACAGGGACAGGCGCTCCCGTTCCAACTCCTGCGGCGTGTTGAGGTTCACCGCGCGATCCACGCTGGGGTCGAGGGCGTTCTGCTCCCCCGGTCGCAGAGTTCCCGTGCGCAGGGTGCGGCCGTCATCGGTTGCGCCTTGCCAAAAGGAGTTCATGCGCCGCCGCCCGCAGGCCAGGGCCGCCTCCACCGCTGGCAAGCAGCGCCGGTGGAAGACGCCGCAGGTGGGTTCGAGGCCGCGCTCGCTCTCCAGTACGCACAGGTCCAGGTCATCGACGCGGGCGCGCTCGCAAATGGCGCGCACCAACTCTCCATCAACGCGCGGCATGTCGCAGGCCAGCAGAAACACAAAGGGCGTCCGAGCCGCCGCCAGACCCGCGGCCAGCCCCGCCAGGGGGCCGCCGTCGGGAACGGGATCATGGACACAGGTACAGCCGAGGTCCGCGTAGCGATCCCCCCTGCCCGTGGAGAGCAGGACGAGTTCGGTCAGGGGCCTGAGCAACTGCACGGAGCGCTCCAAGAGGGCGCTCCCGCCCAGGTCCAGCACCGCCTTGTCCGTGCCCATGCGACGGCTGCGGCCACCGCACAGCACCAGACCGGTCAGCTCGCCTGCCGTGTCCATATGCAAGTTCGCGCGTGGGGCGTGGGATTGGGGAAAGCGGGCCTCAGCCCTCTTCCTTGTTCGTGTCGCCCTCATCCGCGTCGCCGTCGGCGCCCTCCTCAAGCTGACCGGGCTCCTCCTTCAGGCCGTGTTTGAACTGCGTGATGCTTGAGCCCATGGCCCGGGCCAGCTCCGGCAGCTTGCGCGCGCCAAAGATCACCACGACGATGGCGAGGACAATCCAGAGTTCCGTGGGACCGGCGAAGGCGATGGGGGTCATGGCGTTTGCGTGGGGGGAGGACCGGGCGTGGGGGGACCGGGGGCCGACCATGTTATCCTGAAAAACGCCCGGTCCACCACTCGGCGGCGGAAACCTGCGCGGTTGGCTGTTCAGGAAAACGCCAACCGCCGGGCCAGGGTACCGGCCCGCTTCCTGCCCACGGCCGGACCATCGGTGACCTCCAGGCCCGCCGCGGCCAGACAGGCGCGCACGCGCCGGTTGACCGTGAAGGTGGAGAGGACGCCCCCGGGGGCCAGGGATGCGGCCAGGGAGCCCAGAAAAGCCCCTTCCCAGAGTTCCGGCGCCCGCCCCGGCGAGAAGGCGTCCAGGAAAACAGCGTCGAAGGGAGCCCCGGCCCCGCCCGCCAGGGCCCGCCCCAGGGTCTCTCGCCCATCCCCGACAAAAAGCCGCAGGCTGCCCGCCCGGGCCTCCCCGGTCGGCGTCCGGATGTCCACGCAGGCCCGCTCCCCGGCGCGCCGCGCGGCTTTCCCCAGGGCCGCCAGCACCGGCGGCCACCAGCGCCGCAGCCCCCGGGGAGCGCCCTCCAGAGCCTGCGGCCGAGCGCCGAGGTCCAGGGCCGCCGCAAGCACGCCGGGATCCAGTTCCAGGCCGCAGGCCTCCAGCTCCAGGGCCACAGCCCCCGCCGGAGCCTCCAGCCCCGCCCCGGCCTCCTCCAAGAGAGCCAGGGCCGCCGCCAGGTTGAGGCCCAGGCCCGTCCCCACATCCAGCAGGCGCCGCACACCGCCCACGGCCCGCCGCTCCCCGAATCCACAGGGACGCCCATAGCGTTCCACGGACTCCGTCCAGGCCCCCTCCCGGCTGTGACAGGCCTCCCCGTGCCCTCCGTGCACCAGCGTCCAGGACCCGTCCCCGGTCTCCAGCGGCGTCCAGGCGCGGCTCACGCCCCGGCCACCTGTCCACAGCGCGGGCAGGCCACCGACCGTTCCCCGGCGAGCTCCCCGGGGAGCTTGAGGCGCGCGCCACAGGGACAGTCATACAGGCGCCAGCCCGCGTCCCGGCGCAGGCTGTCCAGGGCTTCCCGGCGCAGCTCCGCGCCGGAGCATTCCCCGCCAGCTCTCCCCCCAGCTCCCCCCTTACCTCCCTCCGCCAGCGCCCCGTCCTCCGCCGGGGCCCAGGCCATGGTCTCCACGGGCACCTCGTCCAAGGCGGTCCCCGGGAAGAAGCTGGCCCGCTTGCCGGTCACGCGATCAAAGGCCCCGGCGTAGTCGCCGTAGGAAAACGACGGCTGGCCGCCGATCAAACGCAGGATCTCGATGCGCTGATCGAGGGGCGGGTGTGTGGCAAACAGGCTGGGCCGCGAGCTCCGCTTCTTCCCGGCGGCCTTGAGGGCCGGTGACACAATCAGCATGGCCTGGGCCGAAGGCGGCACGGGCGTGGCCGCCTGGCCCCCGGCGGCTGCCCGCTGCTGCTCCCCGCCCAATTTTTCCAGGGCCGAGGCCAGGGCCAACGGATTGCGCGTGAAGACCGCCGCCCCGGCGTCCGCCATGTACTCCCGCGTGCGGCTGGCGGCCAGGTAGATGAGGCGCGCGACGAGGGCTCCGAAGACCACCACCAGAAAACCAACCACCAGGAGCGCCAACTCCGCCTGGCCGCTGTCCGAGGAAGTCCGACTGCGCCGCCGCCCGCCGCCCCACCAGAACCAGCGCATGAGCACGTCCGACAACAGGGCGATGGAACCTGCCATGACCGACAGCAGCGTCATGTACAGGATGTCCCGGTGCTTGATGTGGCCGATCTCGTGGGCGATGACCGCCTGCAGCTCCTCGCGGCTGAGCATGGAGAGCAGCCGATCCGTGATGGCCACCGTGGCGTGCTCCGGATCGCGTCCCGTGGCGAAGGCGTTGGGCGCGTTCGACTCGATCACATAGACCCGCGGCGGCTTGGCCAGGCCCGCGGCAATGGACATCTCCTCCACCACATTGACGAGCTGCGGAGCACTCGCCCCATCCACCGGTCGCGCCTTCGAAGCCGCCAGGAGCACCTTGTCTCCGGCGAACCAACTGACCGCAAAGAGTCCGCCCATGGCGGCCAGGGCCAGCAGAATCCCCAGCGGCCCGCCACCGGAGCCCAGCAGCTCGCCGGCGAAAAAGCCCACGACCACCAGCAAGAGGGTCATGGCGACCACCAGCAGCGCCGAACGGCGCCGGTTCCTGTGGATGAGTTCGAACATGGATGCCTTGGACGCGGCCAGGGGACCGCCGGCGCGCCGCCGGAGTGTCTAGCTGAAGCTGACCTTGGGCGCCTCGCGCTCCGCGGCGTCCTCGATCTTCCAATAGGGCTCTTCCTTGAAGCCGAACATGCCGGCGAAGATCACCGCCGGGAACTGCTCGCGCTTGTTGTCGTAGCTCATGACCGAGTCATTGTAGAACTGGCGGCTGAAGGCCACCTTGTTCTCCGTGCTGGCCAGCTCCTCCTGCAACTCGGCGAAGTTGGCGCTGGCCTTCAGGTCCGGGTAGTTCTCCGCCACGGCGATCAGCCGCCCGAGCGCCCCGGTCAGCGCCCCCTGGGCTTCGATCTGCGCCGCGCGCCCGCCACCAGCGTCCTGCTGGGCCGCCTGCACCATGTTACGCGCCGCCGTCACGCCCTCCAGCACCTCGCGCTCGTGGGTCATGTAACCCTTGACGGTCTCCATCAGATTGGGGATCAGATCAAAGCGCCGCTTGAGCTGCACATCGATCTGCTGCCAGGCATTCTCAACGCCGTTGCGCGCGCGCACCAGGCCGTTGTAGATGCCGATCACCAGCATCACGATGAGAGCGCCACCCGCCAAGAGGGCCAAGAGCAGGGGCGCGATGAAAGCCAGGGGCATAGGTGTAGTCATGATTTGTTTCCGAAGTGTCGGGTGAGTGAATCCAGAGAACGGGCCAGGGGCGAGCCCTCCACGTCCTGCCCGCGCTGCGCGAGCTCCGCCAGCAAGGCGCCCAACTCTCCCTCGTCGAACCAGATCCCGTCCCCCACCGGGCACAGGTCGAGCTCCAGCTCGGCGCAGAACTCGTGCACCACAAGCCGCCGCTCACAGCGCGGGCAGCGCCGCTTTCCCCGGCGCCCCCGGCAGCCCTTCTCCAGCACCGCCCCGGGCGCAGCCAATAGCACCTCCAACTCCCCCTCATCCAACCAATAGCCGTGCCCCTCGACGCAGAAATCGAGTTCCACATTCTCCACTTCAAAAGTGGCCAGGGTCAGACGACAGGCGGGACAACGCACGACCCCACCCTACCCGCCGCCCGTGGTTTCATTCAAGACGAGGCGACACCGGCACCAGACAGCGCCGGCGGGCACCTCAAGGTCCGCGAAGCGCGTGGTCACATCCATGGCCCCGGGGAGAGCCAGAGCTGCAGCTCTTCGGCTTCCAGGACAGGCGGCCCACGCAAGCTGATCTCGAGCTGACATCCGAGGTAGAGGAACTCGGGCAACCCCGTGGTTCCCGGGGTGCCCAAGGGCCCAAGTTTGCGCAGGGCCTTGCGCTGTCGGACACCTGGTCCCCCTGAAGGTGGCGGCCGAGAGCTTCAGCTGTCAGCCCAATCCCGCGCGGACGGCCCGCTTTCCGGGCCCGCAGCACCGAGCTTCGCACACCATTTTTGGGCGCCATCGAAGGCGCGCCTGGCGCTCAGGCCGTAGCCGTCTCCAAGAGGCCCGCCGTGCGTAGGGTTTCCTCCATCAGCTCGCCGATGCGGGCCGGGCTGGGGGTGACGGCTACTCCGGCGGCTTCGAGGGCGGCGACCTTGTCGGCGGCGGTGCCCTTGCCGCCGGCGATGATGGCGCCGGCGTGTCCCATGCGCTTGCCGGGGGGGGCGGTGCGGCCGGCGATGAAGCCGACTACGGGCTTATTGAGGTGTTCTGAGATATAGGCGGCCGCCTGCTCCTCGGCGGACCCGCCGATCTCGCCGATGAGCACGATGGCGTCCGTGGCGGCATCGGCCTGGAAGAGCTCGAGGGCGTCGATGAAGTCGGTGCCGTTGATGGGATCACCGCCGATGCCGATGCAGGTGGACTGGCCGATGCCGCGCGAGGTCAACTGCCAGACGGCCTCGTAGGTCAGGGTGCCGGAGCGGCTGATGACGCCCACGCGGCCCGGGCGGTGGATGTAGCCGGGCATGATGCCGATCTTGCACTCGCCGGGGGTGATGATGCCGGGACAGTTGGGGCCGATCAGGCGCGACGAGCTGCCCTTGAGGGCATCCTTGACGCGCACCATGTCGAGCACGGGCACGCCCTCGGTGATGGCCACGATGAGCTCCATCCCGGCTTCGATGGCTTCGATGAGCGCGGCGCCGGCGAAGGGCGGCGGCACGTAGAGGGCCGAGGCGTTGGCGCCGGTCTCGGCCCGGGCCTCGGCCACGGTGGCGAAGACCGGTAGCTCCAGGTGCGTCGTGCCGGCCTTGCGCGGGTTGACGCCGCCCACCATGGTGGTGCCGTAGTCGATGGCGCCCTGGCTGTGGAAGGTGCCGGTCTTGCCGGTGAAGCCCTGGCAGATGAGGCGTGTGTCAGTGTTGACGAGGATGCTCATGGGGTGTCCTTAGCGGGCGGAAGCGCTGACCGCTTCACAGATCTTCTGGGCGGCGTCGTCCAGGTCTCCGGCGGCGATCAGCTCCAGGCCGGACTCGGCCAGGAGCTCGCGACCGCGCTCCACATTGGTGCCCTCCAGGCGCACCACCAGGGGCACATTCATGCCCACTTCGCGGGCGGCGCTAACGACGCCTTCGGCGATCACATCGCAGCGCATGATGCCGCCGAAGATGTTGACCAGGACTCCGGCCACCTGGGCGTCGGAGAGCAGGATGCGGAAGGCCGCGGTGACGTTATCCACCGTGGCTCCACCCCCCACATCCAGGAAGTTGGCGGGTTCGCCGCCGTAGAGTTGGATGACATCCATGGTGGACATGGCCAGGCCGGCGCCGTTGACCATGCAGCCGATGTTGCCGTCCAGGGCGATGTAGGAGAGGTCGAACTTGGAGGCCTCTATTTCCTTGTGATCCTCCTCGTCGAAGTCGCGCAGTTCAGCCAGCTCCGGGTGGCGAAAGAGGCCACTGGAATCGAAGTTGATCTTGGCATCCAGAGCCAAGACGGCTCCGTCCTTGGTGGTGACGAGGGGATTGATCTCCGCCAGGGAGCAGTCGTACTCGGAGAAGAGCCGCGCCAGCCCGGTCAGGAACTCGACGGCCTCGGCCAGGGAGGCCTGCGGGATCCCGATGCCCGCCGCCAGGCGGCGGGCTTCCTGCTCATCCAATCCACCGTCCGCCGTGAAGGCCGCGCGCAGGATCTTCTCCGGCTGGTTCGCGGCCACCTCTTCGATCTCCATGCCGCCTTCGGAGGAGGCCATCATCACCGGCCGTTCCTCTTCCCGGTCGATGGCAATGCCGATGTAGTACTCGCTCTCGATGTCCGAACCCTCCTCGACCCACAGACGGCGCACGAGCTGCCCCGCGGGGCCGGTCTGGTGCGTGACGAGCTGCTTGCCGAGGATGGCATCCGCCGCCTCCCGTGCTTCAGCGGCGCTGCGCACGAGCTTGACGCCGCCACCCTTGCCGCGCCCGCCGGCGTGGATCTGGGCCTTGACGACGCAGAGGTCGGTGGTGAGGGCTTCGTAGGCCGCCACGGCCTGGTCAACGGTGGTGCACTCGTGGCCCGCGGGCACGCGCAGACCGAAGCGCTCGAAAAGCTGCTTGGCCTGGAACTCGTGGATCTTCATGGGTGTTTGGGAGCCGGGGGATCGAAAATCGGGGCGACCATGATAGCCGCCCGCCGTAAACCGGGACAGTCCCCCAGCCCGGGCCCGGGCGAAAAAGCGTGCCGCTTGCGACCTGTCCGCCAGGCGCGGCCAACCTGTGTGCGGCCCGGCGGATATGGCCGCCGGGCGCGCCGTGCGCCCTGGGCGCCGCCCTAGAAGCTGCCGTGGCGCGCCCGCTGGCGCTTGTTGACCCTGCGCCCGCCGACGGTCTTCTGGCGCGTGCGGAAGCCGGTCTTCTTGGCCTTCTTGGCCTTGCTGTTGCGGATCTTGACCTTCATGGCGGAGGGAATCTGGGGCTTGGGGGGGAGGTCCGAGGGCTTCCCCGGCGGCGAATGGGAGCGCAAGAGTCTAGCGCCCGGGGACGGCGGCGCAACCCCCCTGACAGCCTCCGGGGCTGCCTACCCGTCCCGGGACGCCGCCGGGGCCCCGGTGGGATCCCACCGGGGCCCGCTCGCCCCCCCGCTCCCCCCCCGCTCGGCCTTCAGCTCGCCCTCCCGCTCGCCCTCCGATCGCCCTCCCGCTCGGCCTCCGATCGGCCTCGAAGTTGCCCCCTCCCCAAGGCAGCCCCCCAGCCGGACCCCGGCCCGCGCTGTCCGGCCCCCTACTTCGCGGCCAGGGCCCGCGGGCCGACCATCTCCTCGGGGACGACGGCGGCGGCGAACTCCTCGGCGCTCATCAGGCCGAGCGCCACGACCGCCTCGACCAGCGTGGTGTTTTCCGCCCAGGCCTTCTTGGCGACCTTGGCCGCCTGGTCGTAGCCGATATGGCGGTTGAGGGCCGTCACCAGCATGAGAGAGTTCCGCATCAGGGTCTCCACGCGCTCGGCGTCGAGCTCCAGGCCGTCGATGCAGTTGCTGCGCAGGGAATCGCAGGCGTCCGCGAGCAGGGTGCTCGACTGCAGGACATTGTGGACCATAACCGGCTTGAAGACATTCAACTCGAAGTTGCCCTGGCTGCCGGCGAAGGCCACGGCGACGTCGTTGCCCATGACCTGGGCGCAGACCATGGTCATGGCCTCGCACTGGGTGGGGTTGACCTTGCCGGGCATGATGGAGCTGCCGGGCTCGTTGGCGGGCAGCTTCAACTCGCCGAAACCGCAGCGCGGACCGGAGCCCAGCCAACGGATGTCGTTGGCGATCTTGAGCAGGGCACCGGCGGCCACCTTGTAGGTGCCGTGCAGGAAGACCAGGGCGTCGTGGGCCGCCAGGGCGGAGAACTTGTTTGGGGCGCTGACGAAGGGCAGGCCCGTTTCGGCTGCGATCTGCGCCGCGGCCAGCTCCGCGTAGGCCGGGTGCGTGTTGAGGCCCGTGCCCACGGCGGTGCCGCCCAGGGCCAGCTCGTAGACCGCGGGCAGGGCCGCTTGGAGCGCCCGGCGCGCATCGGTCAGTTGCTGGGCGTAGCCGGAGAACTCCTGGCCGACTGTGACCGGCGTGGCGTCCTGCAGATGCGTGCGGCCGATCTTGACGACGCCCGTCCACTCGACGGACTTGGCGCGCAGGGAGTTCTCCAGCTCGGCCAGGGCCGGCAGCAGGCGCCCCACGGTCTCCTCGGCCGCGGCCACGTGCATGGCCGTGGGGAAGCAGTCGTTGGAGGACTGGGAGCGGTTCACATGGTCGTTGGGGTGGATCGGCTGCTTGCTGCCGAGCTGGCCGCCGAGGAGCTGGATGGCGCGGTTCGAGATGACCTCGTTGGCGTTCATGTTCGACTGGGTGCCGGAGCCGGTCTGCCACACGACCAGGGGGAAGTGGGCGTCGTGGTCACCGGCGATGACCTCGTCCGCGGCCCGCAGCAGGGCGGCCCGTTGGGCCTCGTCCAGGGCGTCCAGCTCGCCCAGCTCCATGTTGGAGAGGGCGGCGCATTTCTTGACCAGACCCAGGGCTCGGATCATGGCCCGCGGGAAGGTGTGCCCGCCGATCTTGAAGTTCTCCCGGGAGCGCTGGGTCTGGGCGCCATAGAGAGCTGCGGCGGGAACCTCGATGGGCCCCATGGAATCGGTTTCGGTGCGGGTGGTCATGGCCTTTGTCTCTGGGGGAGGAGGAGCTCCGGGGTTGCGTTCGTCTCAGGTCACATGAGGTCCAGCGCGCGCAGGGCTTCGAGGTCGGCGGCGATGGCGCCGGCTGTCTTCTGCATCTGGATGCGAGACTCTGCGCTCAGGGGCACCTCGACGATGCGCTCGACACCGTTCTCACCGAGCACGGCGGGCACGCCCATGTAGAGGCCCTCGAAGCCGAACTGGCCGTTCAATAGGCAGGCACAGGGCAGCAGCCGCTGTTGGTTGTTCAGGATGGAGGCGGCCATGGCGACAGCGGAGGAGGCCGGCGCATACCAGGCGCTGCCGGTCTTGAGCAGGCCGACGATCTCCGCGCCGCCCTTGCGCGTGCGGTCCGCCATGGCGTGCATGGCGTCCTCGCCCACCAGGTCCCCGGCGCGCACTCCGTTCACGGTGCAGTACTGGGGCAGGGGCACCATGGAATCCCCGTGGGCTCCCATCACCATGGCATCCACATCCTGCACGGAGGCTCCGGTGGCCTCGGCTATGAACCAGCTGAAGCGCGAGGAGTCGAGCACGCCGGCCATGCCGATCACGCGCCGGGCCGGGAAGCCCGTGTGATGGCGCATGAGCGAGACCATGGTGTCCAGGGGATTGGTGACCACGATCACGATGGCATCCGGCGAGAGGTTACGCACATAGCCCGACACTTCGCGCACGATGGCGCCGTTGACCTCGAGCAGGTCCGAGCGGCTCATGCCCGGCTTGCGCGGGCGGCCGGCGGTCATGATGACCACATCCGAGCCCGCCGTATCCGCCGGGTCGTTGGTGCCGACGACGCGCGCGCCGAAGCCCTCCACGGCGGCGGACTGGCACAGGTCGAGGGCGATGCCCTGGGGGCGCCCTTCGAGCACATCGATCAGCACGACCTCCGCCGCCAGCTCCTTCATGGCTGCCAGTTGGGCGCAGGTGGAGCCCACATAGCCGGCCCCCACCACTGTCAGTTTGCGTTGGGGTACGGTGTTCATGGCTCAGCTCAAAGAGGCGCAGGCTTGCGCGCCGCTCTCCATGGTATTGCGCAGACCTGCGTCCAGCTTGTCCAGGAACTGGTTGGTGGTCAGCCACTGCTGGTCGCCTCCCACCAGCAGGGCCAGGTCCTTGGTCATCGAGCCGGCCTCGACGGTCTCCACGCAGACCTGCTCCAGGGTGGTGGCGAAGGCGCACAGGGCCTCGTTGTCGTCCAGCTTGCCCCGGTGGGCCAGACCCCGGGTCCAGGCGAAGATGGAGGCGATGGGGTTGGTGGAGGTCTCATTGCCGGCCTGGTGCTGGCGGTAGTGGCGCGTGACCGTGCCGTGGGCGGCCTCGGCTTCGATGGTGTTGCCGTCCGGCGTCATCAGGACCGAGCTCATCAGCCCCAGGGAACCGAAGCCCTGGGCGACCACATCCGATTGCACGTCACCGTCGTAGTTCTTGCAGGCCCACACGAAACCGCCCTCGTTCTTGATGGCCTGGGCCACCATGTCGTCGATCAGGCGATGCTCGTACCAGATGCCGGCGGCGTCGAAGGCCTGCTTGAACTCGGCCTGGAAGACCTCCTCGAAGAGATCCTTGAAGCGCCCGTCGTAGGCCTTGAGAATCGTGTTCTTGGTGGAGAGATACAGCGGCCATTTGCGGCCCAGGGCGAAGTTCATGCAGGCCCGTCCGAATCCGCGGATGGACTCGTCCAGGTTGTACATGCCCATGGCCACGCCGCCGCCCTCGAACTGGAAGACCTCGCGCTCGACGGGCTCGCCGCCATCTTCCGGCGTGAAGGTCATGGTCAGGCGTCCGGCGCCCTCGACCACGAAATCCGTGGCGCGGTACTGATCACCAAAGGCGTGGCGCCCGATGACGATGGACTTCTCCCAGCCGGGCACCAGGCGCGGCACATTGGTGCACAGGATCGGCTCCCGGAAGACCGTGCCCCCCAGGATGTTGCGGATCGAACCGTTGGGCGAGCGCCACATCTCCTTCAGCCCGAACTCCTCCACGCGCTCCTCGTCCGGCGTGATCGTGGCGCACTTGACACCGACGCCGTGCTCCTGGATGGCATGGGCCGCGTCGACGGTGATCTGATCATCCGTCGCGTCCCGGGACTGGATGGAGAGGTCGTAGTAGACGAGGTCGATGTCCAGGTAGGGCAGGATCAGCTTGTTCTTGATGAAATCCCAGATGATGCGAGTCATCTCGTCGCCGTCGAGCTCGACGACTTTTCCGTCCACTTTGATCTTGTTCATAGCTGCTGAGTTGGTGTCCTGAAGGCGCTCCCGTAGAAAGGGCCGACCATTCTACGACCCTCCCCCGCCCCGTCCACCCCCGAGCCGCGAAGGCCGTTTTGGGACGCTCTGAATGGCCTGCGGCACACCGTCGTCGACGGGGCCGATGAGCGTACGCTGAAGACTAAAAGCAGCCGTGCGCACGGCGCACCGTTGTGCCGGAAAGCAACCGTGTCCGCGGGCCCGTGTCCGGCCAGGCGCATGGCTCCCGACCAGCCGACCTGCGCCTGGGCGCAGGGCAGCCGGGCGCCGGGCGCCGTTTCCCGGGCGCCGTATCTCGGGCGCCTAGCCCTCGGCCAGGAACTCCTCCCCGTCCTTGGCCCACCAGCCGCGCCAGGCATCCCGGCGGGCCTTGCGCTTCTCCTCCGAGGCGGCCGGATCGAAATTAAAGGAGCGCCGTGTAATGCCGCGCAGGGCGATGACCGCCCCCTCGCGCACGGCCCGGTGATCGTGGGCCAGGGTCTCGATCAGGGCCGGCACGGCCACCTTGGCCTCCAGGTCTCCGAGGATGCGCACGACGGCCATGCAGACCAGGCTGTCGCCGTCCTCAAGCAGCGGCAGCAGATAGGGGGCCACGCGCACATCCCGGGATTCCCCCAGGGCGTAGACGGCCTCCATGCGCACCATGGCTTCACCGCTCTGGAGCTTCTCCAGGGAGTCCAGCCACTCGGGCTCGGCGGGTTCCGTGGGCGCCGCCACGGCCCGGGCCAGGCCGACGCCCCCCTCCTCCAGAGCCGCCAGGCGTTTTTCCAGGAGTTCGCGCGCGTCCTCCAGCACCGCCGCCCGTTCCCGCAGGCTGGCCACCGAGCCGCGCAGGGACGCACTCCCGCTGGTCAGGCTGCGCTCCAACTCCGCCTGTTGGGTCGCCAGGCCGCTGACCGCCTCGAGCGCCGCCGCCGCATCCCGTTGGGCCGGCGCCAGCCCCTCGGCCAGGGCCCGCGCCAGCGCCGCCCGCGCCGCCTCCAAAGTCGCCCGGGTCTCCTGCTCCCGGACCACGGCCCGGCTGGCATCCGCCCCGCGCCCGCGCTCAAGGCTGGCCAGGCGGCTGGAGAGGTCCAGCTCCAGGTTGCCCGTGCGTTGTTCCAGGTTCCCCACCTTGTCGAGCAGGACAGCCCCCATCACCGCCGCGAAGATCAGGGCCACCCAGGCCGTGCCGGCGCCCGAGCGCACCGCTGCCGGTGACTCCGCGGCCGCCGCCCCAGCGCCAGACACCTGACCAGCCACGGCCTCGGCAGAAGGCGCCTCGCCAGCCTGCGGCGCCACAACCCCTCCGGCGGCGTCCTCCTCGGCCCCCTTGCTCATGGCCTCCTCGCAGCGCCGGCAGACAGTGCGCCCCGCACGCTCCACGGCCTCCCCCCGGGCCAGATCCCCCTCCGGGACAGATTCGTTACACACATCGCAGAAATGCAGGTTCATAGCTCTAATGTCGGATTGAGTGGATGAGCGGCCCCCGTTCCTGGTCCATTAATAGGTGATCGGCGACGAAGTTCCCATGGGAACCCGGCGACTACCCGGGCCGTGGCGCATCGGGCGACCGCTTTGTAGGCTAGAAGCATGGTGAACCACACCTTCCCGAAACTCAACAGCCAGACCCGCCAGCGGGGCGAGGCCCTGGGCCAGGCCTTCCTGGTTGAGTTCCTGGGCCGGGAGCTGCGGCGCCACCCGGACAACCTGGACGCGTTGGCGGAGCTCGGCCAGGCCTTCACGCGCCAGGGCCGCATCGAGGAGGGTCTGGCCGTGGATCAGCGTCTGGCGCGCCTGGTGCCAGAGAACCCCACGGTGCACTACAACCTGGCCTGCTCCCTGGCCATGCTGGGCCAGGTGGACACGGCCCTCGACGCCCTGGAGAGAGCCGTGCGCCTGGGCTACGACGACGTCGGCTTCCTCCAGGAGGACGAGGACCTCCAAAGCCTGCGGCGCGAGTCCCGCTACCGGGAACTTCTGCGTCTGATCGAGTCCGCCTGAGGCCGGTCAGAAGCGGCCGGGCTGGCGTTCCGGGCCACGGACAGCGTTTGCTAGCCCGTGCGCTCCCAGAGCCAGTATTCCCAGCGCCGGATGGCCTCTTCGCGCTCGCTCTCCAGCGCCCGCGGGTCGTAGCCGAAGCTCTCCCGAGTGGCCTCGAAGAGGGCCTGGGCGCACAGGGCCCGGGTCAGGAGGCGCTCGTCACGGAGCCCGTCGATGAGCGGCGGTGCCATGCGCCAATCCCCCAGACGCAGCAAGGTACGCGCCCGCTCGAGGGCCAGGTCGACCCGGTCCGCCTCGGGCCAGGGCAGGTTCCAGAGGGAGCTCACCAGGCGTGAGTCGCCGGTGGCGCCCAGGGCCGCCAGAGCTGCACCGGAGACCTCCTGACGCGGGTCCAGCGCCAGGGCCAGGAGCGTCGGGTAGGCGGGCTCGCCCACGGCGGCGAACCAACGGATCAGCTCCACGCGCTCCATGCCGTGGGACCAGGGCAGGCGCTGGGCGCCGGCCTCGATGCGGGCTGCGAGTGCCGGGGAGGGCGCCAGCCACTGGACATCCTCCTTCGCGGGACCACTTGAGGCACAGCCCATGGCCAGCGAAGCCAGGACGACAATAGATGCGAAACGGCCTGAATACGTGGGGTTTGCAGGGGTCTTCATTGGTATGAAGTCCCATCGGACGGGCCCCTGGGCGCTCTTGAGGAAACCCCTCAGAACTCGGCGCTGCGCGTCTCAGCGGCGCATCAACCCGCCCAGGGCTCCCAGGGTCAGAGCCCCGAGGCCCAGGGCCAGGGCCAGCAGGCCGGCGGGCCGCGCCTGACCAGTCCAGGGGCCGGACGCGGAGCCGCGCCACCCGTTGGCACCCCCGCTGGCCCCGCCGCTGGCACCGCCGCTGGCCCCGCCGATGGCCCCGCCGCTGGCCCCGCCGCTGACACCTTCATTGGCACCACCGCTTGCCGCGCCACCTGCCCCGCCGGCGCCCTCTCCGAGAGCCCCCCCAAGGCCCCCGGCATCCGTGCCCATCCCAGGCGCCTCCCCCCAGTTCGCGGGCAGGCGGTACACACGCCGGGGATCGAACTCCGCGGCGCGCGGGGCCGCCAGAGGCAAGCTGGCCAAGAGACCCTCGGGACCCAGGACCTCCAGCACCATGGGAGCGCCGGGCTCCCAACCCGCGCCCACCCCGGACATGAGAGCGCCGCGCCCACCCACCCGCCTCCCCCGGGCTCCCGGACCCCGGCCCGGCGTCAACACCAAGCCCGCGCCCACCCCAAGACCCGACGCGGCCCCCGTGCCCGACTCCGCCCCCGTGCCCGACTCGAAATCACCCGGGCCACTTGAGAACACCTGCCAGGATGCCCGTTCCCGCCGCAGGCGTGCTGTCACAAGCGCGGGCCAATCCTCCGGAACACCGTCTATCACCAACTGATCAGCACGCCAGCGGGCCCGGGGCCGTGCCCGCCGACGCCCCCCCTCCCGGGCCTGCCCCCCACGTCCCAAGACTCGCAACAGCGGCCTCAAAAGCGCCCCCTGCCGGCCCCAACTCCCCGCCCAGGGCCGCCGCCCAGCCTCCCCGGGCACAGACACCGGGTCCGTGGCCAGGAGCGCCACGCCCCCCAGGCCCTGGCCCCACAGGCCGAGCACGGGCGCCCCCTGATCATCCGTCCAGAGCACCCTGGCCCCGGCCTGGGCCCGAGCCCGCGCCAGGCGCTCCACCGGCGGCAGGCCGCTGGCCCACGCATCCCCCAGCCCACCCCAGGCCCCCCCGCGCCCGTCACTGCCCCCGAGCCCCCCGAGGCCCGCCCGGGATCCAGGCCCACGCCCACCGGCGCCCACCACCCGCAGTTCCAGGGCCGCGCCCTCGCGCACGCGCTGCTGGTTGACCTCGCGCTGGAAGAGCTCGCCGAGCTCGCTCAGCTCGGCCACCTCGACCAGGCCCTCCCCCTCGGCCACCAGCTGCCCGAGGAACTCCCGGTCCGCGTCGGCGCCGATGGGGAAAACGCGCAGGTGCACGCCGGCGGCGGCCAGACGACCGGCCACGGCCCGCGCCCGCTCCGCCTCCCACAGGGCCGTGCGCCCATCGGTCAGGAGCAACACCAACGCCCGGCGTTCCCGCCCGGAGCGCTCCTCCGCCAGCTGGTCCAGGGAATAGAGCACATCCGTCGTACCCCCGGGAACGCGCGCCGCCAGGATGCCCAACAGGGTCTCCCGACGCCGGCCCGCGCCCGCCCGTGCGCCCGTTGGAGCGCCGATGTGAGCGCCCGCAGTCCCCGACCGGTCCGCTCCCGTCTCATCGGGACCGAGCACACCCGTGAAGAAACGCAGGGCCAGGTGGTCCCCGGCCAGGCTGGCCCGGGCCAGCTCCAAGACACCCCGGCGCACCTCCTCGAAGGGTTCGCCGGCCATGCTGCCGCTGCCGTCCACCACCAGGATCACATCGCGCTCGGAGTCCGGCTCCTCCGGCTGCAGGGGCAGCAGCGACTGGGGCAGGCGGGCGCTGTTCACCGGCAGCCAGCCCTGCAGCAGCTCCCATCCCCCGGAAGCCAGCCAACCGCCGCCGGACTCCACAAAGGAACGCAGCAGCTCGCCGTCCAGGAGGTCCACGGGCACGCCGCTGGTCCAGAGCACATCCGCCTCTCCGAGGGCCCGGCCAAGCTCCCCCACCTCCCAGAATCGCAACTGAAGCCCGTCCACCGCGGTTCCGGCCCCCCGCGTCCCGGAGCCCGGGCCCACGGAACCGGACGTTCCCACCTCCGGCCCGTCCGGGGCCGCCCCCCCGGCCAGCCAGCGCCGCACCTCTTCCACGCGCTCCGGGGCCGGGGCTCCCGAGCCCACCAAGACTGCACAAATGAGGTCCGGACCGGCCCGGGTGCCCGCCTGCCCCCAGTCGTTCTCGGGCAGCGGATCGCCGGCGGCGCTGACGCGCGCCGTGACCTCGGTGATGCCCGGGGCCGCCGGGCCCAGGGGCACGGACAGGTGCGCCCGCCAGAGACCGGCGGGGATGGCGCCGGAGGCCCCGGCCACCACTGGCCACTCCACTGGCCACTCCGCTGGCGACTCCACTGGCAACTCCACCGACCACTCCACTGGCAACTGCCTCACGCCACCTCCGTGGCCGTCCCTCCAGCTGACCGTGAGCTCGGTCACCGGGGGCCTCGCCGGGTCTCTGGCCGAGCCCTGCGCGCCGAGCTCCACGGCCACCGCCAGGGGCGCTCCCACCTCCACTTCCCGGGGCAGGGAAAGACCGACGACGGCGGCGTCCGGCAGGTCGGGCCCGGGCCAGCGCTCGACAGAAGTGCTCGCCCCTTCCGCCAGGGCCTTCCAGGCCGGCCTGGGATCAGGCCCCGTGTACGTGCCGTCCGAGAGCAGGACCAGGCGGCAGCGCTGCCGGGGCTGTTCCCGGAGTATCCCCTCGGCCAGCCCCAGGGCGGCGCCGAGTTCGCTGTCCGCCGCGAGGCCCACAGCCCCCGGCCCGCCGCCCCCGGCCCGCGCCCCATGGCCCGCCAGGTCCTGTGACAACAGCCCGTTCGCCGGCCCTCGCCGGAGATCCTCCGAGAGGCGGCCACCGGCGGCGGGGCCGAAGACCCGGCGGCAGGGAGCGCCCGGGGCGCCGAAGACCACCACAGCCAGCTCCTCGCCTGCCTCCCGGGCCTCCCGGTCCTGGGCCGCCAGGTAGCGGCGCAGGAAGATCGTGGAGTCCCTGCGGACCCGGGTGGCGCTCGGGGAAAGGTCCGCAATCACCAGGCGCAGGGGCGGCGCCAGGGCCGGGCCGCGGGGCACAAGTAGCAGCAGGGCCAGGGCCATCAGGGACAGGCCCAGGCCGACGAGTCCGCGCCGGAAGGCGCACACGCGGGCGAACAGACCCGAGGGCCACAGACCCGAAGGCCGCAGACCCGAGGACCGCAGACCGGAAGGCCGCAGGCCGGAAGCCCCCGGCAGCTCGCCGCCCGTGGACTGTGCGGGAGCTCCGGCTTGCGGGATGTCCGGCGGCGGGTCGGGCCGCGTCCCGCGCCCCGCTTCAGCTCCCATGTCCGGCTTCCGCGGCGAGTTCAGCCGCCCCGCGTTCGACGCTCCGGATCCAACCACCACCGAGCAGCTGACCCTGCTCCTCCCCAGCGTAGAAGGCCGCGCCCTGACCCGGACACACGGAGAAAACCTCGCCCAGGAACTCCACCCGGGCGCGTCCCCCGGTGGCCTCCCGCTCCAGGGTGACGCGCGCCTCAATCGGCGCGCTGAGGTGGCGGTGCTGGACGCCGCAGGTGAACTCCGCCGGCGCAGCGGGAGGTGTGAAACCGATCCAGTTGAGGTCCTCGACAATCATGGCCGTCACGGCGCACTCGTCCCGCGAGCCCAGGACCACCAGCCCGCTCGCGGGCTCGATGTCAATCACGTAGAGCGGATGGGCGGCGGCCACGCCGTGGCCGCGCCGCTGGCCGATGGTGAAGTGCTCCGTGCCGGCGTGTTCCCCGAGGATGCCACCGGCGCTGTCCACCAGCTGCCCCGGGTGCAGCTGAGCTCCGCGTTCCTCCAGGAGCGCGCGGTAGTCGCCGCCGGGCACGAAACAGATCTCCTGACTGTCGAGCTTGGCGCTGGTGCGCAGACCGGCGGCGGCGGCTCGGGCGCGCACGGCTGACTTCTGCATGGCGCCCAGGGGCAGGTGGGTGCGCGCCAGGTGCTCCTCCGCCACGGCGAAGAGCTGATAGGACTGGTCCTTGCCGAGATCGAGTCCCCGCCGCACCCGGGGGCGGCCGTCGTTCTCAGCCGGACGATCGAGACGCGCGTAGTGGCCCGTGGCCACCCCCGCGGCGCCGAGTTCGTCGGCCAGCTCCAGCAGGCGGTGAAACTTCAGGTCCCGATTGCAGACCAAGCAGGGATTGGGCGTGCGGCCGCGGCCGTATTCGGCGACGAAGTGATCGATCAGGCGACCGAACTCCGGGCCCAGGTCCACCGCCTGAAAGGGAATTCCGAGGGAGTCGGCGACCATGCGCGCATCCCGCGCGTCATCCAATGAACAGCAGGACCGGGCCGGCACCTCGCCCTCGGGAATGTGAATGCCGTTACGCATGAAGAGTCCGATCAAGGCGTGCCCCGCCTCCGCCAACTCCAGGGCCGCCACGGAACTGTCCACGCCACCGCTCATGGCGATCACGAGGGTTTCCGGCTCTCGGGTCTCAGTGGTCATGGTTCTGGTGGGACACGGTGTCTCTCCGCGCTGCCCTGTTCAACGGGTAGGGCTGGGGCTGGTTCAGGCCCTGGCGGCGGGGCGGGCGCGGCCCAGGCCGGCGCAGCCCGGCGACGGCGCCCCTTCCACGGAGCCGCTGATTCTAGTAGTTTCCGCCGCCCCCGCGGGAGGCCTCAGCCAGCCGCGCACCGCCCCTTCTCCCCCGCGCCCCCGCGCCGCCCATCATGTTCCTCCCCCGGCTCCTCGATCTCCTGCCCCAGCTCATCTGCCTGCCCCTGGCCATCTTCCAGGAGGAGCCAGCGGAACAGGCCCCCGCCGGCATGTTCGACACCATGCTGGTGCCCTTCGCCCTCATCTTCGTCATCTTCTACTTCCTGATGATCCGGCCCGAAAAGAAGAACCGGCAGAAGCGCGAGAGCATGCTGGCGGAGCTGAAGAAAGGCGCCAAGGTCATAACCAGCGGCGGCCTCTACGGCACGGTCATCCAGATCAAGGACGAGGTCGTCACGCTGCAGATCGCCGAGGGCGTGCGCGTGCGCTATTCCCTGCAGGCCATCCAGGGCCTGGCCAAGGACGGGGAAACGAAAACGGACAAGGAGAAGTAGCCGGCGCCCATCCGGCGGCTCCGGAAACCCCGCTGCCTTGAGCTCCGTCCTGCGCCACGCCCGCCGGTGGCTGCGCAGCGTGCTGCTCGCCGGCCGCAGGTGGGCCCGGCGCGCCTGCCTGCGCCTCTGCCCGTTGTTTTTCCTGCGCCGCTGCGGCCCCAGCGGCGCGGAGGTGGGCCTGGCCGGCGAGCGCCTAGCGGCCCGGCACCTGTCCGGGCTCGGCTGGTCCATCGTCGGCGCCCGCCTGCGCACGCCGGCCGGCGAGGTAGATCTGGTGGCCCGGGACGGGGGCACGCTAGTGGCCGTGGAGGTCAAGACCGGGTGCCGCCGCTACCGCGCCCGGGGACCCGGCCGACGCCTGGGAGCCAGGCGGCGGCAGCGTCTGCGGCGCGCCGCCGCCTGGCTGGGAGCCCGCCAACGGCGACCGGCGCGGGCGGACCTGGTCGAGGTCATCTACGGAGGCCGGGGAGCGCCTGAGATCTGCCACGAGCGGGATCTCCAGTCCGCCCTGTCAAAGAGGAGCAGCTGTGCATTCCTCGACCTGGACGGGGACGGGCCCCTGGCGCTCGGTTGATTCTCCCGCGCCTGGCCGGTAGCGGGCTGGCATTTGGCATGCCAGCCGGGCACGGTGGGTGTCGGCTCGTTTTTCCCGGTTTCATCCCGCCCCGGGCCAGAACACTCGGATCCCCACAGATGACCTGCTCCAACAAGACACGGCCCGGGGTTCGGGGCCTTGTGGCCGCCCTGGCGCTCGGGGCCGGACTGCTGCCAGTCGCCTGCCGGGCTCCCCGGGGGGGACCGTGGGTGTCGCCCCGTCCGGTTTCCGTGGGCGCCGTGGCCGATGCTAACCTGGCCCTGCCCGGGACCCCCGGACTCCCGGATCCGGCCACGCCAGAGGCCTGCCGCGGCCGCCGCCGGGACCTGGCCCGGGCCGCCGGGGACGGCCTGCTGCTCTTCGCCGGAGGCAGCGAGCCGGAACGCGGGCGCTTTCTGGCCCAGGATGACTTTCATTACCTGGTGGGGGCCTGCGGCCAGGATGCCGTCCTGCTGCTCCTGGCGGAGGCCGGGGAGTTGATCGAGGTGCGCCTGTACCTGCCCGCCTTCGACGCGCACCATGAGCGCTGGAACGGCCCGCGCCTGGCACCGGGGGAAGCCGCCACCCGGCAGACCGGCATCTCCGATACGCGTCCCCTCGACCAGCTCGCCGGGGATCTCGATGCCCTGCTCGGGACGGCGCCGCCGTTGACGGCAGGGAGAGCTGCGACGACCATATGCTACGCCGCCGGCACTGCCCTGGAGATCATCGAGGAGCGCGGTCACTCGGCTACCAGCCCGCGGGAACTCCTCAATCCGCTCCAGGCGGTGAAGAGCGCCGGGGAAATGGACGCCCTGCGCGCCGCGGTGCGGATCACCTGCGCCTCCCTGGCGGACGCCTGCGCCGTGGCCCTGCCCGGCGCCTTTGAGTACACCGCCGAGGCGGCCATCGAAGGCGGCTTCCGACGCCGGGGGGCGGCGGCCCTGGCCTTCCCCTCCATCTGCGGAGCCGGGCCTTCCACGTGTATCCTGCACTATCGGGAAAACGGACGGCGCCTGGCGGATGGGGACCTCCTGATCATGGATGTGGGTGCCAAGTACCTGCACTACTGCGCCGATGTGACGCGCACAATCCCCGTCAACGGCCGCTTCACTCCACGCCAGCGGGAAATCTACGAGCTGGTCTGGCAGGCCCAGCAGCGGGCCGCCGCCGCCCTGCGCCCGGGGCTCACATTGCGCGATATCGACCGGGTGGCCCGGGACTACCTGCAGCAGCAGGGCTACGGCGCCGCCTTCATGCACGGCGTGGGCCACCACCTGGGCCTCAGGGTTCACGATGTGCCCGGCTTCCGCGGCCCTTTCCAGGCGGGCATGGTGGTCACCGTGGAGCCCGGCATCTACCTGAAGGAAGAGAGCCTGGGCGTGCGCATCGAGGACGATTACCTGATCACCGAGGAAGGCGCCGAGCTGCTTTCCGGGTCCATTCCCTCGCGCTGGGATCTCCTGGAGGCCTATCTGGCCAAGATCCGCGTCAACTCAGATTCACCCGCCCCCCCATCGCAGCCGATGGAATAGGGGGCCATCGGCGCACCAGATCCACCTGATCGTCAGGCCCCCCCCGCTTCAGCGCCCAGCCGTCCCAACCGTCCACGCCGCCCCCGCCGTCCCCACCGTCCCCGCCGTCCCCGCAGTCCACGCCGCCTCCGCCGTCCCCTCCCCATGCTGCGCGTCATCCAGCACTACCTGCCCCTGCGGCGGGCCCTCCTGATCCTCTCGGAGACGGTCCTCTTGACCATCGTCCTGGCGGCGGCCATGACCTCCCACCTGTGGGATCCCACGCGGGCCGTGGTGGTTGACCTGGCGCACCAATCCATGGCTCCGGACACGGCCATGACGCGCTGCATCTTCAGCGCCTTCCTGTTGTCGATCGTGGCCCAGGTGGCCATCTCCTTCAACGAGCTCTACGACTTCCGCGTCTCAAGCTCGCGCTACGAGCGCGCCTCGCGCTTTGTGGAGTCCGCCGGCTCGGCCCTGGCCCTGGCCCTCTTGACCATCTTCCTGGTGGATGCCTGGAGGCTCACCACAGTGCTCGACTTCCCTGGCCTCAGCATCTCCGAGCGCGTCCAGGCTCTGGTCTTCAGCATGCTGCTGGGCTTTGCCCTGCTGTATGTCTGGCGGCACCTATTCCACTTCCTGATGCGTCGGGTGCGCCTCAACCGGCGCGTCCTGATCCTCGGCGATGGCTGGCCGGCCCACTCCCTGGCCCGGGCCATGCTAGAACGGCCGGACTCCGCCTACGAGGCCGCGGGCCTCTTGGCCCTCGCCCCCCCGCGCAAGGAGGGCGAGGAACGGCGCCGGGGGGACGAGCGCCGCGACGCCGGACGCGGCACCTCGGAGCTGGACAGCTGGTCGCGCCTGCACGCGGACGATGCCGGCGACGAACACACGCGGGCCCTGGTCATCAAGGACGGCGCCACCGGAATGCCCGCAGCCGAACGCGATGACTCCTTTCTGCTGAAGCTGGCCCAGCGCCTCCAGGCGGACATGATCGTCGTGGCCCTGGTGGATCGCCGCGTGGCTCTGCCCACGGACGCCCTGCTCCAGAGCCGCCTGGCAGGCATCGAGGTCAAGGAGCGGGAGGAGGTCTTCGAAGACCTGACCGGCAAGCTGGCCGTGGAGGCCATGCGCCCGTCATATCTGATCTTCAACACGGGTTTCCAGCGCAGCCCCTGGGCGGATCTCCTCAAGCGCACCGCGGACATCCTGCTCTCCCTGGTGATCCTGGCGTTGGTCTGGCCCTTCATGCTGGCAACGGCCCTGGCCATCCGCTTCGATTCCAAGGGTCCGGTGCTCTTCACACAGGAGCGCACCGGCCGCGACGGCCGGCCTTTCACACTGATCAAGTTCCGCAGCATGCGCACGGACGCCGAAGCCCTCTCCGGCCCCGTGTGGGCCACGGAGGATGACCCACGCATCACCCGTGTGGGCCGCTTCATTCGCAAGGCTCGCCTGGACGAGTTGCCCCAGCTCTTCAATGTCTTCAGCGGCTCCATGTCCCTCATCGGCCCGCGTCCGGAGCGCCCGCATTTCGTCGAGGAGCTGGCCGAGCAGATCCCCTACTTTCACCAACGCCACATCGTCCAGCCCGGCGTAACCGGCTGGGCCCAGATCAACCACCCATACGGCAACACGGTGGAAGATGCCCTCGAGAAGCTCCAGTACGACCTGTTCTACATCAAGAACCAGTCGTTCCTGTTCGACCTGTCGATCCTCTTCAACACGATCAAGACAGTCCTCCTGCGCCGGGGAACCTGACAGAACCGGCAGCAGCGCACACGGTCAGCGCGCAGCGCACACGGTCACCGCGCAGCGCACACGATCACAGCGCAGCGCACCCGGTCACAGGGCACCATCCGAGGCGCGGCCGGCGGCCAAGTGGACGGCGAGCAGGGCCACATCCGGTGGGCGCACACCTTCGATGCGGCTGGCGGCCCCGAGGGTGGCCGGGCGGCAGGCGGCGAGCTTCTCCCGGGACTCATTGGCCAGCCCCTTGAGGCTCGTGTAGTCGAGGGAGGCGGGGATCAGCGTCTTCTCCTGGCGCGCCAGGCGGGCGACGCTCTCCCATTGGCGTTCGATGTAGCCCGCGTACTTGCAGTCGTTCTCCACGGTCTCGATCACATCCCGGGACGGGGAGGTGCCTGCCAGGCTCGGGTGTTCCTCCAGCAATGATTCCAGGCGTACCTGTGGCCGGCGCAGGTATTCGATACCGCTCTTGCCCTCCAGGCGCAGGGCACCCAGGGCCGCGGTCAGCTCCTCGATGGCCGCCGAGCGTGCGGCCAGGCGCTCTTCGGCCTGCGGGTCAGCCAGTCCCACCTCCGCCGCCCGCGGTACGAGGCGCCTGTCCGCGTCATCCTGGCGCAGCAGCAGGCGGTACTCGGCGCGGCTGGTGAACATGCGATAGGGCTCGCTCGGCCGGGAAACCACCAGATCATCCACCAGCACGCCGGCGTAGGCCTCATGGCGAGCGAGCAGGAAGGGGTCCCGCTCAGCCAGCCAGAGGGCGGCATTGGCCCCGGCCAGGAGCCCCTGGACCGCCGCCTCCTCATAACCCGAGGTACCGTTGATCTGCCCGGCCAGGTAGAGGCCGGGCACCGTGCCCACGGCCAGCGTGGGGGCGAGGGCCGCGGGCTGCACGAAGTCGTACTCCACCGCGTACCCGTGCTCCAAAAAGCGCGCTCCCTCCAAACCGGGGATCGTGTGCACGAAGGCCTGCTGGATCTCCGGCGGCAGGGAGGTGCTGATGCCGTTGGCGTAGACCGCCGGCGTGTCGAGGCCCTCCGGCTCCAGGAAGACCTGGTGCCGCTCCCGGTCTGCAAAGCGCACCACCTTGTCCTCCACCGAGGGACAGTAGCGCGGCCCGACGCCGGCGATGCGCCCGGCGTACATGGGAGCCCGGTGCAGGTTGTCGCGGATCAGCTCGTGGGTCCTACCGTTGGTCCAGGTGATGTGGCAATCCACCTGGGGCAGGGGTGGGAACGCGCCGGCGGTCTCCGCGGCGAAGGAGAAAGGACGCGGCTGCGGGTCACCGCTCTGGACCTCCAGGCCGGCCAGGTCCAGGGAAGCCCCATCCAAGCGCGGTGGCGTGCCGGTCTTCAGACGTCCCAGCGCCAGCCCCAGTCCCTTGAGATCCTCCGTGATCCCGCCGTGGCTGGCCTCCCCCACGCGCCCGCCGGATTCGCTCGCCTCCCCCCGGTGCAGGCTGGCCCCGAGGAACGTGCCGGTGGTCATGATGACCGCCTCCGCCCGCAGCTGTCCCCCGTCCGCCAGGCGCACGCCGACCACCCGCCGCCCGCCCTTCGAACCAGGCGAGGCCTCCCCACGGGAGCGGGTTCGGGCCTCGCCGTCATCCTCCACCAGGAGCCCCACCACCATGGCCTCACGGAGCTCAAGGCCCGCCGTTCCCAGCACCAGTTCCGTGGCCGCCTCCCGATAGCGATGCCGGTCAGACTGGCAGCGGGGAGCGCGCACGGCGGCCCCCTTGCCCGTGTTCAACATGCGGAAGGCGATCCCGGTGCGGTCCGCCAGAGTGCCCATGGCACCACCCAGGGCATCCAACTCGCGCACCAGCTGGCCCTTGCCCAGACCGCCGATGGCCGGGTTGCAACTCATCTCCCCCACGCGGTCCGCCCGCTGGGTGAGCAGAATGACCCGTGGCGCCGCGCCGGAAGCGCCCCGCCCCACGCGCAGGGCCGCCAGGGCCGCCTCGATCCCCGCATGCCCCGCCCCGACCACGAGGATGCACCCGGCGTGGGTTCCGCCAGCGCCGGAGCTGGGCCGGGGATGGGGGTGGCGCTGCTCCGCTTTTTTTTTCTCGTCCTGCATGTGGGGCCCGGGTGAAGCTCCTATTAGACCCCCTAGACCCCAGCCGCGCCCCCCTTGAAGCCCACTCGGGGGCCACTTTCCGGGCCCGGCGGACCTTGAGTGAGGTATTCACCCAGTTGGTCTCCACTCCTGTCCCCGGAACGGTCGAACCTCTCCCCATGCTCACCTGGGTCTTCCGACACCGGTCCAGGCTGGGCCGTATCTACGGCTCCCCAGCCCTGGCCGCCCCGGATGATTCCCGGGCGTTTGGAGAAGGTCTCGACCTGCCCGGGGGTCATGCTCCGGAACAGGCCTCAGCCGAGTCCACCGCAGGGCCCGCTGCCACGCACCCCCAGGCGGGCCATGTCCAGCGGCGCAGCCGTTGGGTGCTCCTGCGCCCGATGATGAGGCCCCGCCGCCCGGACGGCACCGGGGAAGACGGCCGAGCGGTCGGCTAGGAGCCAGCTACCCAAGGGGCTGATCCCAGGCCGCATTATGCGCCCGGGGACCGGTGGCACTCGCAGGCGCAACCAGCTTCCCCTATGCTGGTAGGCCCTCCATGTCCGTCCCCACCACAATCCTGCTCCTGGTCCTGCCCCTGGCGGCGGTCTCCGCTAGCCCCGCCTCCGAGAGCCTCGCCGGCAGTGCTCCAGCCCCCGTCAAGACTGCGGCCGCCCCCGGCAGCCCGAGCGCCCAGGCCGACACCGGAGGCGAATCCCTGGAGCAGCTTCTGGCGCGCCTGCGCAGGGAGCGCACGCGCGCCGCGGGAGCCCTCACCACGCGCATCGATGAGCTGCTGGAGAGCCTGGCGGCCCTGGGCCAGCGCCCCCTGAAAGATGCCTGGGGCCCCCTGCGGGAAGCCCTCATCGACCTCGGCCCCGAGGCCTGTCCACTGCTCGTCCCGCACCTGGACCCGGGCCCGGACCCGGCGGATGGAGCGCGCCTCAGGGCCCGCATCGTGGCCGATGTGCTGGTGGCCCTGCCAACCCCGGCCACGACGGTGCCCCTCTTGCACCTCGCTGGCAACGGCTCTCCCGAAGGCCGCGTTTTGGCCCTGCGCGCCCTGGGGTCCACGCCGGAGAGAAAGCGCGTGACCGACGCCGTCCGCAAGCTGCACGATACGGCCCTGGGTGTGGTTCGCGACGCTGCCTTGGCGACCCTGGCCACCATCGGCGGGCCGGAGAACGAAGAGCTGCTGGCGGAATGCCTGGCCCACTCCGAAGGCACGGTCATCGCCCGGGCCCTGGAGGCCCTGACCAGCGCCCGCAACCCGGCCCTGGAGCCGCACGTCCGGGATCTAGTGCGGTCCCATGCGGTTGCCGCCAGCCATGTGCCGGAGCTGATCGCCTACTACCGCGCTCTGCCCGAGCTGGTGGACGCGACCTGCGCCCTGGCCCTGGTGCGCCTGGCTGCGGATGTGGACCTGTCCTCCTCCCGGCGGGTGGTCCTGCTGACGGCCCTGCCGGCCTTCGGCCCCAAGCTGGCAGCGGACCTCAAAAAGACCCTGGTCTCCCTCTCGGAATCCGCCGTGGGTGACGTGGGCGAGGCAGCCCTGGCCTGCCGCACACTGCTGGGCGACAAGCGGGCCGGACGCGAGCTGCTGGAGCCCTACGATGCCCAGGTGGACAGCAATCCCAACGAATCACGCCCCCTGCTGCGCCGGGCCGAGATCAACGCGCGAATCGAGGAGTACGCGGACGCGGTCAAGGACTACAAGGCTGCGCTCAAGTGCCGGGACTTCTTCCGCCGCGACGCGAAGGAAGAGGCCAAGGTGGAGCTGTCCCGATGCTACTGCAAGCTCGGCAAGCTCAAGGACGCCAGCAAGTGGCTCTCCGACGCCAGCATCTCGCTCAAGCGCCTGCGCCAGCTGGGGGATGATCCTGACTTCGCCGAGCTGCGCGCGGACCGGCGCTACGGCCAGGTCCTCGAGGCCCGCTGAGGAGGCGGCTTGCGCCTTACCCCCCGCGACCACGACCGCGGCGCGGCCGGCCTGCGCTGGGTCTATCCCGTGGTCTCGCGACGCGCGGCAGGTGTTTCCATCGGCATCAACCTGAACCCCAACCGGGCCTGCAACTGGCGCTGCATCTACTGTCAGGTGCCCGACCTGGTGCGCGGCGCGCCCGAGCCCTTCACGGAATCCGACCTCGACGCCCTGGAGGCCGAGCTGCGCGGCTTCATGGAATCGGTTCTGCGCGGTGACTTCATGGCCGAGCGCGTGCCAGAGGAGGCGCGTCACCTGCGGGATATCGCCTTCTCCGGCGACGGCGAACCGACGCTGCTGGCGGCCTTCCCCGAGGTCGTCGAACGGGTCGGAAGGGTGCTGGCGGACGAAGGGCTGCTGGGTGAGCTGAAGGTGGTTTTGATCACCAATGGCTCGCGCCTGGCCCGGCCTGAAGTCAGGCGCGGCATCGAGACCCTGGCGCGGCTCGGCGGCGAAGTCTGGTTCAAGCTCGATGCCGTGGGCGCGGCCCGGGCACTGGTCAACGATGCGCAGCTGCCGGACGACCGTGTGGCGGAAAACCTGGCCCGCTGTGCCAGGGTGTGTCCCACGCGCCTGCAGATTTGTCTCTTTGCCCGGGATGGCGAGCCTCCGGCGGAGGGTGACCTGGCGCGTCTTTTGGCCTTCATCCGCTCCAGCCTCGACGCCGGCGTGGAGCTGCGTGACGCCCTGCTCTACACCATCGCCCGACAGCCCCTGCAGCCCGAGGGCCCACGCCTTTCGGCCCTCGCGCCCCAGTACCTGGAGGAGTTCGCCCGGCGCCTGCGGAACTGCGGCCTGGCGACCAGCGTCTCGGCGTAGGAAATCGCATTTTCTCTGAAGGTGCCCCGGGAGCCCTGGCGATGAACTGCCTGGGAACGGGGATGCGCCCTGTTTCCAGATTCGCCCGGCACAGGCTGCCGGGCATCCTCCGGGCAGCGCCCGGCATTATCAGGGGGACGCATGACAATGGAAGGCGGGCGCTCAGAGGCCCACGGGAGAGACGGGACAGGAGAATCGAGAATCGTGGCCTCGACGTCGGGCCTGCTGGGACTGCCGGGCCTGCTGGGACTGGCCCTGTGCGCGTGCACCGTGGGCGACACCTCCGACGGGGAGGACTGGTACAGCGGCGACGGAACCGCCATTGGCGACGAACTGGCCACGCTGGAAACGGAGGTGGGTAGTACCGGGCATCTCCTGCTCCACGGCACCCTGCCCCTGCCGCCCGGGGCCTTCCCCCTGCGCGACAGCAGGAGCCCCTTCCGCCTCGAATCCCCCGCCGGTACACGCGTCCCGGTCCAGGTGGAGAGCCTCAGCGACTACCCCCGGGCCGCGGACGGTTCCGACGTGGTGGAGGTCACGGCCCGCGTGCGCCGGCCCGTGGGTCTGGAAACCGGAGACCGAGCCTCCTTTCGCCTGGTCTACGATCCCCGGACGCCGCCCCCCCACGCCCCGCGGTCGGCGGTCTCGGACCTGCTCTCCACCCCGGGCGCCATCAGGCTCACCAGCAGCGACTGGTTCGGGCACGCCTACGAGCGGGACCTCAGCCTCGTCCCCCGGGACCCCGGCGAGGGGCCGCCAGCCCCGGCGCACAAGGTCATGCGGGACGGCGAGGTCGTGCGCACCGTGCGCAGCCACTCCTCCCTGGTCCCCGTGCTGGTAGACGAGAGCCCAACCGGCACGCTCCCGCACATGATGGGCGTCCACGCCTATACGAGTACATTCCAGGACGAGGACTGGTTCGCCCTCGATCTTTCCATTCACAACGGACACAGCGGCCACAGCGGCCAGTCAGCCGCGGGCGAGGGGCAGCAGGAACAGGGAGATGAGCAGCTCCCCGGGGCCGGAGATGGCCGCGGCGATCCGAGAAACGCACCGGCCGGCCGCCTCTATTTCCGGGAGCTGGTGCTCGAACTGCCGGCGGGCTGGAGCGTGCTGGCCGCCTTCGCCGACCCATTCCTCGGGCAACCGGTCACCGCTGATGGCCAGACGCGCATCTCCCTGGTGACACAGCTGCCCGGGAACAAGCTACACCTGATGCCGCGCCAGGCGCGCTTCCACCGGCGCCTGGCCATCGCGCGCCCGGGCGCCGAGGCCGCCGCCCGGGAGTACCTGGACGGGATCGGCCTGGCCTTCGCCAGGGCGGGGACACGCCTCCAGGGGGGTCAGCGCTTCTCCTGGCGCAACCTGGAGACGTCGCGCTATTTCCCCCAATGCCAGCCCCTGCCCGATCTGGGACACCTGGATGCGGAGACGCTGCGGGCGGACCTGGGCGCGGAGCGCGATGCGCTCGCCGGACACCTGGCCGCCGGAACCAGCGGCAGCTTTCCCCTGGTCTCGCCGGTACTCGGCTGGGCCCACCCCTGGGGTGTGTCCTACGGCGGCATGACCGGCAGCGGGGAGATCTTCATGGTGGAGGGTGTGCCCACGGCCGCCGCCGCCAGCCGCGCCGGCTACAGCGTGCTGCAGCTGATAAACCGCATGGTCACGGAACGCCACCCCACGGCCCTCTTCGACGGCGACGGCGAACCCACACGCCTGGCCCGCTGGGTAGATGGCGATCCGGAGAGCGGTGCGGCGCACCACGTGAAGATGCGCTTCAGCATCGTGCCTGATCTGGCCTACGGCGATCCCTTTGGCTTCACCGCCGCCCCCACCTTCCAGGTGGAAGCCGTGGAGGCCGCCGGGGCGGGTCCCGATTACGCAGATGATCTGGACGGCTACATGCCCATCGACCTGCAGCACCTGGTGCGTCACACAAAAAATGTGAAGGCCCTGGTCTGGCTGGGGGCCGATCCCCTGGCGCGGGACGAGCTGCGCCTGCAGGGTGAGATCGGACGCCTCTCCTACCACACGCTGCCCAACAGCGAGAACGGTTATGTGCAGTCCTCCGGCCAGCTCGCCGACCGCCAGTACGTGGACCAGAACCCGGCCACGGGTGCGTTCATGGGGCGCGGCGAGGGTTGGGCCATCGATGCCATGGTGGGCGCCTGGCGCCTGTCGGACAGCGCCTGGCGCGCCGAAGCAGCGCCCTGGTTCGACGGCCTGCTGGAGCTCATGGAGGACGGCCAGTCCGCCTGCCTGGGTTACATCCATAACAAGCCCGGCACCGGTCAGCTGGACAACCAATACCGGGTGCGCCAGAACTTCGAGGAGGCCATCTTGGCCCTCGGCCTGCGCAGCATGACCGAATCCGTCTGGCGCCGCCGGGATCCGGCCCGCGCCGCCCGCGCCGAGGAGCTCCTGACCGCGGCCCTCTACCCCATGATCGGTCCGGACTTCTGGGACAGCGCCGCCGGCGCCCCCTACCACCATGTGGGTGTGGCCGACAACACACCGGAAGCGCCACCCTTCTGCACGGACTTCGGCCCCCTGCCCCACTCCACCAGCTACGACCGCTCCCAGTGCTGGGGCGCCCTGGCCCAGGGCTTCCTCCTGACCGAAGACGAGCTCTTCCTGCAACGGGCAGCGGAACTCCTGGACGCGGTGGACCTGCGCAGCGGCCTGGAGGCCGACGGCCTGGAGAACATCACCAACCGCTCCCCGCTGCTGGCGCTAGCACAGGAATTGGAGATGCGCTGAGAGTCTCTGTCATGACAGCATTCTCATGCGAACGGAGCACGGGATATCTGCGATTGGGTGGAAAGGGCCACGTGGAAGCTGCCGGGACGCCACCTGGACTTGCCCCCGGACACCCACCCCACGCACCTCGACCATGAGGCTGCACCTGTCTACACCGCCGCGCACGCGCTCCCTCATCCTGCTGACGCTCTTCCTCGCCTCCTGCCAGGCCACCGGGATAGATGCCCACCTCTTCGGTAGCCGGGCGGAGGTGGAGGGCGGCTACGGCATCCGCCAGGATGCACCACCAAAGTTGAGCACCTTGGCGGACCTGGGTCTTGAAAACGTGGGCGGCGAATACGGAGGGCGTGTCGATATCCCGCAGGCAAGAGCTCACACAACACTCACGGCCATCTCCCGCGAGTTCGCCGGCACCGGTACCTTGACCGGGGACCACACCAGCATTCCCACGGGTTCTGATGTGGCCGCAGGCTTCAGGTTCGCCCAAGTCGACTGGCAGCACACCTGGAACTTGCTGCCCAGCGATAACTGGTACCTCGGGCTGGGGCTGGGCCTGGGCCTGATAGGTACAGACATGGATATTCAAGACATCACCCCCGGAGGGACAGGCGAGTCGGATGATGGTTATGCCATTGTGCCTGTTCCCACCCTCGCTGGACGACTGGCATATCGCAGAGGCGCCCTATCTGTCTCAGCCAGCTTGAAGTGGCTTGATTTCTCATTGCCCCTCGACGCAGTTGGCATTGGCACTGTGGAAGGGGAGGTGGCTGATGCAGACTTCCAGGTGAGCTACACCGTCTGGAGAAAGGGGGGTGGCGGCCTGGGCCTGCATGCAGGGTACAGGGACTACTACGGCATCCTCGACATCAGTGAAAACGATGAAATTGGCCACGCTGGCATCGAGTACCGCGCGGCCTACCCCTACTTCGGGCTGAGTCTGTTCTTCTGAGGCCAGCCGCGGCGAGAGGCACCGGGGAGAATACCTGCTGGACGGGCGGCGAGCGGCAGCCGGCCGGGTCA